>ENA-UEQP01002884-UEQP01002884.1-human-gut-metagenome-genome-assembly--contig:-NODE-2884-length-12164-cov-57.017788_pt1 | contig 12164 bp, 15 predicted proteins | sample MGYA00242951_ERZ507951 | MGnify/ENA primary metagenome ERZ507951 (study PRJEB26167, sample SAMN06115539) | human gut metagenome | host: Homo sapiens | place: China:Shanxi | collected 2015-11-18...
ATAAAGAAAGGAGGACGTGATGGAACACACGGAGAATCCACCATATTGGTTTTGGCATCAAGGCATTGTCAATAATAGTATAGACTCCAGTGAAAGCATACAATTTTTCTTCTATGAGATGGAAATCGCCGAAAATAGCGTCGCAATAATAACAGCCGTGCGATAGGTAGCTATCGGCAACCGTCCGGCTATACCGTTTTTTTACCGGGCCGACCTTGAGTTGTCGCCCCTCTTCCGTCTGTAAGAAATCTTGTACCGCGGCATAGACCCCAGGATGCTTGTCTATATCATGATCGTCCCACGAAGACCGCTCCACATCGAAATCGCAGTTGCAGACGCTCTTCAGACTTGGCTCTACCGTATAGCAGTATTGCAGCGTCCCGCACTTCCAGCATTTCATTTCAAAGAAGATGATGGTAATCTTTTGCTTAGGAGCTATTCTGATATGCTCGCAAAATTTCAACTTACGCGCCAGTAAATTACTTATCAATGCTTTTAACGGCATTTGAACTTTCCCTACTTGGGCAAGTATGTTTGAATTTTCGTCCTTGAATATTTTGAACGCAGGAGTCTCTTTGTCTGCAACTAAAGTTTTGTCATAATCCGACATTTCTTTGGGGGCTATGCGGAAAAACCAGCAACCTCTTACGTTCGATGCCTTATACCGTTCCTGCCGGAGGCGGGTTGCTTCATAAGTCTGCCGGCTCCATTGAACCTCGAAAGCGATCCTCTTGCCTCCCTGTACAGCCAAAACATCCGCCCTCCAATCCGCTTCGGAAAATTCGGGGATGGCATTCCATCCCTGCTCCCGGCAAGCCTCCATGATCGCGACTTTCGCTTTGAGATGCTCTGCAGACTCGGGTTTCCAATCACATGGATTTGCAGATTTCAGATGAACGAAATGTTTCAACCCTCTGTTGCTTGTTCTCAAAAAGCCCTCTTGCCCGCAGCACGGCAATGTTAAAACGATTTCTTTGGCTTTAAGACGGGCTTTCAAAGCACTCCATTCTTCGTCATTAAGATCAATGGAAACAATTTCTTTGTCTTCTATATAAGCACGTAAAGGCATTGTAGAAATGTATAAAGATTGTTAATGATCTCGGATATATTACATCAATCCAAATATAGCGAATCCGAACGAAACGAGCAAGTTTTGCGGAGTGAATCATCGTCGTCTTAATATTGAATCACCATATATCTTACGCCGACCCGTCCAGCAAAATAGCCGCCGTAAGCGACACGTCAAGGCAATGCCTTGTCTTTGTCGCTTACGGCGGCTATTCGGCTCTTGCTGTCCGGGCGTTCCGGGCAGTCTGAAATTTTATTCTCTATGACACTGCTCACAAAACAGATCATCTCGAAATTCGAGAAACATCCTATCCACTCACAGGATGGGAAAGGAATGGATGCCGAAGTCCTCGTCAAGTATTTCAACCCCTGCGGCTCGGGCACATGGCTCATCACCGAAGCCGAACGCGAAGGCGACGACTGGCGCTTGTTCGGTTATTGTCATATCCACGAATGGGAGTGGGCTACCTGATGCTCTCCGAGCTGGCATATCTTCGTCTGCCGTTCGGACTTACCATCGAACGCGACATTTACACGGCCAGGAAATACGTCCGGGATTTTCTACCGCAGGATGAATGACGGCAAAGGCCTCGGAATTTTACTGCCCCTTGCCGATAACAGAATCATTACACAAAAAAGACTATAAATATGGCAACATTCGAAGAAAAAGCCGAACGGCTGAAGAAAGAGTTGGAAGAAGCTCCAAACGGCGACCAACGTCGAAATTTGTCCCACGAATACGAACTTACCTTGCGTCTGCTGCGCATCATCCGCGGAGAGGTCTTTACGCTCGACGACATCAATAAATGCCGCATGGAGATCATGCGGCAATATCCCGGATACGAACGTCCTATAACGGCCGACTCGGGAATCCTGCTGGCTGCGGAGGCAATCCGCAAATCTTTCGGACGGAAATACTATCTGCCGCTTTACAAATATCCGATCCTCATTGATTTCGGGACACCGGATGGGCAGATATGCGTGATCCATCCGAGCAACTATATCAGTTATACATCCAAAAAAGAAGGGGAAGAGTGATTGATGTGCACCCCAAAGTTTGGACTGATTAATAATTCAGATAGCATGAGTTCGGTATTGTACCGGGCTCATGTTGTTTAAAGCGGTCTTTATTCGCTTGTTATTGTAGTAATTTATGTATTCCTCCAGTTCCTTGCGGAAATGATCGACAGACTCGAACTTCTGCAAATATAATAATTCTGATTTTAACAGTCCGAAAAAGTTTTCCATAACCGCATTATCCAAACAGTTTCCCTTACGAGACATGCTCTGACTAATACCTTTTTCACGCAGCCGATATTGATAGCGTTTCATCTGGTACTGCCAACCCTGATCCGAGTGAAGTATAAGTTCCGGAGCATCGGGCAGATCCTTTATGGCATCTTCAAGCATTTTCATTGTTTGGTAAAAGGTCGGATGTTCAGCTATATTATAACTTATTATTTCCCTGTTATATAAGTCCATAATAGGCGACAGATAAAGCTTCTTGCCGAACAGAGAAAATTCAGTAAGGTCTGTAACCCACTTTTGATTAGGACGTTCCGCCATAAAATTACGTTTCAGCAAGTCGGGCACCACGGCACCAACCTCTCCTTTGTATGAACGATATTTTTTTAGGCGCACCTGGCATTTAACTCCACATTCGTTCATTAACCTCAGTACCGTTTTATGGTTTATAGAATATCCGCGATTGTGCATCTCTACTGTGATACGGCGGTAACCATAACGTCCCTTATGATCGTGGTATATACTTACAATCTCGTTTTTCTCTTGTTTGTATTTATCGGGGAACTTTAACTGCTTCAGATGATAATAGAACGTACTACGCGCCATCCCCGTAACTTCCAATAGCGTGGGAAGGGTATGTTCCGGTCTTAGTTCTTCGATGGCTTTTGCCCGTTCCCGTTCTCGCGGACGATGCGTTCCTCGACTAAGACCCTCAATTTTTTTAAGTAAGCAACCTCGGCGCGAAGACGTTGGTTTTCGACTCGCAAGTCATTTTCTTCCTGTGGTTGTAGTTCCTGTTTATTAGGTTTGGTTCTCATCTTACCCCGATTATCACGGTAAAGACCGGATTCACCTTCTTCATAATAGATACGCTCCCATTTGCTCAGCGTACTCTCATTGTAAATACCGAACTTTGCCGTTGTTTCCGTTAAAGATAAGTGATTCTCGTGCATGTGCCTGATAGCTGACAACTTAAAATCGCCGCTGTAAGTATATTGCCGTATACGAAGACCTGCTTCGCCGAACTCTTTATAACGCGCAATCCAACGCGACAAAGGCGTATAGCTTATTCCAAAATGCTTGGAGGCGGACGATACGGAATGTTGCCCTCTGACAACAGACAAAACTGCTGTTAATTTCTCCTCATAACTGTACTTCATAAAACACCCCAAAAGTTATGTCCAACTTTTGGGGTGCAGTTCATGATGATCTTCCCCTTTTCACAGACCGCATCAGCGCTGCGCTTTCATATAATGCTGTTCCAGCAGTTTATAAAGCGATGACTGCGGATAAAGAATCTTTCCACCAAGAGTAGTATAAGGGATTTGGCGGTTGTCCCGGTAATTCTGCAAGGAGCGTTTCGAGATGCTGAAGATGCTGCAAATCTCCTCACTGGTCAGGTACAGTTCATTTCCGATGGTCGGGCGGTGCGTGTCGATCAGAATATCGACGGCACGGATGGCTTTGACGATGTCGCGGCGCAGTTCCTTGAACGCGGCGCTGTCGCGGGTAATGATCTCTTCGGTCATGCTACAGGCTTTTTATCAGGTTCTTTTCCAGAAGTTGCCGGATGTCGTCGTCCCGGAACAATACTTTATTCCCCAAGGCCGTATAGGGGATGATGCCGGCGGAGCGATAGTATTGCAAGGCTCGCTTGGTGATGCTCAAGGCCTTGCAGACCTCCTCGGCCGTAAGCCTCCGGACAGTTGTCGGTTGGGCGGAGAGGGAATGGAGCGCAGACACTCGCTCCAGAAGACGTTGAAGGTGCGCCTGCATCTCTTTATAGGCGCTCGTTTCCATAAGGACGCAATCCATAATGCTGAGGGTTTAGGTGATTTCTGCGTTAAGGATGTGCAAGATAATCCAAGCCTTCAGAAAACGATCCCCATGTCCGCTCCAGACCGATCCAGTCCGCTCAAAGGAAAAAATGATCGGCGGTGACGCTGATGTACGCCATAAATCGGAAAATAGAGAGATAAAAATTCTATTTGCTTTTTTATCAGATATTCACTATATTTGTATAGAGTTGTTTGACAGGATGAACCTCGATGTAAGTTTATTCAAGACTTGCGTTTCTAAATCATTACCTCATAAAAAAACAACGCCGTAACTTATTAGGTTACAGCATTGTTTTGTAAATCCTCGGAAACTTTTCTATGGGAAGCCGGTGCTTTCGTATCGGTGTCGTACATTCCGGAATTTTCGGTCCGAGAATCCGTTTCCGTCAATATCCCAGGATGCGGAGCATCGAGCGGTAGGACTGTTCTTTGGCGAACAGGCGGGTGTAGTATTCGTTGTCGTCCTTGTCCCGGTCGATGATGACGTGTTTGGGGGCCGGAATCAGACAGTGCTGGATGCCGCCGAAGCCGCCGATCGACTCCTGATAGGCTCCCGTATGGAAGAAGCCGATATATTGCGGATTCCCCGGTTCGAGCTTGGGCAGGAAGATCGCGTTGATGTGCGATTCCGAGTTGTAGAAATCTTCGCTGTCGCAGGTCAGGCCGCCCAGCAGCACACGCTGGTATTCTTTGTCCCAGTTGTTGATCGCCAGCATGATGTAGCGCTGGTTGATGCCCCACGTATCGGGCAAAGTCGTGATGAAGGAGCTGTCGATCATGTACCAGTTCTCGCGGTCGTTCTGCTGTTTCTGATTGACGATCGAGTAGAGGGTCGCGCCGCTTTCGCCGACGGTAAACGATCCGAATTCAGTGAATATGTGCGGTTCGTCGATTCCGTTGCGGGTACAGATGTTCTTGATCTGCGCGATGATCTCTTCGGTCAGGTACTCGTAGTCGTACGAGAAGTCGAGCGAGTTTTTGATCGGAAAGCCGCCTCCGATGTTGAGGCTGTCCAGATCGGGGCAAATGGCCTTCAATTCGCAGTAGATGTTCAGGCATTTCGACAGTTCGTTCCAGTAGTAGGCCGTGTCCTTGATACCGGTATTGATGAAGAAGTGCAGCATTTTGAGCTTGAACTTCTTGTTTTTCTGGATCTTGGTTTTGTAGAAGTTGATGATGTCGTTGTAGCGGATCCCCAGGCGCGAGGTGTAGAACTCGAATTTGGGCTCCTCCTCGCTGGCGATCCGGATACCGATTTTGCATTTTTTGGTAATGGCATCGTCGTAGAGGTCGATCTCTTCCTTGTTGTCGATCACGGGGATCGTGTTTTCGAACCCGTCGTTGATCAACTGGGCGATATTTTCGACGTATTGCGGACGTTTGAAGCCGTTGCAGATGATATAGCGGTCCTTGTCGATCACGCCGCTGTCGTACAGGGCGTTGATGATGTGAATGTCGTAAGCCGAGGAGGTTTCGAGATGAATGTCGTTTTTCATCGCCTCTTCCAGCACGAACGAGAAGTGACTCGACTTGGTACAGTAGCAGTAGTTGTATGTACCCTTGTAATCGACCTTCGCCATCGCTACGTTGAACATGCGCTTGGCCCGATTGATCTGCTGGGAGATCTTCGGCAGGTAGGTTATCTTGAGCGGAGTGCCGTACTGCTTGATTAATTCCATCAGGGGAATGTCGTGGAAGTTCAATTCGTTGTCCTCGACGGTAAATTCATCCTGCGGGAAATCGAACGTCTGTTCGATCAGGTCGATGTACTTGTCTTTCATGGCTCGTTTGTGTTTTTTGCGGTATAATCCGAGCGAGCTACATTGTAAATTCCGGAGTAAAGTAGCTCGTGCGGATTGTTTTTTATTTTGGGATGCAAAGTAGGTAATTATTTTCGAGATCGGCAATGGTTTATCCGTATATTTTGAAAAAACAGGTGAATTTTTTCGTTTTTGTCCGATGAAAATTGTATTTTTGGGTCGAATTTTAATCGGGACAGAACGGTGTTGACTGGAATCATAACGAATTACCTGACCCAGCACAGGAGGCTGGTCGTGCCGCAACTGGGAACTTTTGTCGTGAAGGTTCCCGAAGGCGGTGTGGTCTTTTCGGAGTTGCTTAAGCGCGACGACGGCATCTTGCGCGGGTTGCTGGTGCAGCAGGGTGGAATGAACGATCTGGAGGCTGCCGGTGCGATCGACCGCTTCGTGTTTGAAGTGCGTCATGCCCTCGAGCATGAGGGGGCCTATGCAATCGAGGGCTTCGGTCGTCTGACCCTTTCACCGGGCGGTGCAATCGTCTTTCAGGCGGTTCTGGCTACGCCTGTAGCTGCTGCGGGACCTGTTGTCGGGGAATCGGCTCCGGAGGAAGGAAATAAAATTTCCTCGGCCGCAGCTCTTCATCCCGCTTCCGTCGCTGCGTCTGCGGAGTCCGTTGCACCCCGTGTGCGATCCCGTTCCGAAGCGAAGGCTTCTCCTGTAATCGACGGCGGTATTTCCGAACCTCGGATCTCCGTTTCTGCCAAGCGCAAACCCGCACCTTATGTAAAGGGATTGCAATACGGCAAACCGCTTAAAACCACCGAGGGATATACCTATGTGGGTTCCAAGCCCCGCCGGAGGATCGATAAATTTATGGTCATCGCCATCGTGGTCGCTGTGTTGGCCGTAGGCGTCATCGTTTACGGTTATCTACGCCGGGCGAAGATCGAGCGTCTGGAGCGCGAATACCTCGAACAACTCGCACCTGCCGTGCCGGAGCCCGTGGCTGCCGGAACGGACGGGGGTGTGGAGTCCGTTCCGGATACGACTCAGGAATAGTTTGCCTGTATTGGCTGTAAAACAGGATTGATAGAGTAGGAATGACAGATCTGACATCCATAAAAAACCGTTTCGGGATCATCGGTAACTCCGAGGCGCTCAACCGTGCGCTGGAGGTTGCCCTGCGTGTGGCGCCGACCGATCTTTCGGTACTCGTTACGGGTGAAAGCGGCGTCGGCAAGGAGTTTTTCCCGCAGGTGATCCATGCCTATTCGGCACGTAAACACAATAAATATATCGCCGTGAACTGCGGCGCCATTCCCGAAGGAACGATCGATTCCGAATTGTTCGGACACGAGAAGGGGGCCTTCACCGGAGCAGTCGAAGCCCGCAAGGGTTATTTCGAGGAGGCGGACGGCGGGACGATCTTTCTGGACGAGGTGGCCGAGCTGCCTCATTCGACCCAGGTGCGGTTGTTGCGTGTGTTGCAGACCGGCGAGTTCATCCGCGTCGGTTCGGCCAAGGTGCAGAAGACCAACGTGCGCGTGGTGGCGGCGACGAATACGAATTTGCAGGATGCGATCCAGGCGGGGCGTTTCCGCGAGGATCTCTATTACCGGCTCAATACGGTGCCGATCCAGGTGCCTCCTCTGCGGGAACGGAAGGAGGATATTTTCTTGCTTTTCCGCAAGTTCGCGGCCGATGTAGCGGCCCAGTACCGTATGCCGGCTATTTCTCTGGACCCCGAGGCCCGGCAGATGCTGGAGAATTACTATTGGCGGGGCAATATCCGTCAGTTGAAAAATGTCGCCGAACAGATTTCGGCCATCGAGGAGGCGCGGCTCATTACGCCTGCCATCCTGACGAAGTACCTGCCCGCACAATCTCAAAGCGGAGCATCTACGTCGATGAGTACGGCCTTGCATAGCGGTCCGGGCGACGGCGTGTCTTTCGAACGGGAGTTGCTTTACAAAGTGCTTTTCGACCTGCGGGCCGACGTCAATGACCTGAAGCGGATGCTTACCGAGCTGATGCAGCGTGCCGAGCGTCCTGCCGAGCCGACCAAAGACCTGGCGGGGTTGTTGCCGGCTTCCGCCCACAGTATCGCTTCTCCGGACTATACGGAGAGCGAGGAGGTGGTCGATGAACAGCCTTCGCGGGAACTGACCAAAGCCGATGTGCTGCGGGAGCAGATCCTTCGGGCCCTGCGGCGCAACAACGGCCGCCGCCGGGAAGCCGCTGCCGAGCTGTTTATGTCGGAGAGAACTCTTTACCGTAAAATCAAGGAGCTCGGCATCGACGAGAACTCCTGAAAAATATCGTTTATAATCGAATGAAAGCTGTACTCAAATATGCGATCGTCGTCGCAGCGGGCCTCTTGCTGGCCGGTTGCGGGTACAAGGTGAACTATTCGTTGTCGGGCGCTTCGATTCCGCCCGATGCCAAGACCTTCAGTGTGGCCTACTTCCCGAACAACGCCCCGATGGTGGCTCCGATCCTGAGCTCGACGCTGACGGATGCCTTGCGGGACAAGTTTACGCGCCAGACGCGTTTGACGCAGGTGGACGAAGGCGGCGATTTCGCTTTCGAAGGCGAGATCACCGGTTATACTTCGACGACGGCTTCGGTTTCGGGTTCGTCCGAAACGGCCCTGTTGAACCGATTGACCATTACCGTCAATGTGCGCTTCACCAATGCGGTGGACGAGAGCATGTCGTGGAAAAAGACGTTTTCGGCGTTCGAGGATTTCGATTCTTCGAAACTGCTGAATGAAATCGAGGGCGAACTGATTCCCCAAATCGTCGATAAACTGGTGACGGACATTTTCCAGGCATCGGCGGCAAACTGGTAGCGGATGGCAGATTTCAAGGAATATACGATGTCCGGAGGCACGGTAGGCCCGGTCGATGAAGCGCAGCTCGATGCGCTCGTCGGGCGTTACGAGTGGTTTACTCCCGCCCGTATCCTGCGCGTGCTTCAAACCGGGCGTTCCGACCGTCGGGTGTCGATCGCGGCGGTGTCGCGTCTGCTGCCGCTCGGACGGTTCACGGTCGATCGGGAGGCGCTTTGTGCGCTTTCGCCTGCCGACCTGATCGACCGTTTCCTGAAGGAGGGGGGGCATCGGATCGTGGCCGAGGAGGGCGAAGTCGTTGAAGAGGTCCGCACCGAGGCCGAATTGAGCGGTGACGACGACCTCGTTACGGAGGATCTGGCGGAAATCTACCTGGCCCAAGGGCTTTACGACGAAGCAATCGCCATTTATCGCAAATTAAGTTTGTTAAATCCGGAAAAAAGTGTTTACTTTGCGTCGCTTATTGACAAAATCGCAAATAAATAATTAAAACGATAGGAACATGTTATACACTCTTTGTATCATTCTGATTCTGGTTGCAAGTATTCTCATCATTCTGGCTGTACTCGTTCAGAATCCCAAAAGCGGCATGGCTGCCAATTTCGGTGCTTCGAACCAGGTGATGGGCGTTCGCCAGACTTCGGATTTCCTGGAGAAATTTACGTGGACGATGGCCGTCGTGATCGTCGTGTTGAGTCTGTTGGCTACGCTGGCTATGGATCGCGGTCTGGTGGCTCGCAGCAACGTGGAACTCGAGAAAGATGCCAATGCGCTGATGGAGAAGATGATCGTCGAAGATCCCGCTCCTGCGGTTCCGCAGGCGGAACTTCCGGCTTCCGATCAGCAGCCTGCGCCGGCCGCTGCTCCTGCCGAATAAGCGGGCGATTCATTCCGATATAAAAGGCTGTGGATTTTTCCACGGCCTTTTTTTTGCAGCTTCGAACGGTCTGGTTGGCCATAAGGTCAGAACTTCGGCCGGGCCGGTTTTTAGGCGGGAGGACAAGATTCGGATACGAAGGGCTGTTCGCACGGTCGAATTTTCGATAAGGTTCCGGTTCATAGTTTGGGCCGGGAGGCCGGGACAGGGACCCGTTTGCGATCTTGACCGATGGAATATTCGGTGACGACAGTTGTTGGAATATTCGAAAGGTTCCCTGTGCGGTGCTCCGGTCCTGGTCTAACGTTTTCGGGTATTGTAGGGCGAGCCGCTGCCGGGAAATTTTGCCGGCGGCGGCTCGCAGATTAGAGGGCGTCGTGGGTTTTATCGAAGGTTTTCCGGCCGGGTTTCCGGTTCTGTCTCTGCGTATCCGTTCGTCCGGATCATGTACAGGACGTGCCGTCGCAGAGGATGTCCCGTTGGTAGTGCGGGGTGGTCGAATTCCTGTAATCGTGTCATACCGAGCCGTTGCATGACCCGTTGTGAGCGCAGATTGCTCAAGGCGGTGAAAGAGATAATGGATTCCATTTTCGACAGGCTGGCGTAATGAAGACAGCTTCGGGCCGCTTCCGTGGCATACCCGTTGCCCCACATGTCGCTGCGCAGTCGCCAGCCGATTTCCACCCGGCCGTACAACGGTCCGTCGAACGTGACCCGGTGAAGTCCCGTATAACCCAGCAGCTCCCCGTCCGTGCGACGTTCGAGGGCGTAGAGTCCGAACCTTTCCGTTTCGAATTCCCGGCGGATGCGGTCGAAGAAAGCGGCGGATTCCGGGAGGGAGAGCGGAGCGGGAAAATACTCCATCACCCGGGAATCGGCGTTCATCCGGGCGAATGCGGGAAAATCTTCATCCTGCCAACAGCGCAGAATAAGACGGTCCGTCGGGGAGGGGAGCAGCATGGTATGGTGATGTGAAGAGTGTCTAACTACCCATCGTCGCGTGACGGTCTTTTTGCCGGTTGGCTCCGAAATGACGTTGTAATAGATTGGCCAGCTGATCGGGAGCGATGTCGCGGTGGATCGTCCCGCCGTGTGCGATCGAGATGCCGCCGGTTTCTTCGGAAACGACCAGAATGATCGCATCCGAAATTTCGCTCATGCCGATCGCGGCCCGGTGACGCGTACCGTAGGATTTGGGAACGTCGCTCTGCGTTACGGGGAGGATGCATTTGGCTGCGACGATGCGGTCGCCTTCGATGACGACGGCGCCGTCGTGCAGCGGTGCGTTCTTGAAGAAGATATTTTCGAGAAGCGGCGTCGAGATTTTGGCATCGATGGCGATACCGCCTTCGGTGATGAGCCGCAGGTCGCTCTGGCGGCCGATCACGATGAGCGCACCCGTTTTGTGGGCGGACATCTCCCGGCAGGCCTGGACGATCGGTGCGATGATCGTTACCGAGGTATTGTCGTTTCGGTTGAAGATGCGGGCGATGAAGTTGAACCGTTTCTGGCGCATGCCGATCATCTGCAAAAACCGCCTGATTTCAGGCTGGAAGACGATGATAAGGGCGATGACGCCGACGCTGACGAACTGCCCCAGGATGTTGGAGAGCAGCTCCATGTTGAGCGTGCGTACGACAACCCACATCAGGTAGATCATGATGATCCCGGAGATGATGTAGGGGGCGTTTGTTCCCCGGGTAGCGCGGTAGATCCAGAACATGATCGCCGCTACCAGGATGATATCTATGAAATCGATGAATGTGAACGGAACAAATCCCATGGTGTATTTCGTTAAGGCAATTATATCTTTCAATGTGTCGCTGTCCGACGGTCGCGGCATCGTATCCGAGAATCGTTCGTCCGCGATCCGTGTCCGCGTTTGTACTTCGCTCTATCTCTAAATCTTCTCCTCGACGGGAAAATGGGTCGCTGCGCCCAGGAGGGGTACTAAAAGCATATAATCACGTTTTTTAATTAAAAACAAAATTATAAAAAATCTCTGGAATAACCTCGAAAAACGGGAGAAATGACGCTAAACGACTTAATATCAGAGTTGTTACGGCGTCAAATGATGACAAGCCGAAAAATTGGAAAACGCAAAGAAAAGCGGATTTAAGAAGAATGGTTGCAAAGTCATTACCTCAAAATCGAGTAATTCTCCTAAAGTCTTTTGTATAAAGCACTAACAGAAGTTTTCCAGAATTACGGAAAAATTTTTTTCAAAGGGAGAAAAAACGGATTGACAAAGCCTATGAGGAAAAGGATGAGCGCTTACTGCGAACTTTGGACAAAGAAATGATGGCAGGAATCAACGAATATCCGTTGGAATATCGTCGTATGATCTATAAACGTATTGAGGCAGCGACCGGAGAAAGTGCCGAAAAGATCGAGAAGGCTTATTTCAAGAAGTTGGAAAAGATTCTCAAACGCGGGGTAATAAAGGATAGAGAAGAATATGAGTTGGTGCATAGTCGCATCGACGAATTGGTCCATAATACACCAGAAGACGACCCAGCCCGAAA
>ENA-UEQP01002886-UEQP01002886.1-human-gut-metagenome-genome-assembly--contig:-NODE-2886-length-12145-cov-5.290189_pt1 | contig 12145 bp, 8 predicted proteins | sample MGYA00242951_ERZ507951 | MGnify/ENA primary metagenome ERZ507951 (study PRJEB26167, sample SAMN06115539) | human gut metagenome | host: Homo sapiens | place: China:Shanxi | collected 2015-11-18...
CGATCTGCTGCGCACCTCCGTTGCCACTCCCGGCAACGATCACCGTCTGGGTGCCAATGAGGCACCTCCGGCCATCATTTCCATCTTCGTGGGCGAGGAGCTGGAAGCTGTCATCGATGCTATCGCATCCGATTCCCCCTATGCCGGCCCCGTCAAGATGAAGATGGATCTGGGCGTTGATGTCCTGCCCAAGTTCAGCAAGGATACCACCGACCGCAACCGTACCTCTCCCTTTGCCTTCACCGGCAACAAGTTCGAGTTCCGTATGCCCGGTTCCGCTGAGAACCTGAGCGATGCCAACACCATCCTGAACACCGCCGTTGCAAAGGAACTGAAGGGCTACGCCGACGAGCTGGAGAGCGCTGAGGACTTTACCAGCGCCGTGATTGCTCTGGTCAAGCGCACCATCCGCGACCACCGCCGCGTCATCTTCAACGGCAACGGCTACACTGCCGAGTGGGAAGAGGAAGCCGCAAAGCGCGGTCTGCCCAACAAGAAGAACACCCCCGCTGCTCTGCCTGCCCTGATCGAGCCCAAGAACATTGCCCTGATGGAAGAGTTCGGCGTGCTGACCAAGGTAGAGATGGAGAGCCGCTACGAGGTGGAGATGGAGCACTACTCCAAGATCATCAACATCGAGGCTCTGACCATGCTGGAAATGGCCCGCAAGCAGCTGCTGCCTGCCGTCAACTCCTACATGAGCGAGCTTGCCAATACCGCAGCATCCAAACTGGCCGTCAGCGAGAGCATCAGCGTGCGCAGTGAGACCAAGACCCTGGGCCGTCTGTCCGCCGACGCCGACGCCATGAGCGACGCCATCGACACCCTGCAGGATGCCGTGGATGCCGCCAAGGCTCTGCCCTCCGAGAGCGAGAAGGCCGTTGCCTTCCACGACAACGTGCTGCCTGCAATGGATGCTCTGCGTGCCGCTGCGGACGACGCCGAGACCATCTGCGGTGAGGATTATTGGCCTCTGCCCAGCTACAGCAAGATGCTCTACTACGTCTGATCTTTCATCAGCGTAACAGCAGAATAGCATCCGTAGGCTGCGGAATTTAAAATTGCCATTCTCCTTTTCCTATTTCTTACACCAGCCTAAAGACCTGCTCCCATTCTGAGGGCAGGCCTTTAGGCGTTTTATTTGAAAGGGAAACCATTATGAGCTATTCGACCCAACAGGACATCCTTGATTTTGTGGAGGACAACAACGTCAAATTTGTGCGCTTTGCCTTCTGCGATATCTTTGGCACTCAGAAGAACATTGCCGTGCTGGCAAGCGATCTGCCCAAAGCTCTGGAAGACGGTGTCTGCTTCGACGGCAGCTCCATTGCCGGCTTCATGAAGGTGGAGGAAAGCGACCTTGTGCTGCGGCCGGATCTTTCCACCGTGACCATTCTCCCCTGGCGGCCTACCGAGGGCCGGGTGATGCAGTTCTTTTGTGATGTGGAAAAGCCGGACGGCCAGCCCTTTGGCGGCAACTGCCGCGGCTTTCTGCGCAGCGTGAACCGAAAATTCAAAAAGCTGGGCATCACCTGCAATGTGGGCGCAGAGTGTGAGTTCTACCTGTTCGAGAATGATGACCGGGGCCGCCCCACCCGTATCCCCATCGACTTTGGCGGCTACTTTGACGTGGCCCCGCTGGACGCAGGCGAGAACCTCCGCCGGGACATCTGCCTGACCATGGAGCAGATGGGCATGAGCCCTCAGCACAGCCATCACGAAAGCGGCAACGGCCAGAACGAGATCGACTGCCACCACGCAGGCCCCCTCAAGACCGCCGACAACGTGATGATGTTCAAGCAGATCGTGCGCGCCATTGCCACCCGCAGCGGCATCCATGCAAGCTTCCTGCCCAAGCCCCTGCCGGATCAGGCAGGCAGCGGCCTGCACATCAACCTGTCCCTTTACATGGATGGCCGCAACCTGTTTGAGGGCGACATTGCCCCGGACAGCATTGCAGGCAGCTTTATGGCCGGTGTGCTGGCCCACAGCCGGGAGCTGACCGTGTTCACCAACCCTCTGCCCAACAGCTATCAGCGCTTTGGCTGCGATGAAGCGCCCCGCTATGTGAGCTGGAGCCGCCAGAACCGCAGCCAGCTGGTGCGCATCCCGCAGGTAAAGGGCGACAACTGCCGCATGGAGCTGCGCAGCCCGGACCCTGCCTGCAACCCCTATCTGGCCATTGGTCTGGTGCTGGCTGCCGGATTGGACGGCATTGAGAACCGCATGGTGCTCTCTGCCCCCGTGAACAAGAATCTGTTCGACCCCTCTATGGCTGAGGGCCTCAGCCTTGAGACTCTGCCCGCCAGTCTGGAAGAGGCCGTGCAGGCTGCGGAGGAGAGCGAATTTTTGCGCAGAGTGCTGCCCGAGCAGCTTGCCAGCCGCTACTTTACGGAAGAACTGAAGCGCTGCGAAGCACTGAAACACGCGTCCGACCCTGTTGAGTACGAGCGTACCCATTACTTCAACGCCATCTGACCCCTGCAAAAGAGAGTGTGTAGGAGAAAGGAGCGCAGGAAATGGGACGTGCACTGATCGTAAGTGCCGGTGCAAGCTCCAACGAGTATATCGCTGCACGGCTGACCGAAATGGGCTACAGCCGCCCGGTGATCATTCCCAGCGGGGCCGAAGCCCGGCGGCGCATGACGGAATCGGATTTTGAGCTGATCGTGGTCAACTCTCCCCTGCCCGATGAATTCGGGCATGAGGTGTGCATCAATGCTGTGGAAAAAACAGATGCCGGTGTCGTGTTTCTGGTCAAGGCCGCACAGGCTGAGCAGCTTTTGGGGCCTTTGAGTGAGCAGGGGGTATTGCTGCTGTCAAAGCCCTTCAGCACCGCCTTTTTTGTGCAGGCCATGCACATGGCGGCGGCGGGCAACCACCGCCTGCTGCGTGCCCGGCAGGAGAACGCCCGCTTACAGGAAAAGATCGCACAGGTGCGGCTGGTCAGCCGGGCAAAATGCTGCCTTGTGGAGCACGAGCACATGACCGAAGCCGAGGCACACCGCTACATAGAAAAACAGGCCATGGATACCCGTCGTGACCGCACAGAAATTGCACAGGAAGTCCTTGAAAATTATGAGGACATGGGTGTATAATATTGGATTGGGAAAAGTATCCTTGCTTTCACCGGCTCATTTTGGGAGAGGTTGAGAGCAAGACCGTTCACCTGAAAGAATTCACAAAGGTTTATAAGGGAAAAAATTCAGAAAAGCAAAAATAGAGGAGGAAATTCTATGGCAGAGAAACAAACCAAATTCATCTTTGTCACCGGCGGTGTCGTCTCCGGCCTTGGCAAGGGCATCACAGCCGCATCGCTGGGCCGTCTGCTCAAGTGCCGCGGTCTGAAGGTGGCCAGCCAGAAGCTGGACCCCTATGTGAATGTGGATCCCGGCACCATGAGCCCGCTGCAGCACGGTGAGGTGTTCGTGACCGACGATGGCACTGAGACCGATCTGGATCTGGGCCACTACGAGCGCTTTATCGACGAGAATCTGAACAAATACTCCAACCTGACCACCGGCAAGGTGTACTGGAACGTGCTGAACAAGGAACGTCAGGGCGCATATCTGGGCCAGACCGTGCAGATCATTCCCCACATCACCAACGAGATCAAGAGCTACATCTACAATCTGGCCTCTTCCACCGAGGCTGACGTGGTCATTACCGAGATCGGCGGCACGACCGGTGATATTGAAAGCCAGCCCTTCCTCGAGGCCATCCGTCAGGTGGGTCTGGAGCAGGGCCGCGACAACTGCTGCTACATCCATGTGGTGCTGGTGCCCTACATTTCCGGCTCGGACGAGTACAAATCCAAGCCTGCACAGCACTCTGTGAAAGAGCTGCAGGGCATGGGCGTGAACCCGGACATCATCATCCTGCGCGCAGACGGCAGTGTGGGCGGCGATATCCGCCGCAAGATCAGCACTTTCTGCAATGTGAAGCCGGAGTGCGTGATCGAGAACCTGACCATGCCCAGCTTGTACCAGTGCCCGCTGATGCTGCACACCGGTGGTCTGGACGAGGTAGTGGTGCAGAAGCTCAAGCTGGATGTGCCCGCTGCCGACCTGACCGAGTGGAAGCAGGTGGTCAGCCGCATTGCCACCCGCAGCAAGACCTGCAGCATTGCACTGGTGGGCAAATACGTCAAGCTGCACGACGCTTACCTCTCCGTGATGGAAAGCCTGTACCACGCCGGCTTTGAGAACGACAGTCAGGTAGAGATCAAGTGGGTGGAAAGTGAAGACCTGACCGATCAGGCCGCCTGCAAGGAAGCCTTTGCCGATGTGGACGGCATCATCGTACCCGGCGGTTTCGGCGACCGCGGCATTGAGGGCATGATCCAGGCTGCACAGTATGCCCGCGAGAACCATGTTCCCTACTTTGGTATCTGCCTTGGCATGCAGATCATGGTGATGGAGTTTGCCCGGGGCGTTCTGGGCTACAAGGATGCAAATTCCAGCGAGTTCACCCCGGATGGCAAGCACAATGTGATCGCCCTGATGGCCGACCAGCAGGGCAACATTCCCAAGGGCGGCACCATGCGTCTGGGTAAATACCCCTGCAAGGTGATGCCCGGCACCAAGATGGCCGAGTGCTACGGCGAGGCCGAGATCTGGGAGCGCCACCGCCACCGCTACGAGTTCAACAACGAGTTCCGTCAGGAGATGCAGGATGCCGGTCTTGTCATTTCCGGCACCAGCCCCGACGGTCGTCTGGTAGAGACTGTAGAGCTGCCCGGCCGTGACTTCCATTTGGGCGCACAGTTCCACCCGGAGTTCAAGAGCCGTCCCAACCGTGCTCACCCGCTGTTCAAGGCATTCATTGCTGCGGCACTCAAGTTCCGCGCCAGCGAGCAGCGCAGCCTGCTGCACATGTAAACCATAAAAATAAGGTGCTGTCTGTGCGGACAGCACCTTATTTTTTACCCATATAATCCATGATCCTGCAAGGCATTATTCATAGTGGTCATTTTCCAGATCACACACCACAAACCGGTCCACGATGCGGGCCATCCCGTGGAACATCTGTTCCGTAAGTTCCTTGCGGCGCTGTAGCTCTATCCGTTCCGCTTCCGCTTTTTCTTTTCGCGTTTTTTCCTTATCATAGAAGATCTTTCCGATACCGCCCAAGATCATCAGAGACAGCACTGCCAGCAGTGCAATGGTAAACATTTGCACCTGGCGCATTCCCGCGTCCATCACATTGGTGGGCACAATGCCGATGATGGCCCAGTCTTTTACACCTACCGGCTGGTATACCATATAGTAGCGCTTGCGGTTGAAGGTATAGCTCACACTGCCTTTGTACTGCAGCGGCAGGTTCTTGCGCATCTCGTCAAAATACGGCTGGTCGGCCTTGACGTTTGCTTCCAGATAGTCGAACAGGTTGGTCATCTGCTCCGGGATCTCGCTCTTCGGCTCGGTGGAAAGCACGATATTGCCATTGGAGCGAACAATGTAGCAATCGCTCTGTCCCTCATAAGCCAAGCCGCCCAGCATGTTTTCCAGTACGGAGTTATCGTAGCAGATCGCCAGTGAGGTATAGGTAACGCTATCCATCGTGACAGGCTCGATCTGCTGGGCAAACATGACCTTGCGCACACCCTTACTGGAAATGTAGCTGGTCACGATAGGGCCGTCCATAGTGTATACTTCTTCCAGCGCAGACTGCATATGCGGGGCATCTCCCCGTCTGCCGCTGACCGTCCAGAACTGATCATCCGCGTTGAACAGGGCCACCTCGCTGTACTGCCAGTTGGCTTTTTCGTTCACATATCTGCGCCACTTTACCTCGGTATTCGTTTCCTCTGCCAGCTGCGCAAGATCATCAGACCAGATCTCAAGGATGTTCCAGTTGCGCTGCACAAACATGGTAAAGGTCTTGCTTACCTGCCCATAGGTGGAAAGCAGATTTTGCGTGCTCTCGTGGTGGATCTGGCGCTGGGTATAGCGGCTGTATGCCACAATACTGAGCAGCATTACCAGAACAAGCCCTGCCCCAAGAAGGATATTCTTCCTCCGCTGTTTCATAAGCTGTTCCCTCTACTTTTCTTATATCTTCCCAGAGAAATTATACCATTTCCGAAAAATGGGTGTCAATGCACGAAATGGTCGATTCACGCCTGAAAACGGTCGATTCGCGCACAGAGCGGCCTTCCGCCGCCTTTGGAGCCTTCTGGCGCTCTGTTCTGCCGAGTACTTTCCGCATTTCCCGCTGGCAATTGCCTGCATGCTGTTCAAGGTTCCGCTACGCATTGGCTTCTTCCTGCGCCCTATGAGGAATCCGCGTGGGCCGTCTTTTACCGGGACATCACCGCCCCATCTGCTGCACCGGAGGAAAATTTCTAAAAGTCTATTTCCTGTATCACACAAAAAGACACCGGGAGCTTTCCGCTTTTTGCAGAGAACTCCCGGTGGCTTTGTTCTATCCTTGATTTCCGATCAGCACCACGGCCACATCGTTGACATTCGTGCCGGTCGCGCCGGTGATGATCAGCCCATCCACCGCCTTGAGGGCATGGTAGGCATCGTTGTTCTGCAGCACATCGTACACGTTCAGCTGGTTCTGCGCCAGTGCCGCGGCCGTGCTGCCGTCCACATAGCCGCCCGCAGCATCGGTTGGGCCATCGGTGCCATCGCTGCCCACCGAAAAGACAGCTGCATCCAGCCCGGCGATCATTGGTGCTGCAGCAAGGGCCAGCTCCTGATTGCGCCCGCCCAGACCTGTTCCGGTCAGGTGGACGACCGTCTCACCGCCTGCAAGAAAGGCCAGCTTTTTGCCCTGCCCCGCGTGGGTGCGGGCTATGGAACCAAGGAAGCTGCCAGCCTCCCGCGCTTCACAGCAGAGCCTGTCGGTCAAGATCACCGGCTCATAGCCCAGCTCCCGGCAGGCGTTGGCTGCTGCGCTGCACAGCTCCCGCACGCTGCCGGTGATCTGCGTGGCAACACGGTCCAGCACCTTTGGAGTCTCCTGTGCCAGCAAAGCCTTGGCCTGTGCCGAAAGCTGCAGGTGATATTTTTCCGCAATGGCAAGGGCCTGTGCACAGGTGGAGGTATCCGGCACCGCCGGGCCGCTGGCGATCATATCCAGCGGGTCGCCCAGAATATCGCTGAGCACGATGCTGAACACCTGCGCGGGCGCACAGCTCTGTGCAAACCGCCCGCCCTTGACCCCGGACAGGCGCTTGCGAATGGTGTTCATTTCCACGATATCGGCCCCGCTGGCAAGCAGCTGGCCCGTGATCTGCTGCAGCTCTGCGCCGGGGATCAGCGGCTTCTCAAACAGTGCACTGCCGCCGCCGGACAGCAGAAACAGCACCGTATCCTCTGCCGTTAAGCCCTGCACCAGTTCCAGCGCTTTCCGGGTGGCGGCAAAGCCATTCTCATCCGGCACGGGGTGCCCGGCTTCGCAGCAGTCCACGCCGGAGATCGTGCCCTTCACGTGGCCGTATTTGGTCACGACCACCCCGCCATCCACCCGGCCAAGAAATCTCACTGCAGCATGGGCCATCTGCCATGCTGCCTTACCGGCAGCCACCAGCAGCACCCTGCCGCTCTGCGGCCGGAAATTTTTCAGCGCGCGGCGCACCGCTTCGTCCGGCAGAACAGCGTTCAGGCTGGCACGGATGATGGCATCTGCATCTCTGCGCAGTGTTTCGTTTTTCAGCATGTCGTTCTCCCCTTTTCCATCGCTTCTTGTCCGCGGACAAAAAACACCTGTACAGTCTCTTCCTATGCAGGAAAACGCAGTACAGGTGTTCTGATCTTTTTTGCTTACTTTGTGCTTGCCGGAGCAACCTCAAAGTCGATCTTGCCCAGGTTCACATCCGCACGCACAATGGTGATCATCATGGTGTCGCCCAGACTCCAGTTCTTGCCGGAGACGGGGTCGGACAGGCGGATGCCCTCGGTGAGCATGGTACCGGAGGGGGTCAGGCTGGAAGCCGGCACAAAGCCCTCCACGCCGTTCTCCAACTCGATGAACAGGCCGCGCTGGGTCACGCCGGAAATGCGGCCCTCGTAGCACTCGCCCAGATGGCGGCGGGCATACTCGGCCTTGTAGCAGTCCTCAGCCTTGCGCTCGATCTGCATTGCAATGATCTCGCGCTCACTGGACTGCTTGCTTGCCTTCTCGGCAAAGTCGCTGTAGCGCAGCACCATGGTATCCTTATCCATGCCCTTGAGCTGGGCGGTCATGATGCGATGGATGGCCAGATCCGGGTAGCGGCGGATGGGGCTGGTGAAGTGAGCGTAGTCCTTCAGCACCAGACCGTAGTGGCCCTTGGGCTTTTCCTCATACACAGCCTTGGACATGCAGCGCAGCATACCGGTATTGATGATCTGCTCATACGGGCCGCCGCGCACACCTTCCAGAATGGCGCTCAGCTCCTTGGGGGTGGGCACATCCTTGGCAAAGTGATCGTTGATGCCGCAGGCCTGCAGCAGAGTGTGCAGACGCTCCAGCTTTTCAGCATTGGGTTCCTCGTGCACACGGTACACGAAGGGGATCTGCTTCACGCGGGCAAAGTGGGCAGCGCACTGGTTGGCCAGCAGCATGAACTCTTCGATCATAGCTTCGCTCTCGCCGGAGGTGCGCTTTTTCACATCGATGCAGTGGCCGTCCTCGTCGAGGATCAGCTTCACCTCGCCGCTCTCGATATCCATGCAGCCGCGCTCCTTGCGCAGGCGGGCGCGGTGGCCGTACAGCTCCTTCATGGCGGGCAGCTGGCTGAGCACTTCATGGTACTTGCCCTTCAGCTCGTCGTCAGCACTGCCGGCCAGCAAGGCATTGATCTCGGAGTAAACACCCTTGACGCGGCTGCGGATGACCGACTTGACAAAGCGGTAATCGATCAGGCTGCCATCCTTATCCAGATGCATCAGGCAGGAGAAGGCCAGACGCAGCACGCCCTCATTCAGGCTGCAGATGCCGTTGGAAAGCTGCTTGGGCAGCATGGGCACCACCTGATCGGCATAGTAGACGCTGGTTGCGCGGTTAAACGCTTCGTTGTCCAGTTCGCTGCCGGGCTTGACATAGTTGGAAACATCTGCAATGTGGACACCCAGCTCAAAGCCGCCCTCCGGGGTCTTGGTCAGGCTGATGGCATCATCGATGTCCTTGGTCTCAGCACTGTCAATGGTGAAGATGGGCAGGGCACGCAGATCCATGCGGCCCTCGGCGTCCTTTTCAGAGACCTCAGCGTTCTCCAGCTTCTTGGCTTCCTCACGAACCTTATCCGGGAAGCGGCTGCGGATATCCTGCGCATAGAGCAGGGCCTTTGCGCAGCGCTTTGCTTCGTCCGAGCTGCCAAACCGCATGGCAACGCCCACGCGGTGATCCTCCTGCCGATTGCCGCGCTGCAGGATCTCCACGGCCACCTTGTCGCCGTCCTTTGCGCCGCCCTCGCAGTCACGCATCAACTGCATGGAGATGGCCGGGCAGTCGTCCGGCACGAACTTCAGGCGGCCCTCAATGCGGCGGGCAGTGCCCACCAGATCGTTCTTTTCTTCCAGAATGGCCAGGATCTCGCCTTCATCGCTGCCCTCCACACGGGGGTGCTCAAACTTTTCCACAAGCACCATGTCGCCGGGCATGGCACCGCGGGTAAAACGGCCCGGGATAAAGATATCGCTGGTGCCGTCCTCCAGCATGACAAAGGCAAAATTCTTGCCCAGTTTTACCACCTTGCACAGCAGAGCCTTGTCTGCACGGCCGGAGCGCACCGTAAAGAACACGCCCTGACGCTGGCAGATGACCGCTTCGTGCACCAGCTGATCCACAGCCTCCATCACCTTGCGGTCCGAGCCGCGGTCCCCGCCGAATTTGGATTTGAGGTCTTTGACGGTGCACGGCTGATTCTGGATCGCGTGCTCAATTTTATCGCGCATTGCCATAATATTTTTTCTCCTTGCTCTTCCATGGCCGCAGCCTCCAACGTGCCGCAGCGCTGCCAATCGTGGGCCAGCTGCCCCACCCTGCCCAGCGGTCAGACTGCCGCCGACATCCTATCATAACACAGAAAAACAGCCCCGTCCTTTACACGGGGCTGCACGAACCTTGTCAACCTGCCAGACGGCCTGCAAACAGACAAGCCAGAATGGCAACCACAAAGAAAACAATGCCTGCAATGCGGGTGGTCTTGGCCAGCATCTGATCAGCCGGGGTCAAACGGGCATTGTTTGCGCCGCCCATACTGCCGTTGATGGCACCGGAAAGGCCCTGACCGTGGGTGTGCTGCATGAGAGTGAGGAAAACGATGACGAGCGAAGCGATCAGCAGGATCACACCGCCAACAATTTCGATAACAGACATGGATTGAAACGCTCCTTTATTTTAATTCAATAAAAACTACGCAGAAATACAAATATATAGTAGCATAACAAGCGCAAAAAAGCAAGCAGAAACCGTGCGTTTTTATGCCAGAAGGTCCAGCATTGCGCACAGCCGGGCAAAGATGGCGGCGCTGGAATGTTCCGTGCTCACCTGCCCGTCCTGCAGCACCACAATGGTGTAGCGCGGCTGCTGCGCCGGGTAAAACCCTGCGAACCACAAGTTTTTGCGTTCCGTACCATCCGGTGTGAACTGCCCGGTCTGCGCGGTACCGGTCTTGCCGCCAGCCCCTTCTTCCAGCCCGGCAGCATCCTGTGCGGTGCCCTCTTCCACCACCTGCCGCAGCATTTTACGCAGGAGCGCTGCATTTTCCGCACTCATCACCCGCCTTGACTGCGGATGTGCAAGCGTTTCCAGCGGCGTACCGTCAGTTTCATCCACCGAGCCACACACAAAGAAAGGCGTGCGGTACACCCCGCCGGAAGCAATGGTGTTCATCATGGCGGCGATCTGTACCGGTGATGCCAGCAGACCGCCCTGCCCAAAGCTGAAATTTGCCAGCTGGCCGCTCTGGGCAAGCTCCCCGGCAGACGGCAGCTTTCCGGCATCGGCGTGCAGCGCACCTGCCACCGGCACCTCTTGCCCGAAACCAAGCTGCCGAGACATCTGCAAAAGCGTCTCTGCCCCCAGCTGCTGCCCCAGCCGGATAAAATAGCCGTTGCAGCTTTTTTCCAGAGCCGCAGTCATGTCCACCGTTCCGTGCGGAACACCGCCTGCGCAGCGGAAGATCTGTCCATCCACCACCACCGCACCGGTGCATTCGTACTCCGGCAGGATGCCCTGCTCCAGCGCTGCCGCAGCCAGCACCGGCTTGAACACTGAACCCACAGCATAGCTTTCCAGTGCGCGGTTCAGGAACGGACTGTCCGGTGCATCCAGACTTGCGGCAAGGTCATCCGGGTCATAGCCCGGTACGCTGACGCTGGCGCGAACCGCAGCAGTGGCCGTGTCCAGAACCAGAATGCAGCCGCTGGTCATGGTGTCTGCGGCCACCGCTTCGGCGGCACGCTGCACCGGGCGGGAGATCGTCAGCTGCACGCCCACCGCACTGCTGTCCTGCCGGGTGAGCTGCGGTGTTTCCCCGGCCCGCAGCCGTCCTTGTGCTGTGACCGCGCACACCAGCGTGTCATGCTCCTTTGTCCCGGCCAGCTGGCTGTCCAGCGCCTTTTCCAGCCCGGCAGTGCCGCGGCCTTCTGCATCCAGATAGCCGATCAGATGCTGGCACAGCGGAACTTCTGCGCAGCGCCGTGCCGTTGCAAAGCAGCGTATGCCGCGCCCGGAAAGGTCGCGGTCCACTTCCAGCAGAAACGGTGCGGAGCGGTTGCGGTTCCGGTACAAAAGTGCCTGCCCGGCACTGTCCGTAAATGCATACAGGCGTGTGTAGTTGTTTTCGCCCGGGAAGCAGAGGGCAAGATACCGCGTTTCCAGCCCGGTGAGAAGCAGGCCGCTGTGGTCGTAGAAGCTGCCCCGCCGGGCAGGCAGCGAGAGCCGGACCGTGCTCTGCGCTTCGGCCCGGGCGGCATAGGTATGGTTCTCTGCCAGAAAATACAGGCGGCACAAAACTACCGCAAACCCCAGCAGAACAGCTGCATACAACGCCAATACCCGTTTGCCGGACATCTGCTCACCCCTTTTTGATAGAGTGGGCTGCATCTGTGGTTTCTATACAAAAAGAGACGGGGTCTCCGAAGAGATCCCGTCTCCATATGGTACTTATTGAGTAAGCAATTCCGCTTCATGCGTCGAAAATCAC
>ENA-UEQP01002888-UEQP01002888.1-human-gut-metagenome-genome-assembly--contig:-NODE-2888-length-12132-cov-4.279220_pt1 | contig 12132 bp, 10 predicted proteins | sample MGYA00242951_ERZ507951 | MGnify/ENA primary metagenome ERZ507951 (study PRJEB26167, sample SAMN06115539) | human gut metagenome | host: Homo sapiens | place: China:Shanxi | collected 2015-11-18...
GTGAAGAAATCGTGTGAATTGTGTAAAAGAATTTTGAAAACTTTTTGAACAAGATATGAACACAAAAACGGGCAATTTTGTACCGCCGCAGGCCGTAACGCACTCCCTCTCCGGTGTGAGGCAGCAGCTATGGATCCCGATTTTCCCCCGGCGCATAGATCTCCCCCGCCAGCAGCACCAGCGCCGCCAGGTTCGGCACCGCCATCAGTCCATTAAAGATGTCCGAGATCTCCCACACCGTCTCCATCGCCCCGAAACACCCGAGAAATGCCGCCAGAAGATATCCCACCGTGTAGACAGCCGGGATCTTTCCCGAGATCTTCCCGCCAAGATACTCTGCCGCCTGCCTCCCCATATAGTACCATGCGATGATCGTGGAGAACGCGAACAGCACCACGCAGACCGCCACCGCGTACCCGCCAGGACTTCCAAGCGCTGTAAAAAAGCAGAGGCTTGTGAGCGATGCCCCGTTCTCCGCCCCGAACTCCGGGGCCGTCCCGCTGCCCGCTACGCAGAGGATCACAAGCGCTGTCAGCGTACAGCTCACGATGGTATCAAAAAATACCTCAAAGATCGCCCACTGCCCCTGAAGCTCCTCCGATGCCATCTCCGCGCTCCCGTTTAACACTGCAAGACTCCCGAGCCCCGCCTCATTGGAAAAGACACCTCTGGCGATCCCATAGCTGACGCATCGGGAGATCCCGTAACCCGCAACTCCGCCAACAGCGCTGCGGAGGGAAAATGCATCCACCAGAATTCCCAGGATCACTCCCGGTACATTCCCGGCATACAGAATGATCACTGCCAGCGCTGCTGCCGTATAAAGCCCCGCAGACAATGGAACAAGCCGCTCCGCTGCAAGAAAGATCCGCCGTCCACCGCCTGCCAGCACGATACCCGCAAGGACCACAAGGATCACCCCCACTGCAGCCTCCGGGATTCCGTACACATAGGACACCGTCTCCGAGATCGCGTTCGCCTGTACCATACTGCCCATCCCAAATGCCGCCGGAATACAGAAAAATCCATAGAGGACCGCCGCCTCAGGACATCCCAGCCGTTTTTCCAGATAGATCATCGGTCCCGCCATCCATCCGCCGTCCCGGCCTTTTTCCCGGTACCTGATCCCGAGGACCGTCTCCCCATAAGCCGTCGCCATCCCGAGAAATGCCGACACCCACATCCAGAACACAGCACCGGGTCCTCCGGCGATCACAGCCGCTGCGACCCCCGTGATATTCCCGGTCCCTATGGTTGCCGCCAACGCCGTACATGCCGACCGGAACGATTCCCGGTGGCTCTTCCGATCCCGTAAAAGATTCCCGACGGTCGCATCCCACCAGTGCCGGATCTTCCTGATCTGAAAGAACCGGATCCGCACACTATATACAATGCCCACCAGCAAAAACAGCACCGGTGTCCATGGTCCCCATACGATATCATGAATCTCTCCTATCGAATTCATTCCCTATCACGCACTGCAGCCTGACAACCGCATTTTTCATCCCCCTTGCGGATCACTTCTGCCCTCTTCGGACACGAAAAGTTCCCTGCCGCCCGTGCCCCGCCTCTCTCATTTCTTACTACGTTTTATTCCCATTTCCCCACATCTATGCTATAATAAATACAGTGTCTGCCACTGGCAGTTTTATTTGCACAAGCAGCAAGCCAAAGTCCGCGCTGATGTGAGACCTTGGCATTTTTCTTTCAGAGGAGATGATTCTTGTGCCGGGATTTACGACCCACTACCTGTTCGGTGTGAAAGCTTACAATGATCTGCCGAACAATTATTTAAAACACGTGATATCCAAATACCGCTGGCTCTACCAGCTTGGTCTTCAGGGACCTGATATCTTCTTTTATAATGTTCCGATCCTGCGGCACAGGGACTACCGCAACGTCGGTTCCCATATGCATGAGTATCAGGTCAACGACTTCTTTAAAAACAGCCTTCTGGAGCTTTCTGAGATCCATTCGAGGCAGCAGAAGGAAGAAGCTGCGGCATTTCTGGCGGGATTTATCTGCCATTATATCGCCGATTCGATCTGCCACCCGTTCGTCTACGGACGGATCCGGTATCAGACCGATAAGAAAAAGACCGAGTGCCATGGTCTCCACGCAGCTCTGGAAAACGATATCGATGCGATCCTGCTCTGGAAATTCAAGCACAAAAAGCCATCCGAATTCAATCAGGCAGCCTCGCTCTGCTTAAATGGTCAGGAAAGCCAGTTTATCTCACGATACCTGAGCCGGTGCATCAACCGCACCTACTACCAGATCACGGAAAAAAATAATTTTCAGGTCACAGACGGAATGGTCGCCCGCTCGATCTTTGCGATCCGTTTCGGAAGCCGGATCCTGTCCGATCCCGAGGGTCATAAGACCCATGTGATCGGTTCTCTGGAATCCATCTTCTTAAAGCATCCGATCGCGTCAAAAAAGCTGGTGACAGACAGACTTTCCGCTCAGGTCCGCGAGATTTTAAATTTGGATCACGAGGTCTGGACAAATCCATGGGATAATTCCATCGCCTCCATGGCTTCCTTCCCGGATCTGTACCACCAGACACTAAAAAAATGCCACTCTGTCTATTATTATCTCAATGCATTCCTGATCGCGAATGTCCCTGCAGGACCGCCGGATATGTCCGCGCTTCTGGCAGAGCTCGGCAACTATTCCTACCACAGCGGACTCGATGTGGGCTGACCTGACACAGATGGTATGACTTTGGACCATGTCCCCTGAAACTCGTTTCAGGGGCATAACAATAAAAACGGAAAAGGAGAATTCTATTATGAAACCATTGATCTTACTGACCGGAGGAACCGGAGCCGCAGCAAACGGAACACCGACCTGGGCGTTAAACCAGAACTATGCGGAGAACATCCGCCGCGCAGGCGGAATCCCGATCCTTGCAGTCAACAATGACTGTGCTGAGGAGTATGCGGACCTCGCCGACGGTCTTCTCTTAAGCGGCGGCAAGGATGTTGATCCGAAGCTCTACGGTCAGGAAAAGATGTTTGACTTCGTCATCACAGACCCGCAGCGCGACGATCTGGAATACAAGATCATCAAGGCCTTCGTTGACCGTAAGAAACCGATCTGGGGCATCTGCCGCGGAATCCAGATCTTAAACGTATATTTCGGTGGTACTCTCACTCAGGATATCCCGACACAGCTCGGCGGTGACCACTCCAAGGGAGTCTGCCATCCGGTAACGATCAAGAAAGATTCTATCTTAGGAAACCTTTACGGCGAATCCATGGAAGTAAACAGCTACCACCATCAGTCTCTCGACAAACTCGGCGAAGGTCTTCAGGCCATCGCATGGGGCGAGTCCAACGGACACACCTTCACAGAGGCTGTGCAGCATGAGACTCTTCCGATCTGGTCTGTACAGTGGCACCCAGAGCGCATGACCGGCCCGGTCACAAACCCGAAGGAGTGCGCAGACTCTCTTCCGATGTTTGAGTATTTCGTAAAACAGTGTACAAAATAAGCCGCGTCAATAAACGCAGTTCTGCGCACCTGCTGCGCTGACCGTAAGAAAATATGACAACGAAAAATGGCAGAACGTTTTTTCGGATCACTCTGAAAAGCATTCTGCCATTATATTGTATAAATTGTTTATTCTGTTGAAATTATCTCAACTGATTACTTGGAAGCCTTTGTCTCGTCCAGCTTCTTCGGTGAATCATCAGCAACATCTTCCGGACCTTCCGCAGATGTCTCGTTGCTCTTAAGGTCGATCTTCTCGCCAGCCTTGTAGCTCTTATCAACAAGTGCCTTTCCGCCCTCTGTAACAACTTTCACATCAAGGGAGAACTGGTTCCAGAGTGTTCCGAAGGAATCCTCGCTGGAATTCTCGAGATCCATGCTCTGTGCAGCGATAATGTCGTTGAACTGTTTTACCATTGTTACGGCATATTCCATAGCGTCATCATTTGTTGTGTCATTCTTTACTGTCCAGGTAAGGCCGATGTTTAATGCGGTCTCATCGTAAGTGAACTCCATCTTTACAGACTGCGGGAACGCAGATGTGTCATTGAACAGTCCGTCGCACTCGCTCTGTGCCTGCTCCCAGTCGTACATCGTCGTCTCTACCGTCTCATCCTCTACAAGGAAGTTCTGGTCTCTCGGCAGTGTCTCGTCATCGTCATCGGACTCCAGCTTTGCCGGATCTACTTCTTCGCTTCCGGATACCGGTGCATCTGTTGAAATGCTGCTCTTTGTACATCCGCCAAGGGCAAGAACTACTAAAGACAGCACAGCCATTCTCTTTAATAATTTCATAATAAAATTCCTCCTCTGAATTCAACGGATCTCCCACTCTGATGATCAGGATTCTCCGGGAAATCGGCATACTCACGTATTATATACGATTCCTTTTTATTTTTGAAGTCCTTTTCTCAAATTTACACAAATAATTCATGATTTTGTAATGTTTTTCCTGAAATTCTCCGTATCCTTTACGATATACACCGGTCTGTCCTTGATCTCCGCAAACAGGATCGCGATATATTCGCCGATAATTCCAACGATCACAAACAGAACCGCGAACATAAATGAGATCAGGACCACTATGGTTGCATACCCGCTGGGCGCCCCGTACATCTTCCAGGTATAGACCGTATAGATCACCATGATCAGACCGAAGATCGCCGTGATCACGCCGGAATAGATACCGAGCTTCAGCGGCAGATCCGAAAAGCACAGGATCGTGTTGATGGAAAACTTGAACAAGCTCTTTAAGCTGTACTTGCTCTCCCCCGCAAACCGCGGTCTCGCCTCATACTCGATGGTCGTCTTCTCAAATCCGATGCTCTGGACATAGCCCCGCAGGAAACGGACCTTCTCCCGGTAGTTGTTCCTGAGAACCTCCGCCGCATTCTTGCCCACTGCAAAAAAATCTGAGGCATTAGCCTCAAACTTTACATCGGAAAGATGGTTGATCAGCTTATAAAACGCCGCGGATGTGACATTTTTCACGAATCCCGCCGTCTTATTCTTCGTGCGGACCATGCTGATCACCTCATACCCCTCGTCAAACTTTTCTACGATCTCCGGCAGGCACTCCGGCGGATGCTGCAGGTCCGCGTCCATGCAGACGATACCATCGCCTTCCGCATAATCCAGCCCTGCGATCATCGCCGCCTCATGCCCGAAGTTTCTGGAAAAGTTCACGATCTTTACTTTTTCGTCGGACGCCGCGAATTCCTTAAGGATCGACAGGGACTGATCCCTGCTGCCGTCGTTCACGAACAAAAACTCGTAGTCCCAGTTCTCCGGCAGCGTTTTCAGGATCTTCCCGGTCTCCATATAAAATTCTCTTAACGCCAGTTCCTCATTGTACACCGATACAACGACAGAAAGCAGTTTAGTCATAGATTTTGATCTCCATATCGGAATGTTCCGGAATCTGTTTTTCCTTCGGCGGAAGCTTCATGTAGTCACCGTAGAGCTGTGTCAGAAGCTCTTTCCAGCCGGACGGGACGTAAAATTTCGTGTCCTCGAAAGGCATCTCGACGACCTCATCGTCCCACTCCCTCTTCATCTCCACATAGAACCAGTTCGGCGCATAGCCCGTATAAAAGTACAGCGGACGCTGCTTTCTGCTGTCCATATGGCAGAGGCCATTCCACATTTTCCAGATCACCGGGAATGGAATCAGCTTTCCGACGTTTGCAAGGACTGCCACGAAAAGCTTCATAGCGCCCCTGTAATCGCTGTAATTGATCTCATAGCGGTGTCCCAGAGCAAATCCATAGAGCACACAGTGGGAGAGCTTCGTGAGTTTTTTCGCGAGCTTTCCTTCCGGGAGTCCGTCCACGATAAACAGGTCCACGTTCAGGCGGCTGATCTTATCGTCGTAGAAGTCCATCTTTCCGGAGTCCTCAAACTTCTGACTTTTATTGTATGTCACACGGGAGATAAAGTCGTAGAATGCCTTTCCGCCGTGGTACTCATCCGGCTCCACGAAGGACATGTCCTCCGGCAGCTCCCGCCTTACGACCTTTGCAAACATCTCATAGTTCTTTCTCGTGAACATGACATCCACGTCGTCATCCCACGGGATGAATCCGCCGTGGCGCACTGCACCCAGAAGCGTACCGGAATCCAGAGCATATTTGATCTTATACTTTCTGCAGATCCGGTCGATCTCCTTTAAAAGCTTTAAGTTGACCTCATGGACTTTCGTCAGGTCAAAGGATTTTTCTTCGCTCACTGTAACAGCCCCTCTTTAATCACTTTTGCCATATAGTCGATCTTTTCGTCTGTCATTCCCGGATAAACGCCGACCCAGAAGGTATCGCTCATGATCCGGTCTGTATTTTCCAGAGTGCCTACTACGCGGTAGCCCTTTTTCTCAGCTCTCATCTCATCGAAGCACGGGTGCTTGATGAGGTTTCCGGCAAACAGCATTCTCGTCTGGATCCCTTTGCTCTCAATATACTGGACGAGCTTATTTCTGTCTGTTCCCTCTTTGCATGTGATCAGGAAGCCGAACCAGCTCGGTCTGGAATTCTCAGCCGGTACCGGAAGGATCAGACGGTCCTCCGTCTCTGCGAGAGCGGCTCTCAGGCGGTCGAAGTTGTGGCGTCTGCGCTCCACGAAAGTCGGGAATTTCTCGATCTGGGCACATCCGATGGCTGCCTGAAGGTCTGTGGCTTTCAGATTGTATCCAAAATGGGAGTATACATATTTGTGGTCATAGCCTAACGGCAGTTCGCCGTACTGTCTGTCAAAGCGGTGTCCGCAGAGATTGTCATGTCCGGACGGGCAAACACAGTCACGGCCCCAGTCGCGGAAGGAACGGATGATCTTGTTTAACAGCGGGTTATCCGTGTAAACGGCTCCTCCCTCGCCCATCGTCATGTGGTGCGGCGGATAGAAGCTGGAGGTTCCGATATCGCCTACGGTTCCGGTAAATTTCTCCTCACCGTTGATGGTGTATCTGGAACCTAACGCGTCGCAGTTGTCCTCAACGAGCCACAGGTTATGTTTTTCACAGAATTCCTTTACTGCCTTTAAATCGAACGGGTTTCCGAGTGTATGGGCGATCATGACTGCCTTTGTCTTCTCGGAGAGTGCTGCTTCTAACTTTGTGACATCGATGTTGTACTGTGGAATCGTCACATCAACAAACACCGGAACAGCGCCGTACTGGATCGCCGGAGTCACGGTTGTCGGGAAACCTGCTGCAACAGTGATGATCTCATCTCCGCGCTTTACACGGCGGTCGCCGAGCAGAGGGGATGTGAGTGTCATGAACGCTACGAGGTTTGCAGATGAGCCGGAGTTTACAAGGGCACAGTAGCGCACCTGAAGATACTCCGCAAGCTTCTTCTCAAACTCGTCCGTGTATCGTCCGGATGTAAGCCAGAATTCAAGGGAACTGTCCACAAGGTTTACCATCTCCCTGCTGTCATACACGCGGGATGCATACGGGATTCGGTCTCCCTCATGAAATTCCTTTTTCTGGTTGTGGAATTTATCGGCATATTCGGCTACAAGGTCAAGGATCTCTTTTCTTGCCTCTGCCTCTGTCTTATTCTCAAACATAATATTTTCCTTTCCTTCACGTTCTACTGGAACATCTCTTTGATCTGTCTGTCCATCACAGACGCAACATCGCCATTCTTCTCATACTCCTGACACCACTCAACGGTGAGTCCGATGGCCTCCTTCACGCCATAGCGCGGGTGCCATCCAAATGTGGTCTTTAACTTGGAGCAGTCGAGTTTTAAGAAGTTTGCCTCGTGAGGACCTCCATCGCTCTTGTTTTCCCAGGAAAGTCCATGTCCCCAGGCGCTGCAGAACATATCCACAAGCTCACCTGTGGTCACGCAGTCCTTGTCATCCGGTCCCACATTGTAGTATCCGGCGTATGTCCCGTCCTCATACTGTGCCTTTGCCACCATGAGATATGCCGCAAGCGGCTCCAGCACATGCTGATACGGGCGCGTGGAATGCGGATTGCGGACAATGATCGGCTTTTTCGCCATCGCCGCGCGGACACAATCCGGGACGATACGGTCATTGGCGAAATCACCGCCGCCGATGACATTTCCTGCACGACAGGTTGAGATTGCACAGTGTCCGTCCGCGAAGAAGGATTTCCTGTAGCTGTGGGTCACAAGCTCAGAACATGATTTGCTGTTGGAATACGGGTCATATCCGTCCAGACGGTCCACCTCACGGTAGCCGTACTCCCACTCCCTGTTCTCGTAGACCTTGTCCGTTGTCACATTTAAGAAGGATTTTACGCAGGGATTTAAACGGACACATTCCAGAATATTGACTGTACCCATAACATTTGTCTCGTAGGTGTAGACAGGATCCCTGTAGGAATCTCTCACGATCGGCTGCGCCGCCAGATGCAGTACGATCTCCGGTTTTATCTCCTCGAATACCTGCTTTAAATGGGCAAGATCCCGGATATCGCCGATAACGGAATTCATCTTTCCCTCAAGACCTGCCATCTGAAACAGTGCCGGATCTGTCGGCGGTTTTAAGGAGTATCCTGTGACCTTGGCACCGGCATTTACAAGGATTCTGGAAAGCCAGGTTCCTTTAAAACCGGTATGTCCGGTTACAAGGACCTTCTTTCCTTTATAAAAGTCAAAAACTTCTTTTAAGTTCATGTTCTCTTCTCCAATTATGAACCTTTCCTTTTCGCATTTATTTCGCATTTGTCTGTTCAGCAGGTCTGTGCATCTGCTGCGCTGACCGTAAGAAAATTCAGACCGGAAAGGATTTCTCTGTTTCTTACTCCCAAATCTTCCACGGCGCGTTTCCAGACTGCCACATCGCCTCTAACTGCTGTTTCTCGCGCTGGGTATCCATACACTTCCAGAATCCCTCGTGGCGGTATGCCATAAGCTCGCCGTCCTTCGCGAGGTTTCTTAACGGTGCCTGCTCGAATACGGTGGAATCACCCTCGATATAATCAAATACGCCCGGATTTAATACCATATAACCGCCGTTGATCAGGCTGCCGTCATCGTCATTCTTCTCGCGGAAGGAATTGATCTTTCCGTTATCCTCAAGGTCAAGGACACCGAAGCGCTGTCCGATATTGACTGCCGTGATGGTCGCGATCTTTCCATGGCTTCTGTGGAACTCTTCCAGTGCCTTTAAGTCGATGTTTGCGAGACCGTCGCCGTAGGTCAGCATAAACGGCTCATTTCCCACATAATCTTTGATCCTCTTTACGCGTCCGCCGGTCATGGTGTTGAGTCCTGTGTCGATCAGAGTCACCTTCCACGGCTCCGCATAGTTATTGTGGACCTTCATGCTGTTGTTCGCAAGATCGAAGGTCACGTCAGATGTGTGAAGGAAGTAATCCGCAAAGAACTCCTTTACCACATACTGTTTGTATCCCAGACAAATAATAAATTCGTTATACCCGAACTGGGAATAATATTTCATGATATGCCACATGATCGGCTTCTCGCCGATCTCGATCATCGGCTTTGGTTTTAAATGACTCTCCTCGCTGATCCTTGTTCCGAATCCTCCTGCCAGGATTACTACTTTCATAGGTTTACCTCCATATATTCCAACCGTTTTCTTTGAGGACCGTAAGCGCTTCCCGGCATCCCGGTTTGTGATACTCCAGCGCGTCCTCCAGTGTTTTATCTGACTCATTTCGAAATTTAATAAGATCTGTTTTACTTCGTCCCGGTTATGTTCTTTCCGGTATTTCCCGAAGTGGAACTCTTCTGCCGTTGTCAGCACATTTCCAATGAGGAACATGGCGGCGAGGGCAATGGATAATATCTTTACCAGCTTTGGCAAAGAATCTTTTTCAATCCTGATGATATGCTGCGCCCCTTTCGGCTCTGTGCCTTTGCTTTCCCTGCATTCTTCCTTTTTACAGAATCTGCACTTCGCAGCCAGCGCGAACGTAAGAAGGATTCCGATCACGCCGATCTGATACTGCAGCGCATACCGGGAACTCATCCCATACTTATCGTTCGGCATAAAGATATACCGGCTCACAAGCACCATCAGGTGGTTCATGCCTCCGCCCGCTAAGAGCATCAACGGCAATATCGTCTTTTCCTCGATCCGGTAATAAAAGTTCATCCACAGCGCAAAGAGATACGCAAACAGGACGACCGCGCCGACCGCGCACCAGACCTTTCCCGGAAGCCCCGCAAAGCTCCTGTCAATCAATTCTACTCCAAAAACCATGGAAGCAAAAGACTTAAGAAGAAATTTAATAAAAAATTTCGGATCCTGTCGGAAAGCTGTAAAAAGCGGCACATTTACCGCTCCGGAATACTCATAAACCGCCTGGGAATTGCTCCAGAGGTAAATAAGGAACGGGATGACAGCGGCTGCGATCAGGGCGACGGTGCGGGCAGTTCCGATTCCGGCAAGCTCATCGGAAATTATTCCGATCACACCAGCATTTTCCCTGCCTTTACCTGATACGTTTTTTCTATACGTACTGCTTGAATTCTGTCTGTCGGCCTTTGCCTGATATTTTCCAGATAAACTCTTTGCAATTACAATATCGCGCACATAAAGAAACAGATACGCCATCACGATCGTCACCGTGTAGATCGCACAGTACGGTCCCGCTGCTCCGATGGTGATCACAAACGGCAATACAAAGAGCCATACAAGCTCCGACCGATTCGCATTCCGGAATCCCTTTTCATACACCTGATCAAGCAGGGCATAATTCCAAAAAAACAATCCAAACGCAAGGAAATGGGCCCATCCGGTTCCGTTATATAACATTTCCCACTTATTCAGGCTGAACATGACGATCATCATTGCCGCATACCAGACCGGGCAAAGTTCTTTTTTTCTGCTGTATCGTCCGATGATCAGGGCAGAAAGTCCAAATCCCAGAATGCCCATGATCCGGTCCACGGTGACGCTGTATCCAAAGACCATGACATTCAGTCCGCGCTCTAAGAAGTTCACCGGAATTCTTGTGAGCAGATCCGCCACAAAAAACTTATCTGGATTCCACACATCCGGAAGATAGGAATTGATGAGCCGGATATAATCAGAATACACCATGTCGATGGCAGAGCGCCTGATATACACCAGATAAAAAATCATCCCCAGAATCGGAAGTCCGATATAGAAATAACGTTTCTTATTCTTCATGATCTCCTCCGCCTGCCGCGGATCCCCCGGCGGTTTTTCCCGCGTTCTCCGATGCCGGTCTTTTTCTCGGTCTGCGGCGGCGTCTCGCCGACTGTTTTCCTGTTTCTTCATTCTTCGGCTGCTTTGCCGCCTGTTTTTCTGCTTCTTTCTGCTCCGGCTGCTTTGCCGCCTGTTTTCCTGCTTCTTTCCGCTTCGGCTGTTTTGCCGGGTCTTCCCTTTGCGGCAATGGCTTTGATACTGTCCGTCCCCCCGTTGTCTGGCTGTGCGTCACGATCCTCATGGACGTTGACGGCTGTGCCGGGCGGCTTCCTGACTGCTTTACCACTTTTCCCTCCGCGCGTACCGGGCGGCTTCCCGGCTGTTTTTCTGCTTTTTCCTGCGGCGCGGTCTCCCGCTTCAGTCCTGCTGCCTCGGCCACCTCTCTCGCTGCTTTCGCCCGCTTTCTTCTCTGGCGTCTCTTTGCGGAGGCACTCAGCTTCTCCGGCTGGACATTCTGACCATTTTGACCGCCGGACTTATTTCCGCCGTCACTTTTTTGCGGCTGCTTCTGTCCACTGTTCTCCGGCTGTCCCTGACTGCTGTTCTTAGACTGTTTCTGACTGCCGTTCTTAAGCTGTCCCTGACTGCCTTTCCACGTCTGTCCCTGAGTCCGGTTCTGTCCATGCTTCTGATTCTGCTGTCCCCGTGCCTTCGCCTGAGTACCGGACGGCTTTTTCACACCCGCTCCACGGTGTCCCGTCTGGCTTTTTTTGATCTCCGGCCCCCTCTGTCTGTGACGGTTCGTATGTCGGTCCGATACGATCTTTAACAGGTCTTCCATATAATTATACTGGTTCCAGGCATCTTCCTTGGAATCATAGTTCTCATGTACGGCCTTGTTTCCGATCACGCGGATCTCATTTAATTCCCACTTTCCGACCCTGTCCAGATACCCGTTCTCATCAAGCCACCATCCAAACTGCTGGAATGTCATGACTCTCTGGCGCTTTCTTCCGTTCA
>ENA-UEQP01002900-UEQP01002900.1-human-gut-metagenome-genome-assembly--contig:-NODE-2900-length-12058-cov-3.466572_pt1 | contig 12058 bp, 10 predicted proteins | sample MGYA00242951_ERZ507951 | MGnify/ENA primary metagenome ERZ507951 (study PRJEB26167, sample SAMN06115539) | human gut metagenome | host: Homo sapiens | place: China:Shanxi | collected 2015-11-18...
CGTTTTACGCTCTCTTCCATACTCTGTGGTACAACACATACGCCACCACCGCCGGCACGCTCTCCGTCGGCGGCGTGCGCCACGCCTTCACCACCCGTCACGGCGGCGTGAGTCCCGCGCCGTTCGACTCGCTCAACCTTGCGAGCAACCGCGGCGACCGTGAGGGGAACATCCTCGAAAACTACCGCCGCCTCGGCGCCGCCGTCGGCTTCGACGCCTCGCGCGCCGTCGGCTGCCGCCAGATCCACTCCGACCTCGTGCGCGTCGCGCGGGAGGAGGACGCCGGCAAGCTCCGCTGGGACGAGCGGCCCTACGACGCCGACGCGCTCATCACGAACGTGCCGAACCTGCCGCTCTTTGCCTACGGAACGGACTGCTGCATGATCACGGTCTACGACCCGACCTCGCGCTCCATCGCCGCCATCCACGCCGGCTGGCGCGGCACGGCGAGCGGCATCGTGCTCAAGGCGCTCGTCACGATGATGAGCCTTTACGGCGCGGACCCCTACACGATGCGCGCGGCCATCGGCCCCGCCATCGGCAAGTGCTGCTTTGAGACCGACCGCGACGTGGCGGATGCCTTCCATGAGCTCATGGACCCCGCCGTGGACGAGCGCATCGAGCGCCGCGGCGACAAGTACCACATCGACCTCAAATCCATCAACCGTCTGTGGCTGCTGCGCAGTGGACTGGACCCCTCGCGCATCGACGTACACCCCGACTGCACCAAATGCCGCCCCGACCGCTACTGGTCGCACCGCGGCATGGGCGGCGAGCGCGGCGGCATGGCGGCGGTCATCGTCCTGACGGAGGATGCCCTGTGACGCGGCGGCTGACAGCGCTCGCGCTCGCGCTGGTCCTTGCGCTCTCCCTGACCGGCTGCTGGGAGGCGGAGCCGGAGCCGGACGACTTCTGGGGCGACGAGCTGCCGCCGGAGGAGCAGGAGACATCGCAGCGCGAGCCGGCGCAGATCTCCGACTTCACCCTGCCCTATCTCTCGGGCCAGACCTTTGACCCCGTGACCTGCATCGACGGCGTGCAGCAGACCGTCGGCGCGCTGCTCTACGAGTCGCTCTTCACGCTCGACGCTTCGTTCACGCCGCAGCCTGTGCTGTGCGAACGCAGCAGCTGCGACGCCGAAACGCTGACGTGGACCTTTGCGCTGCGCAGCGCAGTCTTTTCCGACGGCACAGCCCTCACCGCGAACGACGTGCTCGCGGCCTACCGCCGCGCGGCGGAGTCCGCGCGCTACGGCGCGCGCTTTGCGAACGTCGCCTCGATGAAGGCGCAGGACGCGCATACGCTGATCGTCACGCTGACGCAAGCAAACGGCAGCTTCCCCGCCCTGCTGGACATTCCCATCGTCAAGGCCGGCACGGAGAACGACCTCGTTCCGCTCGGCACCGGCCCCTACGTCTACACAACAGCAGCCGACGGCGCGGCGCTGACCGTAAATCCCCATTGGCAAGGCAGCCCGCTGCCGCTCGAGCGCATCACGCTTGCCGCGGTCAAGGACAACGACACCGCGCTGAGCCGGTTCGCCTCCCGCAGCGTCCACTTCCTCTGCCTCGATCCGACCGGCACCGGCGCACGGACGGTCGGCGGCGCGGTGGAGTCCACCGACGTGCCGACCGCGGCGATGCAGTACCTCGGCTTCAACCTGAGCCGTGCTCCGCTCGGCGACGCCGCGGTGCGCCGCGCGATGAGCGGCGTGATCGACCGCGGCACGCTTGTCTCCTCCCTACTCTCCGGGCACGGCACGGCGGCGCAGCTTCCCATCGCGCCGCAGGACGCGGACTATCCAAAGACATACGAGTACCGCACCACAGCGGAGGAGTACGCCGCCGCGCTGGAGACTGCCGGCGTGACCGCCGCGCGTCCGCGCAGCCTGACGCTGCTGGTGAACAAGGAGAATGCCTTCCGATGCGCGGTCGCCGAAAGCCTCTGCGCCCAGCTCACGACCGCCGCGCTGACGGTCACGGTGCGCGAATTGCCGTGGGGGGAATACGCCGCCGCGCTGGAGGGCGGCGACTTCGACCTCTACCTCGGCGAGGTGCGTCTGACTGCCGACTGGGACGCGGGCGCACTGCTCGACGCCGGCGGCGCGCTGAACTACGGCGGCTTTGCGAGCGAGCAGCTCTCCGGCCTGAACGACGCCTTCCTGCTCGGCGGGAACGCCTCCGCCGAGCGGTATGTCAAGGGCTTTGCCGAGGAAACGCCCTTTGCGCCGCTGCTCTTCAAGTCCAAAACGGTGCTCACGCCATCCGGTCTCGTGGACGGCATGACCCCAACGGCTTCCGATCCGTTTTACGGCTTCGCGGATTGGAGCTTCCACCTCTCCGGCTCGGAGAGCTGAGCGTTTCTCCCAACAATAAAAAAGCGTTCCGCGACCTGCTTTCGGTCGTGGAACGCTTTTTCAATATACAGGGTCGGTTTCCGGCTCAATACTGGCGCACGACGGCAACGACCTTGCCGAGCACCTCGCACTCCCGCCCGTCGATGGGCTGGTAGTCGGGGTTCGCGGGCAGGAGCCAGATCTCGCCGTTCTGCTTTTTGAAGGTCTTGACCGTGGCCTCGTCCCCGATGAGGGCGACGACGATCTCCCCGTTGTTGGCGGTCTGCTGGCGGCGGACGACGACCAGATCGTCCGGCAGGATGCCGACGCCCAGCATAGATTCGCCGCGCACGCGCAGGGCAAAGAACTCGCCGCTGCGGCTGCCGGTATCAAAGGTCAGGTAATCCTCCACGCACTCCTGCGCAAGGATGGGGCTGCCGGCGGCGACGTTGCCGACGATGGGGATGCGGTTCTCCCGCGCGTCCCGCTCCTCCATGAAGTCAACGGCGTTCGACGGCGCCGCAGGGGCGGCGGGCACGGCAGGCGCGGTCTGCGCCTCGCCCTTGAGCCGGATGGCGCGGCCCTTGCCGGCGTCATGCTCCAGATAGCCCTTTTTCTCCAGATTCAGGATATGGAAATGCGCGGTGGACGGGGACTTGAAATTCAGCTCTGCACAGATCTCGCGCACAGAGGGCGGATAGCCCCACTTGGTCATGAATTGGGCGATGTAATCGTAGACCTTCTGCTGCATTTTGGTCAGTTTTTTCATGGTCCGCTGCCTCCTTATCGGATTCTTTTTTGTATTATAGCACAGCAGCTTCAGGAATGCAACGACCGTTTGAGTGTTTTTTTGGTATTTTTTCTCCCCCGCTCCGCATTGACACCGGCGGCGCGGCTATGTAAAATAGGATCAAACTTTTATGTAACGAGGTATTTCTATGTCTGTTTCCTTCCGCGGGACCGAAAACTACGTCGCCTCGCCCGAGCTGATGGGCGCGGTGGACATCGCCGTGGCGCTGCAAAAGCCGCTGCTCATCAAGGGCGAGCCCGGCACAGGCAAGACCATGCTGGCGCAGGCCGTCGCCGACGCGCTGGGCAAGAAGCTCATCATCTGGAACGTGAAATCCCCCACCAAAGCGCAGGACGGTCTGTACGTCTACGACGTCGTCCAGCGTCTCTACGACAGCCAGTTCGGCTCCGCCGGCGTGGACGACATCGCAAAATACATCAAGCTCGGCAAGCTCGGCGAAGCATTCTCCTCCGACGAGCAGGTGGTGCTGCTCATCGACGAGGTGGACAAGGCCGATCTTGAGTTCCCCAACGACCTCCTCTGGGAGCTGGACAAGATGGAGTTCTACATTCCCGAGACGAAGGAAACGGTCAAGGCGAAGCAGCGCCCCATCGTCATCATCACGTCCAACGCGGAAAAGGAGCTGCCCGACGCCTTCCTGCGCCGCTGCATCTTCCACTACATCGCCTTCCCCACGCAGGAGCAGATGGAGAAGATCATCCGCGTCCACTTTGAAAAGCTCGACGAAACGCTGCTCGCACAGGCGATGCAGGCCTTCTATTGGCTGCGCTCGATCGACAGCATCGAGAAAAAGCCCTCCACGAGCGAGCTGGTCGACTGGCTCCGCGCGCTCGAGCTCGGCGGCGTCGATCCCGCGCGCATCACGCGCGAGATCCCCTTTGCCGGCGTACTGCTCAAAAAGGACAAGGACATCGCGGCGATGCAGCGCCGTATGCGGTAAGCCCATGTTTGTCGGATTTTTCTACCTTCTGCGTCAGCGCGGCTTCGGCGTTTCACTCAACGAGTGGATGACGCTCATGGAGGGGCTGCTGCTCGGGCTGCACCGCTCGACGCTGACGGGCTTTTACGACCTCTGCCGCGCCGTGCTCGTCAAGAGCGAGGCGGACTACGACAAGTTTGACGCCGCGTTTTTGGAGTATTTCAAGGACGTGCCCTTCCCCGAGGAGCTGCTGCCGGACGAGTTAATGGACTGGCTCAACCACCCGAAAAACGCGCTTGAGGAGTTCCGCGCCTTTCTGCGCGAGCAGGGCTACACGGAAAAGAGCATCGACGAAATCTTGAAGATGTTTGAAGAACGCCTCAAGGAACAGAAGGAGGAGCACAACGGCGGCTCGTACTGGATCGGCACGGGCGGCTACTCCAACTTCGGCAACGCCGGCCACAGCCCGCAGGGCATCCGCGTCGGCGGCGAGAGCATCTACCGCCGCGCCTTTCAGGTCGCGGGCGAGCGGAAGTACCGCGATTTCCGCCGCGACAACACGCTCGATATCCGCCAGTTCCAGATGGCTTTCCGCCTGCTGCGGCAGTATTCCGACCAGTCGCTCGGCGACAAGACGGAGTTCGACGTGGATGGCACCATCCGCGACACCTGCGACAACGCGGGCACGCTCAAGGTGCGCTGGAAACGCCCGCGGCGCAACACCGTCAAGGTGCTGATGCTGATGGACTCGGGCGGCTCGATGAGCTACTACTCTCAGCTCTGCTCGATGCTCTTTCAGGCGGCGCGGCAGTCCAACCACTTCAAGGAGCTGCACGTCTACTACTTCCACAACTGCGTCCACTCGCGCGTCTACACTGACCCGCGGATGTACCGCGAGCACGGCGTTTCGACCGAGTGGCTGCTGAAGAATTTCGGCAGCGAGTACAAGGTCATTTTCGTCGGCGACGCGCTGATGGATATGTACGAGCTGACGGAAAAGCGTTACGACTATTTCGCCGGCAGCAGCTCACTCTCCGGCATGGACTGGCTCAAGCGCTTCAAAGAACAGTACGACCATCTCATCTGGCTCAATCCCGAGGAGCCGCCGCGCTACGGCGGCTATTGGGGTCAGAGCTACGGCCACATCGCGCGGCTCATTGATATGTACCCGCTGAGCGTGGATGGGCTCGAGCGCGGCATGAAAAAGCTGCTGGTGAGCAAATAACACCGCAAAAGGGACCGTTCTCTTCCGCAGAGAACGGTCCCTTCAGTCTATTTGGGGCAGCGGGGCCTGACCGCGGGGCTTTTCCGTCCCATCCGCCCTCCGCCGGAAACGGGCCGGGCGATCACCCGTGATAGTCGCCGGTCGCGGAATCGACCGTGACAAAGGGAATGATCTCGCCGTCGATCTCTACATAGACCTGATAAACGCCGTCGCCCAGATCCTCATAGTGATGCGGCGTGACACCGTAATTTTCCAGCAGGCTTTTTTCAAACCCGGCTACGTCCCACGCGGCGTCATCGCCGCTGTCGGCATCCCGCAGCCCCGCCGAGCGCATGATAGCTTCCACGGGCTCGACCGGCTCGCTGCCCCAGGTGATCTCCACCTCCGCGCACCCGGCGTCGTCCAGCAGCTCCCGCGCTTCATCGGTCAGCAGCTTTTGATAGGCATCGTCCACCAGCTCCAGCTTCTGCAGGCACTCGGTCCGGTCCTCGTTCTTTGCGCTCAGCCATACGGAGGCGGCAGTGCCGATCTCATCCGTGTCAAGGCCCGTATTCACGCCCCAGTCCAGCAGCTTGGCTGTGGCCTGCACGGCCAGCAGCGAGGAACCTGCCGTTCCGACCGCAACGTCCGCGTCGATCTCGTCCAGAATGGGGAGCGTCAGCGCCTGCGGCGCATCGGCCGGCGCGCCGGAGCCGTCGGACTCCGCCGGGGCGTCCGTTTCAGAAGGGACGCCGCTGTTTGGCTCTGCCGGTGCGGCGCAGCCCGCCATACATACGGCGAGTAGCAGTATGATCACGAGCAACCGTGCTGTCGCGATTTTCTTAAGGCTTTTCATTGCATAGATCCTCCTGCCACAGAATCGTGAGGGCGGCTTCGAGAGCAGTCATATTCTCTTCCTCCTTACTTCAAGAGCTGCGGCACGAGGTTGAGGATCATGCCGCCCGCGAGGACGCTTGCGATCTGCCCGGCGACGTTCGCACCCACCGCGTGCATCAGCAGATGGTTCTGGCTGTCCGCCTCAATGCCCATCTTCTGGATGACGCGCGCGGACATCGGGAACGCCGAAATGCCTGCCGCGCCGACCATCGGGTTGATCTTGGTCTTGCTGAAGAGGTTGAGGAACTTGGCGAACATCACGCCCGCGATGGAGTCGAACACAAAGGCCACGAGGCCAAGGCCCATGATGATGAGCGTGTTCCGGTTCACGAACTGCTCGGCGCGCATGGAGAACGAGATCGTGATGCCGAGCAGCAGCGTGATGAGGTTCGCCAGCGTGTTCTGCGCCGTTTCGGAGAGACGGTCAAGGCAGCCGCACTCGCGCAGGAGGTTGCCGAACATCAGGAAGCCGACGAGCGAGACGGACATCGGCGCAATGAAGCCCGCGATGATGGTCACAAGGATCGGGAAGCAGATGCGCAGCGTGCGCGAGACGTTCTTGGGGTTGTAGGGCATCCGGATGCGGCGCTCTTTCTTCGTCGTCACGAGCTTGATGGCGAAGGGCTGGATGATCGGCACGAGCGCCATGTAAGAGTACGCCGCGACGGCGATGGGGCCGACGTAGCTCGAGTGCAGCACCTGCGAGACGAGGATGGAGGTCGGGCCGTCCGCCGCGCCGATGATGCCGATGGAGGCGGCGTCCGCGAGGTCGAAGCCGAGCAGGACGGCAGCGACCATGGTGAAGAAGATGCCGAACTGCGCCGCCGCGCCGAAGAGCAGCATCTTGGGATTTGAGAGCAGCGGGCCGAAGTCGATCATCGCGCCGATGCCGATGAACAGCAGCAGCGGCAGCGCTTCGCTGGCCTCGATGGTGGTCTCGAAGAGCCATTGGATAATGCCCTGGCTCTCGCCGATGCCCTCGACCATCTGGTTGAGGACGCCAGAGCTCGGCAGGTTGACGAGGATGGCGCCGAAGCCCATCGGCAGCAGCAGCGCGGGCTCGTAGTCCTTTTGGATGGCGAGGTAGATGAGCGCGAAGCCCACGAGGTACATCACGCCCTGCTGCCACGTCACGGCTCGAAAGCCGTCAAGCAGAAATTCCATAAAGTCGTTATCTAACCTTTCTTGAAATACAATATGGCGTCCGGCGTGTTACCAGACGCCATATTGAAATACTTCATTCTACAAGCAATGGCTGCGAAGTAAAAATTGATTGTTCAGATGTATACAGGAAAGGACGACTTTATTTCAGAATCGCAACGCCAAGGAACGCCCAGATGATCAGGAATGCCCACACACATGCGACCGCAAACCAGTTGGCGCGCAGAACTTCCTTGGTATTGTCGCAGTGTGCAATGCCGAGCTGCCCCATGAGGTTGGTTGTGGGATACATGGAACCGGTCAGGCGGGTAGCAGCCAGAATGGAGATTGCAAACATGCTCATCGGAAGACCGGTGGCAATGGCAGATGCGCCGAACATCTCAGAGATGATCTTGATCTCCGCAACAGCGGCCGCTTCGATACCAAATCCGCCGACCACGGATGCAATCAGCATAACAGCGCTGGCGTTGTCTCCAGCAAGTCCACCGAGCAAATTGGACAGCGCGGTGAAGCCGCCGCCAAGCGTGACGAGATTGAGCAGGTAGTCAATGGTTACAAATACGACGAACATTCCGGCCTGGGACGCAATACCCTTGACCATGGAATTCACTGCGTGATCGATTTCCATGCGGGAGAAGATGGCAACAACAGCAGCGAGGATGCACATAACGGTCAACGCGTAATTGGTGCCCTGCTTGGAATAGATGCCGTAGCCGACCAGCGCAACAAAGGTAATAAGAAATGCGATCGTCGCGCGCTTTTCCTGCGCGCTAATGACGATAGAATCGAAATTTTTGATGTCGTCGCTCAGCTCATAGTATTCCTTGCCCGCGGTGCGCTTTTGCGTGCGGTTTGCCGCAATCCACATACCGATCAGCCAGACAGCAGAGAACGGAAGGACTGCGCCAACCATCAGCTGACCATAGCTCAGACCGGTAACTTCCTCAGTGATGAGAGTGACGCCGGTCAAGGGACCAACCATAAGACCGATCTCCCCGGACACCTTGAACAGAGACGCTACGACGCTGGGAGTAATGCCCAGGGACGCCATAATGGGAATAAGGATAGGGGCGATGACTGCATTGCCGCCGCCAAGCGTGCCGAGAAGACCGCAGATGATGATTGAGCAAATGATGAGCGCGATTTTGGCTTTGGTCTGCGTGTTGACGCCAATGCGTTTGACGATCCAGTAGACCATTGTGCGGCTGACGCCTGCCTCAGTCATCAATACGCCGAGACCTGCGCCGGCCATGATGATCATACCAATCAACGCTGTGCTGGAGCCAAGGCTGGCTGCAAGACCGACAGATACCGCTTTCAGATTCTGGCCAAGCATCAAAACTGCAAGGAAAATACCGACAATGATGCCGGACACATTGTTTTTCCCTCGGAACACCAAAACAATGTACACGACCAGAGGGATCAATGCGAGGAGTGAGGGAGCCTGAATAATAGACCAACTACCGAGTTCCATTTGATAATCCTCCTAAAATATATATGTTTCAGCACAAAATGCGGGGGCACAGGAAAAAGTCAGCACTGGTTATGACGTAGGATCGTTCCGGGCTTTGCGCCTGTCAACTTTCCGTGATCGAGAACCTTTTCGCCAGAGACGATCACATACTCAATGCCGTGCGGGCGCTGAACGGAATCCTGATAATCTCCAGCTTGGCCGACGCGGGCCCAATCGAAAATCGTTACATCAGCGACTTTGCCGACAGCAAGAGTGCCGCGCTCATTCATACCCATCATGGATGCCGGCAGTCCGGTCATTTTGTATACGATATCTTCCATGGGCATCAAATTCTTTTCGCGTGCCAGCTCGAGTGCGTGGGGGAAGGTCGAGAAATTACGCGGATGAGGGGTATCCACGGTAATCGAGCGATCATAGGAATAGTTATAGCCGTCGCTGGCGACTGCAATGTCTGTGCGACTGAGGATATTCTCCATGTCCGCTTCGCTCTGTGAGAAGTAATTGCAGTGGACGTTGGCATGGCATCTCTGCAAGATCGTCAACACGGCATCCACAGGCTCCTGACCGAGCTGTACGGCAATGTCACTGACCATCTTTCCCTCCCACGCAGGCTCTGCGCCGTGCGTGGAGGAAATCATCACGCGCTCCGCGCCGCCGCGGCTTTCCATTTCGCGCGAAATGTCGTCACGTAGCTTCTGCTCCGGCTCGTTGATACGGGCGAGCATTGGATGCAGACCGCCCGCGTGCGCCCATTTTGGTACAAGCGCTGTCATTCCGGTCGAGGATGCGAAGAACGGATACTGGTCGCAGGTCACATGGATGCCGCGTTCCCGCGCCGCGTCGATCATATCGAGCAGACGCTGCGAATGCCCCCAGAGAGATTTTGTCATGATCTTCAAATGAGATATCTGAAGATGTACACCTGACCGCTCTGCGACACCGAGCATCTCTTCCACGGATTCAAAAACCCTTGGTCCTTCGTTGCGGATATGGACGGCAAGAAATCCGTTATGCTTTCGGACGATGCGCGCTAATGCGTCCAGCTCTCCGGTTTCGGCAAATGCACTGGGAGGATAGATAAGTCCAAGGCTCATGCCAAATGCACCCATGGAAAGCTCTTCGTCCAGACGCTTCTCCATCGCGGACAGTTCTTCCGGCGTCGGCGGACGATTGTCGAAGCCCATTACACAGCCGCGCAACGCACTATGACCAATCAGCATGCCATAGTTTGCGATATTGCGGTGTGCGTTTGCTTGTCGGATGTACTCGTCAAGTGTATTGACCGTAATGTCCATAGGCGGGTACTGCAAATTGCTCAGGTAGTATTCCGTAATGGCTGCTCGGGTCTCCGGCGTGCTTGGGAGCGGAGAAATGCCGCAATTCCCGGTCAGTTCAAAGGTGACGCCCTGATTCGTTTTGCTTTCCGGATCAAACGGAGACAGCGGGGCGAGATCCGAGTGGGTGTGAATGTCGATAAAGCCAGGCGATACGACTTTTCCAGCTGCGTCGATCACCTCTTTCGCTTCGGCATCGCACTGTGCTGTAATCTCGGCAATACGCCCGTTTTGAATACAGACGTCCGCCTGATAGGCCGGAGCGCGTGTGCCGTCTACGATCGTACCGCCGCGAATAATCAAATCATACATAATTCTCCTCCTGTTCTTTATTGCGTACGCACGATGGCGTTTGCGCTAAAAACGCAAAAAATCCTGATGACAGGGAAAAACCCCTGCCTTCAGGATTTTGCCGGATATACCACGAGGAGTAAGCCTCGCAGCCACCGGTAAAACTGATCAATATTGTTAATAGGACGATATTTGCTACGCGAGAACCTGCCGCTCGCGCAGTTTAGCTGCTGCGTCACGCAGAATCACGATAATCGCCTTTCGGGAATCGCCGAGGTAGCGAGTCATAATACGCTCCCGCATTTCCTCCATGTCGCTCAGCAGACTCAGGCCCACAAGTTGTTCTTCAAGAAAGTTGCTGGTAATACCGCAAATCGTATTGAATTGCACCGCATAAATCCGGCCAGTCGTGTTGTCTACCACAAAAGAGCCAATTAAGGACTGATGAACAAAAGTGATTGGATTTTGGCTGGGAGCCTTAGAAAGGCCAACAACACAAACCGCATTTTGCGGAAAACCGCGCATAGACCGTATTCTCCTTCCTGCGTGTTCGCGCCATGATAAAAAACAAAGGGGACCCATCGAGGCATAGCAGGCGTAAGCTGCTCTTGCACAGATGAACCCCCACTCGCGGCAGAAGTATAAAGGCGGGCAAACGACCCATTCATACCCCTCGCAAAGCAGAACATCAAATACCCTAATGTTATTATAGCAACGAATGCAGAAATTTGTCAAGAATAAACTTGCCTTATCGTGCAAAGAATCGAAAGAAAATATTTGCTCGTTCCTAATTGGTTGCGACAACCTTTTAGACTGTCGTATCAGACGACAGCATACCGCGATCTCTCATTTTTGAATAGGCATCCCGCAGGGCAACGATCAGCGCCTTCTGGCTAATCCCATTATACTTCTCCTGCAACTCTTTTACCATAATCTCCAGTTCCGTATAAAGGCTGTGCCCGATGAGCAACGAAGCAATGTAATCGCTGGTCACATCGACGACCATATTACATTCTGCATCTAAAATCGTTCCGCCGCGTCGTTCACAGATCAGCACCATAATAAGCTTATCATACTGCACCGCAGTAGGTGTAGATGCAGTGGGCGTAGCGACGCCAACTACACAAAACGTGTCCGCCCCGTAACTGATTGGATATTTCATCGAATAATTGCTCATAGCAACCCCCAAGAAAGTTTCGTTTATTGTACTCTACTTTTTGAAATTGTGTCAAGAGGGATATCGCCCGAACGCAAACAGAATTACACGGCCCAGCAGGACTGCGCACCTACTTCCTCCGGCTGTTCTTTGCCTAAACGTGAAAGCGGGAGCAAAACGCTCCATACGGCGGCAAGAATGAAGTCCCGTGTTTCGGAGTGTAAGCCGCTGTGTGCGATCCTTCTCTGAAAGCTGGGTGTATACCCACATTCACCCGTGAATGCTAACGCGGGCCGTTTGTGCGAGAAGTTGAAAATCATGCTGAGAAATGGTTTGAGATGGAACCTGCGGCGGCAACTTTTGGGTGCTATTTGTGAAAGTAATTTTAAGGGAAAAGCCGAACTTTTTAAGCCGGATTTTTGGACAGTGAAGGCCGTTCGATTTTAGCACAAGATAAAGAGAGGTGCCCGTAATTG
>ENA-UEQP01002902-UEQP01002902.1-human-gut-metagenome-genome-assembly--contig:-NODE-2902-length-12049-cov-3.690862_pt1 | contig 12049 bp, 8 predicted proteins | sample MGYA00242951_ERZ507951 | MGnify/ENA primary metagenome ERZ507951 (study PRJEB26167, sample SAMN06115539) | human gut metagenome | host: Homo sapiens | place: China:Shanxi | collected 2015-11-18...
TCTGACAATAGAGACATCATAAGGCGACAGAATAAAGCTAAATTGAATTATTTGTTTTCGGATTATCCTCAATTACAGGAAAGCATAAATAAAATAGATTCAGATAGAGATCAATGGATAGCATTGTTTCAGAAATATCATGATATTATTTGTAATGAATCTGTTTGCACTAATTATGAGGAAAAGAAGGTGGCTTCCCGTTGCTTTTTAACTCCTTATATAATAGGGAATTATTGTAAGGTGGGTTTTAATAACTTCGTTGATAGGAATAGCTTTGCGCCTGGAATAGGAGTTGCTTTTTCCAGAAGTATGAGTAAATATACAGATCGAAATTTAATTCATGTTGGATTGGAGTTTTCCGGAATCTCTATATCTTCACATGAAGAAGGCTCAGAACAAATGGATTTTTCTACGTTATCTTTTATAAATTACTATACTTATGAGAATCGTTTTACACTTGATAAAGTAGCTCCATTGTTGGAAGTGGGATTTTTTCATGGTCTACAATTTGCGTGTAAGAATAAATTAGAGAGCCACTATGATTATGCTAATGAAGTAGACTATAATAAATACTATTATGGTATTACTTTGGGAGCAGGTATAGCTATTAAAGTGAGAAAAACTTGGATTCCTGTTAAGCTCCAATATATTACTTTTGGGGTACAAAAGTATTAGAGGGAGTTTCTCTTCAGAAAATTAATGGTGTTTCTTTATCTATTGGATATGATTTTAAATTGTAACCTATGGTGCCAATTTTATGTTTTATATTTTTAAGATAGCATCATTTTTATTTGTATCGTGTTACGGGATATATGGCAGATTTGCTTTATATTCGCGTAATATATAATAAAAGAAGAATGAAGCAATCATTTAATTTATTCTCGAAATACCAATACCTTTTCTTTGATCTGGATGGTACCGTTACCGACCCTATGCAGGGTATTACCCGTTCCGTAGCTTATGCTTTGAATCATTTTGGCATTGTTGTGAATGATCTCCGGGAACTATGTCCTTTCATAGGTCCTCCATTGAAGGATTCTTTTATAGAGTTTTATCAGTTTACGGAAGTGCAGGCAGAAGAGGCGGTGAAGAAATACCGGGAACGATATTCGGAAACAGGACTTTATGAGAATGAAGTGTATCCGGGTATGGCCGAACTTCTGGAACAAGCTCGGCGAAAAGGATATCAGTTGATGATGGCTACTTCTAAACCGGATGTTTTTGCCAAGCTTATTCTGAAACATTTTCATTTGGACGGTTATTTTTCCTTTGTGGGTGGTAGCGGATTGGATGGTTCGCGGCATACGAAGGCGGACGTGATAGAGTATGTGATACGTGAGAATGGAATTACGGACTTAAGTAAGGTAGTGATGATTGGCGACCGGAAACATGATATAATAGGTGCGAAAGCGGTAGGCATTGATTCTATCGGTGTGCTGTATGGATATGGTGACCGGGAGGAGCTGATGACGGCCGGAGCAGATTATATTGTAGAGGATATCGAGGAACTGATGTCTTTACTTTAATCATATTCTATTTTTTCATTTCTTTCGTCCCGCACAGATATGCAAAGATAATTGGATGAGGATATAAAAACGGTAAAAGCCCGTCGGGTTGCATGCATAGATAGTGCTGCCAGACGGGCTTTGGTAATTCTTTATTTGTTATGCTCTTTTCTTTCAGAATTTGTTTTGCAATGTTCCCGATGCTTTCAGGTATTCGATATAGCTTAGGTAGAGTTGGAAATGCGCATCTACTTTAGTCTCGTAAGCTTGTTGCCATAACGCTTGTGCTTCCAAATGGTCGGATAGGTTTTCAAGTCCTACTTCATATTGGCTTTTGCTTACTTTCATGTTTTCTTCGGCCTGCTCCAGAGCACGGTTAGAAAGTTCACATTCCAGACGGGCTTCATCCAGATTGTTGGCGGCTTGTGTCAATTCCAGCAGCATCTGCTCGTTCATATTCTCTTGTTCCAGCCGGGATTGTTCTAATTTGGCCTTGGAGGCACGCACTTTGTTGCTCCGTTCGCCAAAGTGGAAAAGTGGGATACTCACATTCAGAAAGACAGAAAAACTGCCTTTATCCAGTAGTGTCTGATCGTTCAGATCTAATCCGTGAACGTAGTCATAAGAACCTTTGATACCGACTTTGGGTAATAATTCACTGCGATTTAGTTTTACTTGTTGCTGTGCAATAGCTACTTGTTTGCTCAATATACTATATTCGGGGCGGGGGGCAATGTTTGTTATTTGAACTTCCACATCTTGCTCTATCTTTGGAAAATCAGCCGATACGGCTATATCCGTATTTAGTGGTTTCCCAATGAGGTGACAGAGGTTCATTGTGGCCAGTCGTAGTGCATTTTCCGCTTTCCGGATATTCAGTTCGCTTTCATTTAGCTTTACTTGTACTTTTAAAACGTCATTTTGGGGCTTTAGCCCGTGTTTATGTGCGCTTGCAACGTTCTTGTGTAACTCTGTAAGCACAGTATTGTACATGTCGGCTACTTTTTTTATTTCTTTGGCCTTTACTACTTGTGCATACGCTTGGTCTGTTTTTAGGATAACGGTGGTTGCAGTCAGTGTTTCATTCATTTGCGCCATTTCCTTTCCTAATACAGACATTTTATAGGCAGCACTGATTTTTCCTCCCATGTAGAGTGGTTGTTCCATTTGGATACCTCCCATGTAGATTGCTCCTATTTTGTAGTTCAAATCGATACCGGGAAAATAGGCAAAGCCGCCGTTAGGCAGAAATTGTCCGGTAGCATCCGGCAAGAAAACCGGTAAGTTGCCGCTGCCGGAACTGTAACCGCCATCTGCATTGCTGTATATTCCGGTTCCATTGGCTGTAAAATTAGGAAAGAAATTACCTTTGTAGCTCTTTACGGTGTAAAGTGCACTTTCTGTTTGGCGGATGGAAGCCGCCATCTCTTTATTATACTTCAATGCCATTGCTCTGCATTGCTCCAAACTCAGCATTTCTTGTGAGAAAAGCGACGGGCAGGACAGAGAACATATTGTAATAATTATAGATATTCGTTTCATTCGTTTGTCTTTTTTATGTGAAAGAATAATGCATATAGAACAGGGATAAAAAGCAGGGTTATCAGCGTTCCGAATAATAAACCGCCCATGATGGATGCTGCCAGTGAACCAAACATTGCATCTGACAATAGTGGAATCATTCCGAGAATAGTAGTCAGAGAAGCCATCATTACCGGACGAAGGCGGCTTTGGGAGCTATCGATTAAAGCCGTAACAGGTTCTATTCCCTTATTGATTTGCAATGTGATTTCGTCCATTAATACGATGCCGTTTTTGATAATCATACCTATTAGCCCCAGTGTGCCTACAATGGCCACGAAATTGAATGTTTTCCCTGTAAGCAGCATGATAGCCACTACACCGACAAAAACTAACGGAATGCAACAGAAGATAATGAGCGGTTTACGATAATCCTTAAACAGCATGATCAGAATGGCTATCATCAGGATAATTGCCAACGGGAAGTTTTTGAATAGATATTTCATGGATTTGGTACTGGCTATCTTTTCTCCCTGCCAGCAGAGTGAATATCCGTCGGGCAACTGTATCTTTTCAATTTCACGGGCAATGGCCAGTCGTGCCTGTTCCGTTTCCAATCCCGGAGCAGGAGAACATTGTACACGCAGATTTCTTTGCCCGTTATATCGGGGCACTACGGGATCTTCCCATCTGACATCGATACCTTTACTGATTTGCTTGAGTGGGGTACTTCCCATCAGTTTTTCTACCAGCTCTTCTTTAGAAAGTGTACCGGCTTTTAACTTTACCATTGTTTCTTCATTCAATAGTCCGTTCAAAGAAGGCAATGATGAGAATACTTGTGCATTACTCAAATCTTCAATGGGATGACCTTTTTCGTCGAGGCATTTGAGATAAATATTGTTTTTGTGAATGCCTTCATAAAAGGAACCGATAGGAATTCCGCCTGTGGCAGAAAGTAAAGAAAGACTGACATCGTTCCGGCTGAGCCCCAACGCGCGAGCCGTAGGCTGATCGTATTCTATGGTAAGTACCGGAACCGAGGGTTCCCAGTCTGAAGTGATAAGACATACTTCCGGAGCCTTTTCCATGATACTGCGGGCACTGTCTGCCAATTGGCGTAATATTGCCGGGTCGGGGCCTAAGAACTGTGCTTCAATAGGATATTTTTTGAACATCAGGTTATACCGTTTTAATTTGACGTAGGCATCCGGATATTGTTGTGATAAATAATTTTGAATTTCATCCAGATTACTGACAAGCTCTTCGGGGGATATAAAATCGATAATGAGTTCACCGTATGCCAAGGAGGGGTTGGCAACACTGCGTACCAGATTGTAACGTCCCGGTGTTCCTCCTATGGAAGTCGTGATATGTGTAATCTCTTTACGGCCTTTCAGGTAATTTTCGATTTCTGCCAGATCATGGGCTACACGCGTGGAATTGGTTCCTTCCGGCAGTTTGTATTCCATATAGAGCTGATCGTAGACCATATCGGGAAAGAATCCCTGACGCATGTATCCGTAGCCGAAAATAGAAAGGGCTAACAAGCCGATCATGGCAAATACGAAACTCCAGCGATGGGCAAGGCCGAACCGTAAAGAGGTGCGTAGAAAAGCATAAATACGTCCTTTATATTCACGTTTTCCCGAATTACTGATTTCTACGTTCGGGTGTAATCCGCGGTCTGCCATCAAGGGGACATGAATTAATGCCAATACCCAACTCAGTAAAAGGGAGACTGCCAGGACTATAAAAAGATCACGGGTATAAACTCCTGCCGTGTCGGGTGACATATAGATGGGGAGGAATGCGATAATGGCAATGAGCGTGGCGCCTAGAAGTGGCATAGCTGTCTGTCGGCCAATAGCGGTCATTGCTTCCATCCGGCTCTTGCCGGCTTTGAGATCTACCAATATACCGTCGATAATGACAATGGCATTGTCGACCAACATACCCATAGCCAGTACAAATGCTGCTAAAGACACACGCTGCATTGTTCCCCCTGCAAAGTGAAGGAAGAGAAACGAACCGAAAACCGTGACAATTAAGCTGATTCCTATGATGAGACCGCTCTTAAATCCCATGGCTATCATCAGAATCAAAACAACAATGGCTACGGATTCTATCAAATTGATGATGAAAGTGCCTAATGAATCGCCTACACGTTCCGGTTGATAAAAAACTTTATGATATTCTACACCGGCAGGCAGGTGGTGACTTTGGAGTTTGGCTAATGTTGTTTCCACCTCTTTGCCTACTTTAATGATGTCTGAACCACTGGAAGCTGCAATCAGAATGCCGAGCGCCCGTTCCCGGTCGTAGAACATTTCATTACGTGTCGGGGTTTCATAGTCTTTTTCAATCTGTGCAATGTCCCGCAGGCGAAGTTGATCGTCGTCATGCCCTTGAATAAGCATTTTGCCGATATCTTCTACTGTCTTGAATTTATCGTTTACCATTACCCGAATGCGATTCTTGCCATTTTCGTAATAACCGGTATAGGTGGTTTGGTTTTGTCCGTTGAGTGTGGCAAGAACTTCGGCGGGTTTAACTCCTAAGTTGGCCATGCGATCCTGTAATAAGGATATATTGATACATTCGGCGCGTTTTCCGTATAGCTCCACCCGGTCTACTCCTTCCAAGTCGCTGACCTCTCGTTTGATCAGTTCTGCATAATCAGATAATTCGCGATCGGAGAGCCCGTCGCCGGTCAAGGCATAAAATATACCGTATACATTGCCGAAGTCATCTTTTACAACCGGCGTGCTTGCCCCTTCGGGAAGGGAAGCACGGGCATCATTTACCTTGCGGCGTAGCATGTCCCAGCATTGCTCCACATCTTCATCGTTGACGGTGCTTAGCAGTTCGATTTGTATAAGAGAAAGGTCATTGTAGGAATAACTTTCTACATTATCTATATTGCCCATAGTACGGATGCTCTTTTCGAGCACATCCGTTACTTCCAGTTCTACCTGATGAGCCGATGCTCCCGGATAAGTGGTTACTACCATGGCCAGTTTTACTTTTATTTCCGGATCTTCCAGTTTACTCATTTCATAACATGAATAAGCACCTCCAAATAGTAAAACGGTCACGAAGAAATAGATCAGATTCCGGTTCTGGAATGCCCATTTACTTATATCCATTATAGCAATCCTCCTATATTTGTTTTTGTGGAATGTGGTAAAGGTTTTACCTTTTCACCGTCTTTAATGTGATGTACTCCGGATGACACGACCCATTCGCCCGGTTGCAAATTATCTGATGTAACAATACTGTGTCCGTTGCTAAGCAAGCGTATGACAGTAATTTTACGGCTATGAACGGTGTGGTCGATGGAGTCGTAGGCAAACACGTATGTTTGTCCTTCTTTTTGTAGGATGGCACCTTGAGGAACAGATAAGGAATGTGTCGCATCCGTATCGCAATGAATAGTAACCATGGCATTCATTCCGGGAGAGGGAAGCGGTTGCTCGTTCGGAATCAATTGCAGGCGCATCGTATACAATTGGTTGGCGTTTGCTTTGGGAGTAATGCTGATATATTTCATCGGATAAACTTTATCCGGATAAATGTCGAATGTGCAGTGATAGCGAAGAAATTGTTTGCGACGGATGTATTCTGCTGCCGGAAGGTTTATTTCTACTTCGGGTGTTTCACTACTGATCATGGAGATTACAGGCATTCCTGCTCCGATGGTTTCATGCTCATTGAACAGGTGTTTTTGCACGTACCCGTCAAAAGGAGCGTATAGACGGGTATAGCCCAGCTGGTCTTTGTGGTGCTGATACTTGGATGTTATCTGTTTCAGACCATAGACTGCCTTGTCATAGGTATTGGGAGTCGTTCCATTCTCTTGGTAAAGGGCGATTACTCTTTCTGCTTCGGCTTTGATTTGTCTGTACTCTGCTTCTGTGGCATCCAACTGCACTTGATAGTCGGTAGGATCGAGTTCTGCCAGCAATTCTCCTTTACGTACATGTGTGCCGTTTTCGACACATATTTTACGGATGGTTCCGCTTACCCTGAAAGCAATATTGATATCTTGGGCAGCTTTTACTTTTCCGGGAAACTGCAAAATAGTTTGTTCGCCGGCGGAAGTGACTGTGTCTGTTTTTACTGTCTGCAACTCTTGTTTTTCCTTTGTACGGCCGGTACAGGAAATTGATAAAAATATGCAGATACCGGATAAAATGAGATAAAATTGTTTCATAACTTAAGCATGTTGATTTGTGAATACAAAATTATCCCGACCGGACAAGACAGAAAAGGTTAATATGAATAATAAATTGTTCGATTTGTCTATTTTTTAACTGAATGATAGGTCTGTATTTGGCGATTTGTATTTATTTTGCGCTGAATATATAAATAGAAGAAAATGTTTAATCAGCAAATACCTTTTGAATTTGCGTTACTTTCCTGCGGTGATACTGCACAAGTTGTTAAAACAGGACAGATTATTTCAACAATAAATAAATGCGGATTCTTTCTTTGTCGGCAGGGAGAGATAGAAATATCTTTGCAGGAGAAATCGTATATAATAAAACGGGGTGATCTCTACATTTATATTCCTTCTACTTTGGTGCGGCTTTTACATAAAAGTGCGGATGCAGAGGGTATTATGGTTGGAGTCGATTTGGATTATGTGATCCCGATTGTCAATAAAGTGACTAATGTAGAGAATCTGTTGTTTATCAGAGAGTATCCGTGTGTTTCTCTATCGGATGAACAATATAAGGTTTCTTCGTACCTTTTCTCAACTGTCCCTCGTGTGCCTTTGCCGCAAATTCGATCGCCTCATTTATCATACCGCATCCTCCGCTTTCTTAAATCTATGGGGCAGACTATCTGTTATGAGGTTCTGAACATCTATTTTACCAATCGACCGTTGCAACCGTTGTCGCAGAATAAAAAAGATGTGGTTTTTCAGCATTTTATGTTATCTCTGTATCGCTTTTATCGTAAAGAACGCGATGTTACCTTTTATGCCGGGTTGCAACATCTTTCCCCGCGCTATTTTTCAACTATTGTCAAAGAAAAATCGGGTAGCAGTGCTTCTCAGTGGATTATCCAGATGGTTATCACGGAAGCGAAGCAATTATTGGAAACGTCGGATTTAAGTATAAAGGAGATAGCTACGCAGCTGAATTTTCCGACACAGTCCTTTTTCGGTAAATACTTTAAGCAATATGCCGGTGTATCTCCCAAAGATTATAGGAAAGATGAGTTAGGCAGGCGCAGGTGATTGGCGGCGGAGTTATATAATTGTAATATTAAACAATATAGAGAAAGTATGAAGAATAATATTTCATGGAAGTTCGGAATAATTGTGGCATTGTTTTTGATTATTTCGTGGCATGGATATGCCACTCATCCCCTGAAAGCTGATTTTGATAAACTGTTGCAAGATAAGCAGGCAACCGTAGGAGTAGCTGTTGTGTCTGATGGGCGCAAGACTTTTACTTACAATAATCAACATCATTTTCCCTTAATGAGTGTTTTTAAGTTTCATCAGGCATTGGCAGTATTGAATTATCTGGACAGGAAACAATTGCCGTTGACGACGGAAATATTGATTCGAAAAGCGGATCTGCTGCCCGATACTTACAGTCCGTTAAGGGAAGCACGCCCTGAAGGAGGGTTTAAAATGTCAGTGGGTGAGCTATTGAGATATAGCGTGTCGGAAAGTGATAATAATGCCTGTGATATTTTATTTCGCTATATCGGTGGAGTTGAGGTAGTGGATAAATACATCCGTACATTGGGTATCACGGATTTTAAGATTGAGGCAACGGAGGAGGATATGCACGAAGGTTTTAGATATCAATACCTCAATTGGACCACTCCTCTTGCGGCAGTTCGGGCTTTGGAGAAGTTTTGCACGGAAACCTTGTTCCGGCATTCCGGATATAAAGAGTTTTTAGAGAAAATAATGATGGAAACCGTTACAGGGAAGGATAAATTGAAAGCAGGATTACCTCCGGCAGTTGTATTGGGGCACAAAACAGGTTCGTCTGACAGAGACGAATCAGGATTGAAAGCGGGCGATAATGATATGGGTTTTGTTCGCTTACCGGATGGAAGCCGATATAGTATAGCGGTGTTTGTGAAGGATTCCAAGGAGGATGATAAGACAAATGCTGCCCTTATCGCGGCGATTTCTCAAAAGGTATATGAATATTACAGCATGTATAAGGAATGAAAGCGCTCTTGTCATTGAGAGATATTTTTTGAGACCTTTCATTAGGAAAAGGGTATTCTATTCTGTTTTTCAAAGAATAATTCTTATCTTTCGGAAATGAAATAAGAGGTGAAATAAGGGATTCTTTGTCGATAGGAAATCGAGATAAATTTGAAACTAAACAATAGGAAACAAACTTTATTATGGAAACTACAGTGTTGATTACAGCTTTTATCCTCATTGGTCTCGGGGTACTTGTAAAGCGTTTCCCGATTCTTATTGCAGGATATAATACTATGTCTAAGGAAGAAAAGATGAATGTGGACGTCAAAGGATTGTCTGCTTTTATGTGTTACAGTCTGGTGGGTATGGGGACGGTTCCTGTACTTGCTTACTACATCTGTTTGGGACTGGGACATGCCGATTGGGCAAGTTATTGCCTTTTCCTTCCTATACTTTATATTCCGTACCTGATAGTCAAGGCGAATAAGTTCGATCACAATCCTCCTAAAAAAAGTACGAAGTACGTGGTTGCTATCAGTGTGTTTACCATCGCAGTGATTGCTGCATTTATGGCGTATGGCATGAATCCGGCTACAATAAAGATCAAGGATGACAGACTGGTCTTTACGGGGATGTATGGAATTACCAGAACTTTTGGAGAGATTGCCGGAGTTCGTTTGGTGGATTCTCTTCCTGATATCACTCTCCGGCTCAATGGCCTTTCGATCGGTGGGATCAGCAAAGGTTGGTTTAAATTGAAAGAGGGAGGTAATTGTTTACTGCTGCTTTCTTCTCGTAGCAAACCTTATATTGTGTTTACGGAAAGAACGGGGAAGGAAATCTTCTTCAATTCGACGAACGGTGAAATTACAGAAACTCTGTATCAGGAATTGAGGAAACTGATCCATCAGTAGCAGGGCAATGGCAATAAGGAAAGTAGGGACGATGAATTAACATGGTTAACGGCTTTTTCCAACTCTATTTTCTTGTGAAAAGGAAATGTATTTTATAGATGCAAAGAATAGTATTCTTATCTGTAAGGAAACGCTTTTAACAGCATGTTAAAAGCGTTTCTTTGTTACTAATGAATCATATAGTTTAAATCGTTGGAAATAAGTATTATACCCTTTCTTGATCTCTTTTCTTCCCTTGTCTACTGCTTTGTTTGGGAAGAGGAGAAGATGGGAAACTTGCTATTTTGCTAACGATCTTTTGGTTTTTAGGGATAGAGGAGTTAGCAGAAGTGTCCTATGTGATAAACATAAAAAATCGTCCCCGGCAAACCGGAGAGGATTCTTATAGTTTTAATCCCAATTTTTTGAATTTGCTTACTCTTATTCGGCAACTTCTGTTGCAGGAGCTTCTTCTGCCGGAGCAGCTTCTTCCTCTGCGGGTGCATTAGCAGCAGCTTTTGCAGCTTCTTCAGCAGCTTTCTTTTCTGCCAATACTTTAGCTTTTGCTTCGTTTACTTTCTTTTCTGCTTCAAGACGTGCTTTTGCATCAGCTTTCTTAGCTTCTTCTTCTTTAGCTTTCAAAGCAGCAAGACCTGTTTGCTTGTTGTTTTTCCAAGCTTCGAATTTTGCATCAGCTTCTGCTTCACCGAATGCGCCTTTAGCTACACCACCGAGGAGGTGCTTCTTCATGTAAACACCTTCGCGTGAAAGGATGTTACGTACGGTATCGCTGGGTTGTGCACCCTTCAATACCCATGCCAATGCAGCGTCAAAATTCAAATCTACTGTAGCAGGATTGGTGTTTGGGTTATAAGTACCAATCTTCTCAATAAATTTACCATCACGTGGTGCTCTGCTGTCTGCAATTACAATTGAATAGAACGCGTAACTTTTACGTCCGTGTCTTTGCAATCTGATTCTGGTTGCCATTTTTAATAAATGTTTTTAATTAATGATTTGAATTAGTGCTACTAACTCGTAATAGCGGCTGCAAAGATACAACTTTACTTTTGATTGACAAAGTATCCTGCTGATTATTTGTGTAGTGCGATATGGAAGAGCTTATTTCTTTTGGTATTCTTGAGGTGTCATTCCGGTTTTTCTTTTGAAGAATTTACAAAAGAAAGAGGGATTGGGGAAATTTAACTGGTCGGCAATCTGATAGATCAGTAAATCGCTGTGTTTAAGCAAAACTTGTGCTTCGAGTATCACGGCTTGGTTTATCCAGTCCATCACTGTGTGGTGGCTCACTTGATGGATAACGGTATTCAGATAGCGGGGTGTGAGGCATAATTTGTCGGCATAAAATCCGACAGTGCGTTTTTCTTTGCTGTATTCGTTGACTAAGGCGATGAACCGACGGAACAATTCTTCTTGGTGCGAAGGGGCTTGTCCGGTACTGTTTCGTAACTTTCTTTGTATATACCTTATATTATATAGAAGAGCTGTGAGCAGATGTAGAACGACTTCCCGTCTAAAGACCGGTTCTTGCACAGTTTTCCAAATCAGTGAGAAGTACATGCTGATTTCATCCCATTCCTCATCTGTCGGTTTAATTACGATGCCTTGTTGCATATATGAATCGGCCAGGTCTTCTTTATGGGGGATAGGTAGAAAACTGCTGTTGGTAGCAATCATCTGAAAATCGTAGTCGGGAGAAAAATTTATGATTTGGATGATAGAATCCGGTGGAGTAACGATGATCATTTGGGGATCGATATCGTATTCTATCAGATTGACTGATATACGTGCTTTTCCGTGTAAACTGCGGATAATCCGTCCCTCTTTGGTACGGTAGGGTTGTCCTATTTTAAAGAGATAGCTATCTAATCCGGCAAAACTAATGACGATACCAAAATCGGGATTTATATACCTATACTCAT
>ENA-UEQP01002907-UEQP01002907.1-human-gut-metagenome-genome-assembly--contig:-NODE-2907-length-12036-cov-5.419433_pt1 | contig 12036 bp, 9 predicted proteins | sample MGYA00242951_ERZ507951 | MGnify/ENA primary metagenome ERZ507951 (study PRJEB26167, sample SAMN06115539) | human gut metagenome | host: Homo sapiens | place: China:Shanxi | collected 2015-11-18...
TATCAAGAATATGGATTACGAAAAAGAGTGTGAAAAGACTCGTATAATGATTAAAGAAAAACTGATACATTTGGGAGGGCATGCTACTGAGATGTGTTTGGTGAAATTGTTTGAAAAGTAAATGGAAGAATTATTATTTACGGGTGGTACAGGGTTCTTGGGTAAGAACATAGGGCCAGTTCTGGATAAAATGTATAATGTTACCACATGTGGTATTACTCCACATGATGATATAAAAGCTAATTTGGCTAAAGATGTACCTGATTTACCCCATCATTATGATGTAGTGTTACATGCTTGTGGTAAGGCTCATGTGGTGCCTAAAACTGAAGCTGAGAAACAGCTATTCTTTGATATAAACTATATCGGTACAATTCATTTGTGTAATGCACTAGAAAAGGTGGGTACACCTAAGGCTCTTGTTTTTATTAGTACTGTGGCCGTATATGGTTGTGAATTTGGTGAACTGATCACCGAAGAACATTCACTGGATGGTGATACTCCATATGCTAAAAGTAAGATTTTGGCCGAGGAATATTTGACTAAATGGTGTAAGATGCATAATGTTATTCTCGGAATCCTTCGTCCTTCACTTCTTGCAGGTAAAGGTGCTCCAGGTAATTTGGGTGCTATGGTAAATGGTGTGAAGAAAGGGTATTATCTGAATATTGCCGGAGGCAGGGCCGTGAAAAGTATTTTAATGGCAGAAGATATTGCTCGTATCATGCCTGCTTTGGTTAAGAAAGGTGGTGTATATAATATATGTGATACATTTCAGCCAACATTTGGCCAAATTAGTGAATCGGTAGCAAATCAATTGGGTAAGAGGAAACCTATGAGTATTCCGATGTGGATGGCTAAATGTATGGCTTTTGTCGGTGATTTTTTAGGTTCTAAAGTTCCTATCAATAGCTATAAATTAGAAAAGATGACCAAGAACCTTACATTTAGTAATGAAAAGGCACGTAAAGAGCTTGGATGGGAACCATTGGATGTACTAACGAATTATAAAATTTGAAGTGGAAGAAGAAACGAATCATTAGGTCTTATCAGATATATTCAGACAAAGCTAATTCATATGATAATATATATTATTATTTTTGTTCTGCTTCTCATTGCAGAACTCCTCTATTTTCGTATTGCGAATAAGTGTAATATCATAGACAAACCCAATGAACGCTCATCACATTCTACTATTGTATTGCGCGGTGGAGGTATAATCTTCTTGATCGGTGTATGGATCTGGAGTGCTTTCTTCGGATTTCAATATCCTTGGTTTCTGGTAGGCTTGACACTTGTAGCAGGCATTAGTTTTGTAGATGACATCCATTCATTACCGGACTCTGTAAGATTAGTTGCTCAATTTTCAGCTGCCGCAATGGCGTTTTATCAGCTCGGTATATTACATTGGGCAATGTGGTGGATAATACTGTTGGCACTAATAGTATATGTTGGTGCCACGAATGTAATAAACTTCATGGATGGAATCAATGGCATCACAGCGGGATACTCTTTGGTTGTATTGGTTTCGTTGGCTCTAGTGAATATGAATGGTATTTTTGTAGAACAGAGTTTGATCATATCAACGATTCTAGCTTCATTGGTGTTTTGTATTTTCAATTTTCGTCCGAAGGGTAAAGCGAAATGTTTTGCAGGGGATGTCGGCTCTATCAGCATCGCTTTTATCATACTGTTTCTGTTAGGTAATGTGATGATCAGGACAACGGATATTACTTGGCTGGTATTCTTGTTAGTATATGGTGTGGATGGCTGTATGACTATCGTACATCGTATTATGTTGCACGAGAACTTGGGTGAGGCTCATCGTAAGCATGCTTATCAGATTATGGCTAATGAATTAAAGATTGGACATGTAAAGGTGACATCTCTGTATATGATTATGCAGTTATTGATTTCTCTTGGATTTATCTATCTCTGTCCCAATACAGTGCTTGCTCATTGGCTGTATATGGTTACTACATTGGTTGTATTGGTTATTGCTTACATCTTGTTTATGAAAAAATACTACCATTTACATGAGGAATATCTCGCATCATTGAAAAAATAATAGTTATGGATTTTGATAAAGAATTTTTAGGGAAATTATTAGAACAGGCTATGGAGAATCCACGTTTACGTCAGAACTTCGACTTGCGTACTTCATCTGCCGATACTAGCCAACGTATGCTCAACGCTTTGCAGCCAGGAACAGAGGTGCCTATTCATCGACATGAAAAGACGGCAGAAACTGTAATATGTCTTGTTGGTAAATTAGAAGAAATCATCTATGAAGAAGTGAATGAATACGTTCATGAGGCAACTTCCTGTTGTGATGATGTGATAAGACAAAAAAACTTTAAAGAGGTTTCACGTCAAATATTATCTCCTGCAGAAGGTAAATTTGGTATCCAAATACCTGCAGGGGCATGGCATACAATAAATGTTATAGAACCTTCTGTTATATTTGAAGCAAAAGATGGGGCATATAAGAGAGGTGATCGATAAAAATGATTAAATTTTAATGAAGATAGAATAAAAAACAATAGAAAGAAATAATATGAAGAAAATGAAACAATTAGGATATTACGTATTGGCAACATTTTTGTTGACAGCTTGTCAGTCTTACAAAAAAGTACCTTACCTGCAGGATGCTGAGGTGGTATTGTACAATACCCAAGATGCAGAGCTTTATGATGCAAAGATTATGCCAAAAGACTTATTGACTATTGTAGTGTCATGTACCAGTCCTGAATTGGCAGCACCTTTCAACTTGACAGTGGCCACACAGAACAATGCAGCTTTGAATTATACAACTACTCAGCCTGTTCTGCAGCAATACCTGGTTGATAACGACGGTAATATCAATTTCCCCGTATTGGGTGAACTTCATGTAGGCGGATTAACCAAGAAGGCAACCGAACAAATGATCGTTGAAAAGTTGAAACCTTATATTACTGAAACTCCTATTGTAACAGTACGTATGGTAAATTATAAGATTTCTGTGATCGGAGAAGTTGCCCGTCCCGGTACATTCACGATTTCCAATGAAAAAGTGAACATTCTGGAAGCTTTGGCTATGGCAGGTGATATGACCGTATATGGTTTGCGTGATGATGTAAAACTAATACGGGAGAATGCTAATGGCAAGCAGGAAATAATTCCATTGGATCTGAATAAAGCTGAGACAATCCTTTCCCCTTATTACTATCTGCAGCAGAATGATATCATATACGTTACTCCGAATAAGGCGAAAGCACGAAACTCAGATATCGGAACTAGTACAAGCTTATGGTTCTCTGCTACTTCTATCCTTGTTTCTATTGCCAGCTTGTTGTTTAACATCTTGAAATAAAAAGAAAGAGTCATGAAAGAAGAAAATCAAAACGGGAAGGAACGCCAAATGGCTGAAGAACAAGTAGATTTCCGGACATTGCTTTTTAAATATGTTATTCATTGGCCTTGGTTTGTAGGGACAGTGTTGCTCTGCCTTGTTGGTGCATGGTTTTATCTGCATTGGGCTACTCCCATTTATAATATTTCAGCCACCGTTCTAATAAAAGATGAGAAGAAGGGAGGAGGTTCGGGAGTTTCTTCGGAATTGGAGGATATGGGATTAAGTGGTCTGATGACTTCTTCTAAGAATATTGATAACGAGTTGGAAGTCCTACGCTCAAAAACGCTTGTAAAAGAAGTTGTTAATCAATTGAACTTGTATATAACTTATAAAGACGAGGATGAGTTTCCGGCTAAAAGTTTATACAAGACATCTCCGGTACAAGTAAGTTTGACACCTCAGGAGGCTGAGAAACTAAGTTCTCCGATGGTAGTGGAAATGATACTGCAGCCTAAAGGAAGTATAGATGTGAATGTGACTGTTGGTGAGAAAGGATATCAGAAGCATTTTGAGAAACTGCCTGCTATCTTCCCGACTGATGAAGGTACATTGGCTTTCTTTCAAGATGTTGACTCGGTAACTTTGCAGGATGGCACAAAAGTTCCTCGGTTAGAGAAGAACGTACGTCATATAACTGCGACTATCAACAAACCGATGAGAGTGGCAAAGGGGTATTGCAGCAGCTTGTCTATTGCGCCAACCTCCAAGACTACTTCTGTGGCTGTGATTTCATTAAAAAATTCCAGTTTGCAGTGTGGACAGGATTTTATCAACCAATTACTGGAGATGTATAATCGTAATACGAATAATGATAAAAACGAAATCGCCCAGAAGACTGCTGAGTTTATTGATGAACGTATTAGTATTATTTCAAAAGAACTGGGAAGTACAGAAGCGGATTTGGAAACCTTTAAGCGTGACGCGGGTATCACGGACTTGACGAGTGAAGCTCAGATAGCCTTAGCCGGTAATGCTGAATATGAAAAGAAGAGCGTGGAGAACCGTACTCAAATCAGTCTGGTGAATGACTTACGTAAATACTTGAAAGGTAATGAATATGAAGTATTACCAAGTAATGTTGGTTTACAGGATGCTGCCTTGATTGGTGCGATTGAACGTTATAATGAAATGTTGGTGGAACGTAAACGTCTGCTACGTACATCAACAGAGAATAACCCGGCTATTGTGAATCTGGATACGAGTATCCGTGCTATGAAAGCTAATGTACAGGCTACTCTTGAAGGAACTTTGCAGGGGTTGATGATAACCAAGTCAAATCTGGACCGTGAGGCAAGCCGCTACTCTCGTCGTATCAGTAACGCTCCGGGGCAGGAACGTGCTTATGTAAGCATTGCCCGCCAGCAGGAAATTAAAGCAGGGTTGTATCTGATGTTATTGCAGAAACGTGAAGAGAATGCAATTGCGTTAGCTGCTACTGCAAATAATGCGAAGATTATTGATGAAGCGATAGCTGATGATACTCCGGTATCTCCCAAACGCTCTATGATTTATTTAATTGCATTGGTGTTGGGTGTTGGGATTCCTGTTGGCATCATTTACCTGATTGAACTGACGAAATTCAAGATAGAAGGGCGTGCCGACGTAGAAAAACTGACGAGTGTTCCTATTATAGGTGATATTCCATTGACTGACGAAAAGAATGATAAGAATGGTTCTATTGCTGTCTTCGAGAACAAGAATAATCTGATGAGTGAAACCTTCCGTAATATTCGTACCAATCTTCAGTTTATGCTCGATAATGATCAGAAGGTTATCCTTGTAACCTCAACAGTCAGTGGAGAAGGAAAATCGTTTGTTTCGGCAAACCTGGCTATCAGTCTTTCTCTTTTGGGAAAGAAGGTCGTGATTGTCGGACTCGATATTCGCAAGCCGGGACTGAATAAAGTATTCCATCTCTCCAATAAAGAGAAAGGCATTACTCAGTATCTTTCTAATCCTGAAACGGATCTAATGGAACTTGTTCAACCTTCTGATATCAATAAGAATCTGTTTATTCTTCCGGGTGGTTCTGTGCCTCCTAATCCAACGGAGTTGTTAGCTCGTAACGGTCTGGATAAAGCCATAGAAATCTTGAAGCAGAACTTCGACTATGTGATAATGGATACTGCCCCTATCGGTATGGTAACCGATACTTTATTGGTAGGTCGTGTGGCTGATTTGTCAGTATACGTATGTCGTGCCGACTATACTCATAAAGCCGAATATACATTGATCAATGAGTTGGCTATTGAGAAGAAGTTGTCTAAGCTTTGTACCGTAATCAACGGTGTGGACTTGAAAAAGAGAAAATACGGTTATTACTACGGCTACGGCAAGTACGGTAAGTACTACGGTTATGGTAAACGTTATGGCTACGGCTATGGATATGGAGAAAAGTGACAGATAAATCTGTGATATATGAAAAAGACGGTAGTCGAATATATCACCAATACGCTTGAAGATATTCCCAAGCAATCTCTTCAAACCAATAAAAGGCGTTTACATGCTTTTTTCTCAGAACAGGAAACAATAGAGAAGCGGGGGGCACATTTTGTATTCAGGTATGCTTTCTATTCTGTTGAAAAATTACGAAGACCTACGAAACAAAGCCTCTTTAAAGAATATAATATGTTGTGTTCTGACTTGAAAAGCACTCCTTCTGGGGAAATATCGGATATGGAATATAAAGATGTTGTATTATATGGTAATACTTCCTCTCCTGCAGTACAAGAACGATTGACTGAATATTTGGAACGGAATAATTCGTTAAAGATTCAATTGTCTTTTTGTGATGAAGAAACCTCAGAATGTAAAACAGGAGAAAATATTGCCTATGCAGAACTGCAGAAAGCATTGTTTTATTGTAAAAGGAAGAAGTATTTGCTTCTGTTCATTTCAGTTCGTGAGTTGATACAGGATATTCGCTTTTACGATCTGCTTAATGAATATCGTGTTGATTTCCGTTGTGTTGACTTTCCTTGGTTTTGCAGGGAGAATCTACAGTTGATAAAAGCAGTTATGTTATATGAGAAGCTATCTTCTTAAATAGTCCTTAAATAGCATATTGATCTGAATATTAGTATTATATGTTACATTTTATATTGAATTGCTATATGTAGGTCCCTAACTTCATACTACAAGATGAAGAACCCTACATTTTTCGTTGGTTAAGAAGAATACAGCGGTATATCTTAACCGGCACTTTCATATCGGTTTGATTTCCGATATGCTTTTTTTACCCCATATATCAACTGTCTGTGAAGATCGTTGATATATTTCTTATAAAATAATTACATTTAAAAGAATAGAGGTCGTGTCAAAAATGCTGACACGACCTCTATTCTTTTATTAGCTTCGTGAAACTTGCAGCCCTTTGTCGGAAAGAGTCATATCAACAAAACGTGCTCGTGGATTAGGAGCATGCTCTGTCAGTATCCGTCGTATCTGTCCTGCGGCTTGCGGGTCTTTAGCTACCATATACAAATAACCGCCGCCTCCTGCACCGGGCAATTTATATCCTAATGTATAGTCTTTGATTGTCTCGATAATGGCTGCTACCGCCGGAGGGTTTGTACCGCTGTCCAGCGCCTGGTTTTGTGCCCAGGTTTTATTAATCAGACTGGCGAAGTTCTCGAAATTACCACGTAGAATAGCCTCGCTCATGTCCGTTGCGTGTACTTTCATCTCGGCTAATAAGCTGAGGTGCGGACCGGAATTGAGGAACATGGAGCTGACGATTTCGGCTAATATTCCTTTCGCTGTACGGGTGATGCCTGTGTAGTAAAGCAAATGGCAGTCGCGATAGTCGGGATGGGTGAATAGTTGGTCGGGCAGCCAGCGTACTAAAGGATTCTGTTCGAAACCGGCTTCGGACTGAAGCAGCTTGACACCGGGGAAAACACCGCCATATTGATCCTGCCAACCACCGCCGGTGGTCAGCAACTGCTCTAATGCCAGCGTATAACTGCAAATATCGTTTCTATCCCATGCCAGTCCGCAGAAATCATTGATAGCTCCGAGAACGGTGGAAGCCAGAATGGAGCTGGTTCCTAACCCCGATCCCGCAGGAATTGCTGCCAATAAAGTAATTTCGAGTCCTGCACCGAAGGCTTTCAGATGTTCTTCCAGCGAAGCGTAGTTCTCGGCGGAAAATTCCGGTGCAAATCCGGCTAAAGTAAGGGCCGCTTTGGGAATAGAGAAAGGAGAACCGACTTTCTTGTAGTCTTGCAGTTCCTCATAGTTTTCTATGATTTCCACAGCACCCATATCAATGGAGCGAAGTACGATGTGATACTCTTTGCATGGTTTCACATATACTTGCAAGGGTGGCTGTCCGTTCAATTCGATAGCCAGGTTGACAACACTTCCTCCCGAATAGAGAGAGTAGGGAGGGGTATCTGTCCACCCTCCTGCCAGGTCGATGCGGACGGGGCTACGTCCCCATACAATTTGGTCTGAATATACATCGAGACGGGGCTGGTTCTTCCGGCTGGGCATAGCTCCCAATAATCCGTCGCGAAGAAGTTGGAATGCCGATTGTTCTTCTTCTTTATAGTTGCTGTCGCCGTGTAGCTTCATGATACGTCCCCGTAGCATCCGGTTGTGGATTCTGACCATTGGCGCGGCGTCTTCTTTTAATATGTCAGGCGTGGCTAAATCAAAGCGGACAAATTCTTTGGCAGCATCCTGCAAATCGAGTTGATAGAATACGCTCTTTTCGTAATTGTCGGCCAGCCCTTTCCAGTTGCTCCGGCGATAAGCGCTACGCTGCTCATACAGTCGTTTCAGATTCGCGCGTGCGGATATTTCGTCGGCAGAGACTTTTTCTGCTTTTAGCCAAAGTTGTTTTCCTTCTTCCAGTTGGGGTTCGGAGATCATCCAACGTATCAATATACCCAAATCTTCTACGGAAGCTGTTACCGGGAAAATGGAAGCAGACTGTAAATCGTCCGTGCGTCCATTTATGTCTTCCCAAGTAAGGGCTCTTTCCTGCATCCACTGTGAAAAAGGGATATTGAGATATGTGGTCGTTTCATTTTTCAATGCTCCTTTGAATACATCATCCAATCCGTAAGGACGTGCAACGAATGCGTTGTCGCCAAAAGGAACCACGTCAATACAGATACCGTCCGGCAGATTTATATTCCATTGGTTTTCGGGAACACCTGTGATTATCTGGCGTGATCCGAGATGCCAGCCTTCCCCTACATGGCTGTTTTCAATCCATAGGTTAGCGTTATCTGCACAGAGGGAGACTTGTGTACTGGAGTTCTGGATAAAGATTGCCGGATTCGGTTTTACTTTCCGGTGCATGATCTTTCTTTGGTCACGTACCTTGTCCTGTATGGCTAGCGTAGAAGAAATCAGTTCATGACTTGTACCGAAATGGTAAAATTCGCCGCCGGGTAACGGTAATATGGCTACGGATAGTTGGTTGACTTCTTCATCTTCCGTCTTGGGATGTTCTCCCAAAGCCAGCCCATAGTCGGAATATAAGTCATAGTAATTGATGTCATTCGTTCCTTCCTTGAACGAGCGCTTCATTAAGACCTCTACGGCACGGTCACTTAAAATCCAGATGCCGATGTCCATTAGGAAAAGGTGAGTCTTGGATAAACCTTCCAATTCTTCCAGAGAGGGCTTCTGTAACATGAAGTCGAGTACTTCAGGGCTTTTCCGGTCGGAGACAAAAACTCCGTGATGAGTGGCCAGAGAGGGATTTACCCATAAGCCGTAGCATACGACGTCCACATTGGGAATGTCCTGCAAAGGTTTTTCCGAACGGATATATACATCTCCACTGGCTATCAATGTATTCATGCCGGCCGGCGCTTGCTGCATGATTCTTTCGTATAACGGGAGTTGCAAAGACAGCAGGTTCTGTCCCAGTCTTTGTCCTCTTTCCCAACTGAAGATCGGGATAGGGGTCAGTATCTTACCGGAAGGTCCGTAACTGGGTAAGCGGCGGCTTTGTCCTCCTGCATGAAGTAATATCCTTTTTTCGCGTCCTATCCAATCATTGAAAGACTCTTGTGGGGCAAATGCCTGGTGGCAGGCTTGCAAGAGCCAGGTTGTTCCGCCTCCGGAGCCAAGCTTGCTGCCTATGGGATCGGATGTACAAAACCATTCGTTATGATTAACTTCTTCCAGTTCGTGAAAACAGTGGATCAGGTTTGGGGGTAAAGATAATAACTTTTGCATGATAGAATCGTCGTTTGTTGGTTAGAATTTCTATAGATCAAGTCCATCCCAAGCTTCACAGAGCGCTTGCATGGACGGTAGTAATAAATCGGCTCCGGAGTCCAGCAATACCTGTCCGTCCAGAGGTCCCGTGTTCACAGCGATTGTGAAAATGCCGGCTTTGTGTCCGGCTTCCACCCCGAGAGGTGCGTTCTCCACTACCACCGCTTCGTCGGCTTTCAGACCACCTTTTTTCAGGGCCATAAGATACGGTTCCGGGTTTGGCTTTCCGTATTTGACATCGAATGCCGTAACCATTAGTTCTTTGTGAAACATTCCCGGAAAGTTATGCTCCAACCGTTCGAGTAATGAAAGTTGTCCGGAACCTGTTACCACCATTGGAGTGAGTCCTTCACCTTTTACTTTTTGCAACAGTTCCCATGCGCCGGGCATACGTTCAGCTTCTGCATACGAGTTGAATAAGACACTTTTCTCCTGATATATACTTTCTATTTCTTCCTGCGTGGCCTCCCTTCCCAGTTCACGCTGAAATACGATATTAATAGTGGCAGCCCCTGTCCGTCCTTCGTGCATATAGGCTTCTTCACGGCTAAGAGTAAGCCCGTGTGATTTCATCACCTTATGCCAGGCTTCGGAATGATAGGGCATGGAATTAAAAAGCACGCCGTCCATATCGAACAGGACGGCTTTCAGTTTTTTCTTCATACTTTATAAATAGTGAACCATTATCTGTTTAGAGTTTAATCTTCTTATTTCGAAACATATACGAGGCAAAGATAACTATAAAAAATGAGAGATAAGACAAAACGGACGGATAGTTGCAAGCGGGCTCTTTGAGCAATAAAGTATCCAATTATTTGTCATTTAGAAGATTATGTGTATTTTTGTAGCATTATAAACTCAATGATAGCATGAAAAAGAGAGTATTATTGTTGCTACCTTTGTTTTTAGGTGCTTGTTCCGATAGTGGGGAGAGTCCTGTTATCACGATAGAAAGACTGTATGTAAATACTGATCCGGACAGTGAGGATTCTAAAGGGGAAGACTATACTAATCAGAAAGATAATCTGCCGGCTTTAAAGGTAGGGGATAAGGTGAATGCTTTTTTGCTCTTGGATGGGAATGGAGCTGAACTTAAAACCTTTAAACTTCAGAATGACGAAGCGGTGAAAGCCGAACTTCGTTATGAAAAAGCCGAAGTCTCTACCGAAGGAAACCTGACGGATGAGGAAAAAGGTCAGTTACGTTTTAAGGACGGTGTGACGCAAACCAGGGTCATGGTGAAAGCTACTATTGAACATGTAGATAAGAACGGTGATGTGAAATTAGAGTTCTATCTTTCTTCCAAAGCCGAATGTGAAGGAGCACAGGAAGAAATCGGTTTGAAGACGAAAGTGGAAGATGAGAAGTAGAAGTGGTGAGCAGTAAACGGTACAACGGGCAATAAGCGGTACAATCGGAAACTGCAACCAATTGAATATAATAATGAACGGTGAACAAATCCATGCATATAGCATAGTTGTTCACCGTCCATTGTTTATAGTTTACCGTTTATAAAAACGTTCTTGATTACAGTTTTGCACGGATTGCTTTAGATTCTTCTTCATACCCCGGTTTGTCCAGCAACGCAAACATATTCTTTTTGTATGCTTCCACACCCGGTTGGTTGAATGGATTCACGCCTAGCAAGTAACCGCTGATACCGCAAGCCTTTTCGAAGAAATAAAGCAGACCACCGATGTTGTATTCGCTCAATTCCGGAAGTACAATACGCATATTAGGTACGCCACCGTCTACATGAGCCAGCTGTGTTCCCAGTTCGGCCATCTTGTTCACTTCGTCCACACGTTTGCCGGCTAAGAAGTTCAAGCCATCCAGATTTGCTTCGTCAGAAGGAACTTCCAGTTTGTGGTTAACCTTCTCTACTGAAATCACAGTTTCGAAGATAGAACGTTCGCCTTCCTGAATCCATTGACCCATAGAATGAAGGTCTGTAGAGAAATCTACCGATGCGGGGAAGATACCCTTATTATCTTTTCCTTCCGATTCTCCGTAAAGCTGTTTCCACCATTCGCTTACATAGTGCAGTTTCGGGCAGAAGTTAACGAGGATTTCGATCTTCTTACCATTTCTGTACAACTCATTGCGGGTAGCAGCGTAGATAGCAGCAGGGTTTTCAGCAAATGCAACGTCCGAACCACATACTTTTTCCATGTCGGCAGCACCGGCAACCAGTTTGTCGATATCGAATCCGGCCACTGCGATAGGCAGCAAACCAACCGGAGTCAGTACAGAGAAACGTCCGCCTACGTTGTCAGGAATGATAAATGTTTTATATCCTTCTTTGTCAGCTGTAACACGGGCAGCACCTTTTTTAGCGTCCGTCACTGCAACGATTACTTTCTTTGCTGTTTCTTTGCCGCGCTGATCTTCGCATTGCT
>ENA-UEQP01002911-UEQP01002911.1-human-gut-metagenome-genome-assembly--contig:-NODE-2911-length-12016-cov-3.269453_pt1 | contig 12016 bp, 9 predicted proteins | sample MGYA00242951_ERZ507951 | MGnify/ENA primary metagenome ERZ507951 (study PRJEB26167, sample SAMN06115539) | human gut metagenome | host: Homo sapiens | place: China:Shanxi | collected 2015-11-18...
AAAACCCCTTGTTTTTTTTCCTTTTTAGTATTATAATAACATCACAATGTTTTTAAAGAATTTTAAAAAAGAATTAAAACGATTTGGGAGAGAGTAAAAATGAGATTAAGAAAACAGGAACTTGGAGACAGAAACCTCGTAGGAAGCAGGGTTGAGGCTGTAAGAAAGCAGAAAGGTATGAAGCAAAAGGAGCTTCTTGCTCAGCTTCAGGTTAACGGCGTCGATATGAACGCATCAGGACTTTCAAAGCTTGAAGGTCAGATTCGTTTCGTAACAGATGTTGAGCTTGTTGCACTTGCCGATATTCTTGAAGTGTCTGTTGACTACCTTCTCGGAAGAGAAAACTGATTTTTTAACCGAATCTTTAAATTGCACCGTAGATTTTTTTCTGCGGTGCTTTTATTAGCAGACAAAACCGTTGATATAAAAAGAATAACCGCAACAGTAATAGGGGAGATGAATGTGATTGACCTCAACAACATTGAAAAATACAGAGAAAACAATCGAATAGAGGCCAAAAAGGCAACAGGCGGATTACCTAAAAGCTTGTGGGAAACATATTCATCCTTTGCAAATACACTCGGAGGAATTATACTTTTAGGTGTAGAAGAATACAGGGACAAATCACTTCATCCAGTAAATCTTCCCGATCCGGATGAACTTATTGAGGAATTTTGGGAGATAGCAAACGATATTCAAAAAGTAAGCACAAACATTCTTTCATATGATGATGTTTATGTGCAAAAAATTGAAGAAAAGCATATTATCGTTATTACAGTGCCAAAAGCAAAAAGATTTGACCGTCCCGTGTATCTTGACGGCAGTATTCATAATTCATACAGAAGAAACGGCGAGGGTGACTACCGTTGCACACTCGACCAAATTAACGCTATGGTGCGTGATTCCGAAATTAAAACACAAGATATGAATATCATCGAAAGCATGACTGCTTCAGTATTTAATACCGATTCACTCCATAGCTACCGAATAAAAATGTCAAATGTTAAGCCAAACAATCGGCTTCAAAATTTGTCGGATAAAGATTTCTTGCAGGCAATAGGAGCAATCGGAGTAGGGGAAGACCTTTTGTTTCACCCTACAGCCGCAGGACTTCTTATGTTCGGTAAGTCAGAGTTCATCAAAAAAGAATACCCGTCCTATTGTCTTGAATATAAGGAAACAACACAAGATGATAAACACACAATTATTTCATCAAATTTAAATTCTGACTGTGAAAACCTTTATGATTTCTTTATAAAGGTCTTTGAAAAAATTTCATACGATATAAAACTGACAGCAAACATAAAATCAGACATTACACCGATTACAACAGCCTTACAGGAAGCTCTTGCAAACTGCCTTATAAATGCCGACTATTATGGTTCAAACGGTGTCGTTATTATGAAAGATGATGAAAGCATTACAATATCCAATCCAGGCGGATTTAGAGTTGAACTCGACGCCGCAAGAGTGGGTGGTATTTCCGACCCCAGAAATACGGCAATTATGCGTATGTTTAATTTGATAGGCATCGGCAGTAACGACGGATTCGGTATTTCTAATATTTTCTCCGTTTGGAAAAGTCACGGACTTGTTCTGCCGGTCATTGAAGAAAGTTTCAACCCCGAAAGCATCACCCTAAAGCTTTCGTTTGTTCCTGAAAGCAAATCAACTAATACTCAAATTTTACAAAATCGTCCCGATATTGAAACAGACAGACAGGATGCCGTAATTTCATACATTACTGACAACATCACGGTAACTTCAAAAGAAATTTCCGAACTTCTCGGAATAAGTCATAAAAAGTCGAAGCAACTACTTCACCGACTTATGGCAAAGGATTTTGTTATAATCAAAAACGGAAAATACACCCTAAAAGCATAGATGAAACAGAATTAAAACTCGAAACAGCAATTCGCACAAGCGTTGCTCATAATTGCTAGGTTGCTTATTTTTGCAAAAGGAAAACCGTCTGCTGTAAAAAAATCCAAAAAATAAATTTGCCTATATCTGCCTTTCATGTGCCGCAACAGGGCTGTTCAAGACTCTGCTGTTACAAAGTCTTGCAAGACGATCTCGCAGGTGCAGTTGTGCCGATTTATAATTTGAGTATGGTGGTTTCAATAATCTTTTCGTACATGATTTTCAAAAAAATGTCCGCAAAATCAAGCATAAGTATTCATATAATAATCGCAGACACTTATTTATGCTTTTACGGATTAAATTTAAAATTTACAAATTTGTGTAATTTTACTTGACAATCACACAAAAAACAAGTACAATAATCAAGGTAAATCACCAATATTCGGAGACGTATCGAAGTGGTCATAACGGACATGACTCGAAATCATGATGCCCCCTGAGGGTCGTGGGTTCGAATCCCACCGTCTCCGCCATAAAAAAACACCGTAGTTCTGTTAGAATTACGGTGTTTTTTGCTCAATGTCAATAGTCGGGGGAAATCCGAAAAATTTGAGTATATGATATTTACAAGTGGCTAATTATTTTCACGCCCTGTATTTATTGATAAGTATAATCTAAAAATCCTGTTATGATTGCAGTCCCACTTCTTTTTGATATTCATTACTTTCTAACTTGGTAATATTCTGATTTGTAATAAATTCTAAACACGGTGGAAAGTTCTCTGAAGCCTTAACGGCAGATTCGCTTCTATAAAACAGAATTTTCTGTCTGCGTGAATAACACATTTATCGCAAGCTTTTTCTTTGTAACAACAAGTTAATTTATGCATAAAATATCATTGAATAAAATAACGGTTGGTGAAAAAAGGTGGCATTGAGTACAAGAGAATTGCTTGCAAGGCTTTTAAAATGTGAGGCAGGTGGGGAAGGTGAAAACGGAATGCGTGCCGTTGCGTCGGTAATTGTAAACCGAACCCGTGTTCCAGACGGGGAATTTGCAAGAGTCAGCAAGGGCGGAGATTTCCGTGCCATAATGGAACAACCAAATCAATTTACCTGTCTTAAAACAACTGTCGGAGGACAATATAATCCTCAGAATGTTTATAATATACGCCCTGACGAAATTCACTATAACATTGCCGATTGGGCATTGGCGGGCAATACCGATTCATCTGTCGGAAATTCAATTTTCTATTTTAATCCATTTTCAGATACCTGCCCAACATTTTTTCCGTCAAACAACGGAGTAATTTACAACAGGGTAGGGGATCATTGCTTTTATTCGCCTACCGAGGCTTATTCCAAAACATAAAGGAGCATAACTTAATGGATAATTCTTCAAATATGACAGTTAACACAACTCAGATAACAAATCAGATTAATCCCGAACATCATTACGGACTTGACAAAAACAAAGCCTGCCTCAACAATTCATGTCCGTCAAACACAGCGGATATCGGATGTTATATTCCTGCGATTGACGAAATTATGCGACACAATCAGGGCGCACCGTCTGTTGCACACCCCAATATGACAGAAAAAGTTCAAAAATCAAATGACAATCCCTCGCTTGAACAGGCAGAAATAGCATATGAAGAGGGCGGAAGTACATCAGAAGAACAACCTGAAAATATAAATAAATACAGCGGAAGTCTTCAAAATATACCGTTCATTAAGGACTTAAAAAAAATAGATACATCTATACCTGTTTTGCCTGCAACCCCTGCTACAACGGCGAGCTCCGGAGCCACCGTTGCAACGCCGATAAGGCAGAATATCGGAATGTCGATGAGTGATTATCAATATCCGTTTCCTGTAACAGCCGAAAGTCTAAGATATCACAACGGTTTTATGCGAACACAAATCGGAAGACGAATCACCGTTGATTTTCTCATGGGAGCAAACACAATTGTTCAGAAAACAGGCTATCTTTTAGGTGTTGCTCAGGATTATATTCTTATAAATGAGATTGACACCAACGACATCACAACCTGTGATTACTACAATATAAAATTTATAAGGTATTATTACTAAACCACAGCGGCAAAAACTAAAGTTTATAGTTTTTGCCGCTGTTTTATTGTCATTATTTGCTATGTGTACATCATTTCATTATTTTAACATATAATTTTCTATAGTGTAAAAAATTAAAAAATTGTAAGAAATATTGAATTATTGCTGTAATTTGTGATATAATGAGTGCGTTGATGTTATCACTTTTCAACAAACAACAGGTAAGCTATAAGACCTGTTACATAAATATTATTTTATCTTGGAGGAATCACCATGAAATTCTGTAAATATTGCGGAGCACAGCTTGAAGACAACGCTGTTTGCAACTGCGAAAAGTCAAGAGCCGCACAAGCACAGGCTCAGCAGGCAAATGCACAGCCTCAGTATCAGCAGCCTGTGCAGCCACAACAGCCACAGTATCAAAACCCTGTTCAGCAACAGTATGCACAGCCGCAAAACCCTCAGACACAGCAGTCACCTTATGCCGTAAACAACACAGCACCCATTGGGGAAAATGCTTTTGTTAAGGCTTTAAAAAACATTCCTGTTGTGTTCACTTCATTCTTTAAGGATTCCAAAACTGTTATCAAAACAGCAAAGGCTGAAAAAGACATCATTCTCGGCGCTCTTTTCTCGGCAATTTTCTTTATTGCACTCATTCTTGGCAATATGTTTCTTATGCTTTCTATGAGCGCACTTGATTTTCCGAAAACACTTCTTGTAAGTCTTGTTACTGCTGTTCTTATCGGCGGCTTCTATTCTGTTATTCTTTTTGCATATGTAAAGAAATACAAAACCGAAGAAAACACAGCCAAAGCATTTATTGATTCATTCATCACATTTTCAATTGAATCTATTCCGGCATCAATCGGTTGGATTTTGGCAGGTCTTTGCGCATTAATCAGCGTCTATATGTTCATGTTTTTCTTCGTAATCGTTATGCTTTACCTTGTTATTTCACTTGTAAATCAGGTAAAAGCTAATGTTCCCGAAGCAAAGAACTCTGCATTGTTCACTTTAATTCTTACACTCATCGTTGCCGTTGCATTTGTGATTGTATTCTTCATCGGCGCAAAACTTACTATGTGGTCATTTAACACAAGTACATTTGCAACAAGTGTTCTTACCTCTTTCATCGGAGGCGGTTCATACCCTTCATGGTATTAATCTGACATACAAATTCATAACATAAAATTAACGCTCCGAATTTATTTTCGGAGCGTTTTTTATATCAGTTCACTGATTATTGAATTTGAAACAAGAAAACCTTTCGGTGTAAAGCTGATTGACTTGTCCGTAACATTTGTATAGCCGTATTTTTCATACTCTTTAGCTTTTTTGATAATGTGAGAGGGGAGGGTGTACCCGAATTTTTCCTCAAATTCGGAATAATTAAGACCGCTTTTCAGCCTGAGTGAGAGCATAATAAATTCTTCCTCATCTCCGCCAGTACCTTCAAAAGATAGCTTATTGTTATTAAAATCGTCCATGCTTCTTGAATAAAAGAACCTTTTGCCCTCAAAAAATGAGTGTGCAGACGGACCTATGCCGATATATTCACCGCATCTCCAGTAATTGGTATTATGTCGGCTCTCATAACCCTGTTTTGCAAAATTAGAAATTTCATATTGCTTGTATCCGAGAGAATCAAGCATTTCAACAGCTTTCAAATACATTTCAGCCTGCATATCGTCATCGGCAAGTTTAAGTTTATTTTGCACCTTATAAAACGGAGTATTCTCCTCGATTTTTAAAATGTATGATGAAATATGAGTAACTTTGCAATCGGCGCAGAAACTGATTGATTTTTCAAGGCTTTCAATTGTCTGATTAGGAATTCCCATCATCAAATCAAGTGAAATATTATTAAATCCTGCACTTTTAGCCCTTTCAACAGAAGTCTTTGCGTCATCTATGCTGTGAATTCTCCCAAGCAGCCTTAATTCATCTTCAACAGCAGTCTGCATTCCCATAGAAATGCGATTAAATCCGCAGGCATACATTTTTTCAAAATCAATAGTTTTGGCAGAGTCGGGATTAACTTCAACCGTAATCTCGGCATTATTTAGAATATTAAAATTAAACTTGATAAAATCAAGAATATCACAAAGTCTGTCTGCACCCAAAATACTCGGCGTGCCGCCACCGAAATATACGGTTGCAACATCTCTTTTGGCTTTTTCAGACCAGTATTTTATTTTGTCTTTTAATTCAATCACATAATTATCAAAAGCGTTTTCATCTGCATTGCCGCTGAAAAAATCGCAATACGGACATTTATGTTTACAAAACGGTATGTGAATATAAAGACCGATAGAATTACTCATAAAAAACCTCATAAATGATTTTGAGGCAGAAACACAAGTTTCTGCCTCGATTTGGAAGGTATATGAAAAAATAGGAAAAATCACATTAAGTCCTTCTGTACCAATATATTACAATATATTTACAAATTTGTCAAGTTTTTGTAGCAATTATTTTTCTCACATTTTCTTCATTCTTTATTGACATATACCATTCAAAAATAGTAAAATATAGAATTGTGGATATACTTAACCTCCGAAGGGAAGAAAGATATGAGTTCATTTAAAGAAGAAATCAGCAAGCGCAGAACCTTTGCGATTATTTCGCATCCTGATGCGGGTAAAACAACACTTACGGAAAAGCTCTTGCTCTACGGCGGAGCAATTAACCTTGCAGGTTCGGTAAAAGGCAAAAGAACCGCAAAGCATGCTGTGTCCGACTGGATGGAAATTGAAAAACAGCGTGGTATTTCTGTTACATCATCGGTTTTGCAGTTTAAATATAACGGTTATTGCATAAATATTCTTGACACACCGGGACATGAGGACTTCTCGGAAGATACCTACCGTACACTTATGGCGGCAGACTCTGCCGTAATGGTAATTGACGGTTCAAAGGGTGTTGAGAAACAGACTATCAAACTTTTCAAGGTCTGTGTAATGCGTAATATTCCTATCATTACATTCATCAACAAGATGGACAGAGATGCAAAAAATTCTTTTGACCTTCTTGAAGACATTGAAAATGTTCTCGGAATTCACACCTATCCCGTAAACTGGCCGATCGGTTCAGGTAAGGAATTCAAGGGTGTGTATGACAGAAATTCTAAGAAAATCCTTGCTTTCACCGCTAATAACGGTCAGAAAGAAGTTGAAAAGAAAGAACTTACGCTTGACGATCCTGCCCTTGAAGATACAATAGGCTACTATCATAAGCAGGATTTGTTTGATGAAATAGAACTTCTTGACGGTGCAGGCGATGAATTTGACCTTGAAGCAGTCCGCAACGGTCAGCTTACTCCTGTATTCTTCGGTTCGGCTCTTACAAACTTTGGTGTTGAACCATTCCTTGAACAGTTCTTACAGCTCACAACTCCACCTCTGCCAAGAGAAACAGTTGATGAAAAGGTTGAGCCTATGTCAGACTTTTTCTCTGCATTTGTTTTCAAAATTCAGGCAAACATGAATAAGGCTCACCGTGACAGAGTTGCATTTATGCGTATCTGCAGCGGCAAGTTTGAAAAGAATATGGAAGTGTTCCATGTTCAGGGCAACAAAAAAATGCGTCTTTCACAGCCACAGCAGATTATGGCTCAGGAAAGAGAAATTGTTGACGAGGCATATGCAGGCGACATCATTGGTGTGTTTGATCCTGGCATTTTCTCAATCGGTGACACAATCTGTTCACCGGGACACAAGGTACAGTTCAGGGGAATTCCTACATTTGCTCCCGAACACTTTGCACTTGTCCGTCAGAAAGACACAATGAAGCGCAAACAGTTCATCAAGGGTACAAGTCAGATTGCACAGGAAGGTGCAATCCAGATTTTCCAGGAGCTTGACGCAGGCATGGAGGAAGTTATCGTTGGCGTTGTAGGCGTACTTCAGTTTGATGTTCTTAAATACAGACTTCAAAACGAGTACAACTGTGATATCATTATGGAAACACTCCCATATGAATTTATCCGTTGGATTGTAAACGATGACCTTGATCCGAAAACTCTCGACCTTGCGTCCGATACTAAGAAAATTCAGGATCTTAAAGGCAATCATCTTTTGCTCTTTACAAGCTACTGGAGCATAAACTGGGCGCTTGAACACAACAAGGGACTTGAACTCGCTGAGTTCGGTACAAACTAAATATTTAAAATATCGGAGGATATATGCTGTACGACAAGCTTAAAAATTATTCAAAAAGCGGCATATATCCTTTTCATATGCCCGGACACAAAAGAACGGACATTACAGAAGAGGGTATAATACCGTATAATATCGACATAACCGAAATTCATGATTTTGACAATCTCCATTCGCCAAACGGAGTTATTGACGAAATTCAGAAAAAGGCTGCAAAGCTTTACAATGCAAAAAATGCTTTCATTCTGATTAACGGTTCAACAGGCGGAATACTTTCAGCAATTTGCTCGATGATAAATCAAGGCGACAAAATTTTAATGGCACGCAACTGCCACAAATCTGTATATAATGCAGCAGAACTGTTTAATCTCAATGCCGATTACATTTTTCCCGATACAGACAGCAGATACAATATTCTTACATCGGTTTCACCTTGCGATATAGAAGATAAACTTACAAAACACAATGATGAAATCAGCCTTGTAATCATAACCTCGCCTACATATGAAGGAGTTGTTTCGGATATAAAGTCAATCTCCGAAATCTGTCACAAGCACGGTGCAAAATTACTTGTTGACGAAGCTCACGGAGCGCATTTTCCGTTTTCGGACAGTTTTCCCGATGAAGCACTTAACTGCGGTGCAGACGCCGCAGTATTGAGTCTGCACAAAACTTTGCCGTCATTAACTCAAACTGCATTGCTCATAACAAATGACAGCGAGCTTTCTGAAATTCTTGCCGAAAATTTGGCTGTATTTGAAACAAGCAGTCCGTCATATATTTTAATGAGTTCAATCGAAAAATGTCTTGATTTCTGCGAAAACAGCAAAGATAAGTTCAAGGAATATTGTTGCAATCTTAAAACGGTCAGAGAAAAACTTAAAAATCTAAAATATCTGAAAATTTATGATAAAAGCGATACTGATTTTGATTATGATATCGGCAAAATTGTAATTTCAACAGCGAACGCAAATATTTCGGGAACAAAGCTTGCCGAAATACTGCGAAATAATTGTCAGATTGAAACCGAAATGGCATATTCGGACTATGTAATTGCCATGACATCTGTTTGTGACACTGAAAAAGCTTTTGATATGCTTTCAGACGCTCTGATTTCAATTGACAGCGAACTTTCAAAAGGAGCCGACACCGAGCGTGTTCCGTTAAAAAATCTCTACACAGGCAAAAATTTCAACGCCTGCGAGTTGTACAAATTCAACAAAGAAACTATTCCGTTTCAAAATTCGGAATTCAGAACTTCTGCCGAGTATATCTGGGCATATCCACCCGGAATTCCCCTCATCGTACCCGGTGAAATTATAAGCAAGGAACTTATAAATTACATTGAATATCTTTCAGCCTGCAAGGTTGAGATTATGTCAACAAAAGGCGGTATGACTGACAACATAAGCGTAGTTAAAAAAGATTGACAAATCAATGGCTGTGTGATAATATTAAACTAACAAAATCTAACAAGGAGTTTGATTTATTATGAAGAGAATTAAAACTATCGAAACTCGTGACCTCAAGAAGAGCGTTAAGACAGGCGGTTGCGGCGAGTGCCAGACTTCATGTCAGTCAGCGTGTAAGACATCTTGCGGCGTTGCTAACCAGCAGTGCGAAAAGTGCATGAGCGAGAAATAATTCTATTTTAATTTGATTATTAAGGATTATCGCCGTTTTCCCAAAGGGTTAACGGCTTTCCTTTTGTCTAACGGAGATATTATGATTCATCAGTATAAACTTAACGGATACAACATAGTTCTTGATGTTTACAGCGGCAGTGTACACGCAGTCGATGACCTTGCTTATGATGTTATTGCAATGTACAAAAACGCAACAAAAGAACAGATAATCGACGAAATGCTTTCAAAATATGCAGACAATCCTGAGATTACAAAAGAAGAAATCTCTGACTGCATTGATGATGTAAAAGAGCTTGAGGAACAGGGAAAGCTCTTTACAGACGACAAGTACGAAAACCTTGCATTTGACTTTAAAAAGAGAAACACAGTAATCAAAGCACTTTGTCTGCACATTGCTCACACCTGTAACCTTAACTGCGAATACTGCTTTGCAAGCCAGGGCAAATACCACGGCGAGAGAGCGCTGATGAGCTTTGAAGTGGGCAAGAGAGCAATTGACTTTCTCATTGAAAATTCAGGCAGCAGAGTAAACCTTGAGGTTGACTTCTTCGGCGGAGAACCTCTTATGAACTTTGATGTTGTAAAGCAGATTGTTGCCTATGCAAGAAGCATTGAAAAGGAACACAACAAAAACTTTCGTTTTACACTTACAACAAACGGTATGCTTGTTGATGACGATGTAATTGAATTTGCAAACAAAGAATGTCATAATGTAGTTCTCAGCCTTGACGGCAGAAAAGAAGTGCATGACCATCTTCGCAAAACTGTAAACGGCAAAGGCAGTTATGACATTATCGTTCCGAAATTTCAGGAATTTATCAAAAAAAGAGGCAACAAGGGTTACTATGTAAGAGGCACTTATACACATAATAACACAGACTTCACAAACGATATTTTCCATATGGCGGATTTGGGATTTACAGAGCTTTCAATGGAGCCGGTTGTATGTGCCCCCGATGACCCATATGCACTTACATATGACGATTTGCCTATCCTTTTTGAACAGTACGAAATTCTTGCAAAAGAAATGCTCAAGCGTGAAAAAGAGGGCAGACCGCTCACTTTCTATCACTATATGATTGACCTTACAGGCGGTCCGTGCATTTATAAGAGAATTTCGGGTTGCGGTTCGGGTACAGAATATATGGCTGTAACACCTTGGGGCGACCTATATCCCTGTCATCAGTTTGTAGGCGATGAAAAGTACAAGCTCGGCGATATCTTTAACGGTGTTTCAAACACGAAAATTCAGGACGAATTTAAGCTTTGTAATGCATATGCCCGTCCCGACTGCAAAGACTGCTGGGCAAGACTTTATTGCAGCGGTGGTTGTGCCGCAAACGCTTATCATGCAACAGGCTCAATCACAGGTATTTACGAATACGGCTGTGAGCTTTTCAGAAAAAGAATGGAATGTGCCATTATGATGAAGGTTGCAGAAGCAGAAGAATAAAATTACAATAAAATTTACAGGCAGATACATTTTTCTTGTATCTGCCTGTTTTTCGAGGTGCTGTATGAACGAAAAAATTATTATGCTCGGCACAGGAAGTGCGATGGTTACCGACTGTTATAATACCTGTTTTCTTCTGAAATCCGAAAACGACTGTCTTCTTGTTGACGCAGGTGGCGGAAACGGGATTTTATCCGCAATTAAGAAATCCGGAGTAGCTTGGAACAGCATAAAGACAATGTTTATTACTCATTCTCACACCGACCATATTTTAGGTGCCGTGTGGGTAATAAGGCAAATAAGCGCTCTTATGAATTCAGGCAAATATGACGGTAATTTTAATATTTACTGCCACGATGAATGTGTTGATTCAATCACGGCAATTTGCAACCACACACTTGCACCGAAATTCCTTAAAAATATCAATACAAGAATTTTTATCAATGAAGTAAAAGACGGTGAAAAGCAAAATGTCAGCAGTATCCAACTAACTTTCTTTGATATATTTTCAGACAAAACAAAGCAATTCGGATTCAAGGCTGTTTTTCCGTCAGGAAAAGTTCTCGCCTGTCTCGGCGATGAACCGTTCAATGAAAAATGCAGAAATTTTGTTCAAAACTGTGATTATCTTATGTGTGAAGCTTTTTGTCTTTACAGTCAAAAAGATATTTTTAAGCCCTACGAAAAATTCCACAGCACAGCGCTTGACGCCGGAAAACTTGCAGAGAGTCTTTTTGCAAAAAATCTTATCCTGTATCACACCGAGGACGAAACACTTCAAACACGCAAAAGAACATATACTTCAGAGGCAAGAACAGTTTT
>ENA-UEQP01002915-UEQP01002915.1-human-gut-metagenome-genome-assembly--contig:-NODE-2915-length-11998-cov-2.602215_pt1 | contig 11998 bp, 13 predicted proteins | sample MGYA00242951_ERZ507951 | MGnify/ENA primary metagenome ERZ507951 (study PRJEB26167, sample SAMN06115539) | human gut metagenome | host: Homo sapiens | place: China:Shanxi | collected 2015-11-18...
TATGCTTACGAAAGCCAAAGAGGTAATGAACGCCATGGTAACGGGCATTGTTACGATTGTTAAGGAAATACCGCAAAAGATTTATAACAGCATTTCTGGTGCAATTTCCAAAGTGGCTACATGGGGTACAGAAGTAAAGAACAAAGCCGTAGAGGGCATGAAAAATGTAATTACTGGCATAACCGACGTATTTAAGGATATTGGCAGTACGTTTGCTGGGTTCGGTAAGAACATGGTAGAGGGCATCTGGAACGGCATAAGCGGCGCTACGAGGTGGATAAAAGACAAAATAAGCGACTGGGTAGGAGACGTTACCGACTTCCTTAAAGATTTATTCGGAATTGCCAGCCCGTCTAAGCTGATGCGTGACGAAATCGGCGTATATCTGGCGCAGGGTATCGGCGTTGGCTTTTCTGATGAAATCGGCGGCGTTAAGAAAATGATTGAGGACAGCGTACCGCAGGAGTTCGACGTAGGCGCAAAGGTAAACGTAGGCAAAGAGCTTACAGACGATTACGACGACAAAAAGCCAAAGCCGAGAGGTGGCGGCAGTGCAGCAGGCGGCGTAGTTGTCAATCAGTATATTTATGCGAATACCACGGACTATGCAAAGCAGCAGAAAGAGGCAGCTCGACAGTTCAGAATGATAGCAAGGACGGTGTAACACATGGAAAATGAAAAACTGACTTACATAAATTCAAGGGGCGAGCGGTTAGAGCTGGGAGTAGACAGCGTATACCATTGCAACATAAGTAAAGACGTAGAGGGCATTTCCGGCGTTACGAGCGTCATTTACAGCACAAACAGTATGGGACAGCACGGCGACACCTACGTAGGGCAGCGTATCGAGGCAAGGGACATAGACGTAGTAGGGCATATCAACACACGGGATAAGGCGCAGGCATTGGAACTGCGCCGCCGTATGCTTAAGATATTTAACCCAGAGCTTAGCGCTACGCTGGTGTATGAGTACGGCGGCTTTAAGCGTGTGATTGATTGCAGGGCGTATGGAGAGCCTAAGATACTAAAGAAAGAGGTACTTTATGAGTTTGATTTACAAATAGAGTGCCTTAACCCGTTCTGGCGGGAAGAGGAAGAAACAAAAGAGGATATAGCAAGCTGGGTGGCTGCGTGGCATTTCCCTTGCGTTATCGAAAAGGACAGCACAAAGAGCATGATATACGGATACCGAGCGGAAAGCGTAATAGTGGACTGCTACAACGAGGGCGACGTATCAACAGGAATGAGGATAAGGTTTACAGCACTGGGGACAGTTTCAAACCCGATACTGCTTAATGTGGATACCGAGGAATTTATACAGATTAACGCCACCATGAAAACGGGCGACGTGATAGAGATTAACACGAAGTACGGCAGCAAGGGCGCTAAGCTGATAAGGGACGGCGTAGAAACCGACTATTTCCGCTACATTGATGTAGACAGTACATTTATGCAGCTTGCCATAGGCGACAATATGTTTAGATATGATGCAGCCAGCGGCGTAAATTCTCTGGAAGTATCCATATTCTACAGCAAGGAATTTTTAGGAGTGTGACGGTATGGAGCTTAGAGTATTTGACAAGACAGTACAGCCGCTGGGAGCTATAGACGAACTGCCAAGCCTGATATGGCATACAAAATATTTTGACGTAGGAACTTTTAGCCTGCTTGCGCCGATTACGGACAATAACAGCCGTTTGCTGGTAGAGGGTAACTTAATAACCAAGCACGACGGGAAAAAGGAAGTAAAGACCGCTGACGGCGGCGTATGGCGCAGGGCAGCGCAGATAACCTACGTACACATTACCAAAGACGAGAACGGCTTAGAGCAGTTAGAGGCACAGGGCTATATGCTTAGCTGGTGGCTTAATAAGCGCTGCATTTATCCGCAGATTGTGGCAACAGGTACAAACCAGTATCTTATAAACCTTATGGTAAAGAACAACTGCGGCAGCGCAGCAGGCACAAAGCGGCGCTTTCCGTTGTTTACATTTCTGGCGCAGGAAACCATAGACGGTGTGGCGGTTGAATATGCAAACGAGGTATACGCACAGCTGGGGCAGGAAGTAAAGGCAAGGGCGCAGGCTGGAAAGCTGGGCTATGACATTCTGCTTAACGAAAGAGAGGGACTGTTTGGTTTTTATCTGTATAAGGGCAATGACCTTACAGCCACAAATACTGAGGGTAACACGCCCTGCATATTTTCAAGAGATTTTGATAATGTCAACGAGCAGGAATATACCGCCAGTATAGAGAACTGCGGCAACTTTATTTATGTGCAGGGAGCAGCTGACGACGACGGCAGCCAGCCAGTAACAACAGTGGACGGCGAGGGCGCAGCGGGGCTGGATTTGATAGAGGTATTCTGCGACGCTACGGACATTGCCAGAAAGTACCAGCAGGGGGAAACAGAGGTAACAATACCGCTGAATACCTATATTGCAATGCTGAAAACGAGAGGCAGCGCAGAGCTGGAAAACTACGGAAAGAACATAAATTTTGTAAGTACCATAAATACAAATTCAAACTTGAAATTTAAGGCTGATTTTGATTTAGGCGACCGTATTACTTGCAAAGAAACCAAGTGGGGCATACAGATAGATGCACGCATTACAGAAGTAACAGAAACATACCAGAAAGGCGAGGAAACCATAGAGGCGACTTTTGGCGACAGCCTGCCGACACTGGTAGACCAGATTAGGAAAGTGAGGTAGCAGAAATGGCAAACAGCTTACCGTTTAATGCCGTGGCAGTAGACGGAGAGTACGACAGGGTATATAAAGCCGAGGATTGGGCGTGGTACTTTGCTACTTTCATTGCAAACGGCATTTTTCCAAAGCCGAGCGACGGGCTACAGGTGGTAGCTTACAGCGGCATGGAAATAAGAGTAAATGCAGGCTATGCCTTTATAAACGGCTACGCCTTTAGAAATCCTGCAACGCTTAGCGTAACACTGGATACGGCAGAGGGAGCGCTTAACAGGGTGGACAGGGTAGTAGTTCGCTGGGATTTGCCGCAAAGAGATATGTATATTGCGGTGCTGAAAGGCACACCGTCTGCAAAGCCGACAGCAACGGCAGTAACACGCACTACGGAAATATGGGAGCTTGCGCTTGCAGATATTTACGTAGGCAAGGGCGTAACAAGGATACAGACGCAGAATATCACAGACCAGCGGTTTAATAGCGCAGTCTGCGGCATTGTAACAGGAACGGTGGAAGAGATAGACGCAAGCGTGCTTACAAAGCAGTTTACAGACTTTTTCAACACCTACAGCGCAGCCGTGCTGGACGAGTTCAGCACATATAAGCAGAACATGGAAAAGTACCTTACAGAGATTGCGGGCGTATATGACAGCTACGTAAGCAAGACAGAGGGCTTATTTGCGCAGTATGAGAGCCAGTTTAACGAAAGATACAGCAGTTTTGAAAGCACGCTTGACAACTGGGACAAGGAACTTTTAAGCGCCTATACAGAATTTATGGCAAAAATTAAGCTATTCCAGTCGGACGCTGAAAACGAATTTAACACATGGTTTGAGAGTATCAAGGACAAGCTGGGCGAGGACATAGCAGGCAGCCTGCAACTGCAAATTGAAGAGCTGGCAGCAGCCATGCAGGAAGTGAAAAAGCAGGCAGAGGCAGGCACGAAAGAAACCAAAGAGGCAATAGCAGCGCTGGACGAGCGACTTAAGAGAGTAGAAAGCGGCTGGGGCATTGACTATAAGCATGATGCTGTATTGGGATTGTGTTACATGGGTGCAGCATACATGAGCCAGCATTACGAAAGAACAGTAGAAACGGCAGTGTTAGGGGCTACCTACGTGGGTAATTCCTATCTTGCAAATACATTTTAGAAAGGCGGCAGACCATGAAAGGATTTCCTAAAGTATTAAAGACAAAAGAGGATTATTACAACTGCCTTGCTATGGTAGCAAGCGGAGAACTGGCGGCAGCAGATTTGCTGGCGAAAATCGAGAGCGCAGAGAACCAGCGTTATATTGAGTGCGGCGTAGCAGCTGTAGAGGAAGAGAAAAAGGCGGTTACGGTATATTACTGCGACGAGGCAGCGGTAGGTATGAAATTCGTAGCGGGCGACGTATCCGGCACGGTGCAGGGAGTAACACATATCCAGACCGACGAGGCAGCGGCAGCAGGAGAGGCAGGAAACGACAGAACAGCCCTTACACTTTCCAAAGCGGTAAAAGCGGGCTGCAAGGTAATTGCGCTGGAACGCACAGACACCGTGGCAGGAATGACAACAGACGACATTGCAGCACTGAAAGGAGTATTAAAGCAGTATGAGTAGATTATTAGTGGACGACGTTACAAAGACCGACGCAAGGGCGCTTTTGAACGTAAATAAAATGGCTACAATCAGCGATATTGTAGCACCGAGCAATGAGTACATTTACGCCAGCGGAGCAAATGAGCTGACAGTAGTAGAGGGCTGCGTAATTGCCGTGGGCGGCGCTGGAATTTTCAAGACAGCGAATACCATTCTTACGGCTGCTAATCTGGACGCAGGCAGCGCTTTTGCGGTAGGTAAGGACTAGTACGTATATATCTGCGACAGCAGAATTGACAGCGCAGACGAGAAATACGTAATTTCCCTTAACTCTACATACCCGACGGGCTGGAACGCTACAAACAGCCGTAAAATCGGCGGCTTTCATTATGGACGCTGCCGCAAGGTGGACAGCAATTTACAGCCGCTTAATGGCAGCAGCGTTATTTTTGGCACAGGCTGGGAAAGTGCAGTAAGCAACGGCATTGTACCACGTTCTGTATGGACACTGGGACACCGCCCGAAATGCAGCCCAGAGGGTATGGTATATTTAGGCGGCGGCACATGGGTAGACATTTACCTTAATTCTGACGACGGAGCGAAGGGCTTGAAATCAGAGTACGGCTGCGCACCTATGACGGGTACAGAAAGCATGAACTGGTATAACTTTGTAGAACGTCTGGCAAAGAGCGGTAAACGCCTGCCGAACTATGCAGAATTTTGCGCTTATGCTTTTGGCAGCCCTGCCGGACTGGATAACGCAAATACAAACGCATGGAGCGCCACCAGCAACACAGGTAGGGGCGTAACAGGCAGTGTGGTAAATGCCGTTTCTTCCGTGGGCGTTGTAGATGCCGTGGGGCGTGTCTGGGAGTGGCTGGACGAGCTTATTACAAGAGCGGAACACGCCACAAATGCAGACTACCACGCAAGCGTAGCGTGGGGCTGGGACAAGAAAAGCCCATTGAACACAGGCGAGAAGTCTTACGACGTTGGTAACATTTACCAGTATTACGCATATTCTCTGGCGGCGCTGATAGCGGGCGGCAACTGGAACAATGGGGCGCGTTGCGGCGCTCGTGCCGTGGATTGCGGCAATTACCCGGGGAATGTCCCTACGCGCCTTGGCGCTCGTGGGGCGTGTGACTCTCTGTAGACGGCGGGCGAAAGCCCAGCCGGATAAACGGGGGTAAGGCATGGACATACAGACAAAAACAGATATTATACACCAGAAAATATACGATTTTCTGCTATATATTTACCCTCTGCTTACGAAGTACCCAAAGTATGAGAAATTCAGTTTACAGACGGCGACCAGAAACGCAATTCTTGAAATGCTGCAAGAGGTTATAAAGTGGGATAAGACGGCAACGAAAAGCCATTTATACACGGTGGATACGGCATTGCAGGAAAGTAAAGAATTGCTGCGGCTGGCGCATGATTTGAAATATAGCGCCATGAACGCACGGCACTACGGCGAGAGCTGCCGCAAGCTGAAAGAAATAGGCGTTATGCTGGGCGAACTGATAGAAGAGGTAAAGACCAGAAAATAGCAGGATATGGGGCAGCTGCTTACTTACAGCCTCTGGCGGCGCTGATAGCGGGCGGCAACTGGAACAATGGGGCGAATTGCGGCGCTCGTGCCGTGAATTGCAACAATTACCCGTGGAATGTCAATACGAACATTGGCGCTCGTGGGGCGTGTGACTTAGTGAGAACATTACAGGCACAGAGTTCTACGGAATACTGGCAAGGACTTAGAAAGGGATAAGACCGAGTGTTTAATATCCTATAGTCAGAGCGGCTGTCCCGCCGTGAGGCAAAGAGAAAAAATACGGCTGCTGGTTAGTAGCTACGGCGAAAGGCAGGAGCTTAATACTTGAAGAGAGTAGGATACATTACCGATAAGGACGGGCGGCGCATTACGCTTTTAGAGGCTATGGGCGACTATGGAAACGTACAGAAAGCCTATAACAAAGCCAGAAAGTGTAAACGCCACAGAAAAGACGTACTGATTTTTACGAAAGACAAAGAGGAAAACTTAGACAAGGTGCGGGAAGATATTCTAAACCTTGCCTATGAGCCGAGCGAATACCATTACTTTAAGGTGTACGAACCGAAAGAGCGGCAGATAATGGCGCTGCCGTTCTATGACAGGGTGGTACAGCACGCCATAAACAACGTGTTAGAGCCTATATTTGATAAGAGGTTTATATCGCAGTCTTACGCCTGCCGGAAAGGTAAAGGTATGCACGCTGCGTCTGATACGCTAAAAGAGTGGCTGTATGAGTGGAACAAATACCACCCAGACCAGCCGCTTTATGCTATCAAGGCAGATATACACCACTATTTCCAGAGCATAGACCATGCGGTATTAAAAACTGAAATACGTAAGGTTATAAAAGACGCTGGGGTACTGGCATTGCTGGACAGGATAATAGACCACAACGGCAATATGCCGGACGGCGTAGGGATACCAGTAGGAAACCTTACCAGTCAGTTATTTGCAAATATCTATCTGGACGCATTAGACCAGTTTATTAAGCATGAGCTGGGCGTAGAGGCGTACATACGATATATGGACGACTTTGTAATATTAAGCCCAGACAAGGAACAGCTGCGCAGCTGGCTTGCACGGATAGAGCAATTCTTACGGGAAGAGCTTAAGTTAGAGTTTAACCCGAAAACTACCATACTGGCAGCAAAGAACGGTATAGACTTTGTAGGCTACAAACACAGGGCAACGCACAGGAAAGTACGAAAGGACAGCATAAAGCGCATAAAGCGTACTATCAAGAAGTGCGAGAGCGGGAAAATCACAAAAGAGCAGTTACAAAAGAGTATACAGAGCTGGACGGGACACGCAGGACATGCCGACAGCTATAACCTACGAAAGAAAATAGAAACGCTGGCAGAGGCAGCCATAGAAAAGGCTGCTTAAGCGGCAAAATGCAGGAGCGAGTACATGAGTAGCAATTTACTAAGGGTAGTACAAGAACAACAGGAAACCATAGAAAAGCAAATCATGCTTATTGCTGATTTAATAGCCACTCTGGAAAGCTGGGAGCAGACAGCAGGCTACGACGGCGCAGAGCTGAAAGAGCGGGCAAAAGATTTGCAATTAAGAGAAAGGCAGGATTTATGAACATGACTATTACAGAATTTATTGAGGCGGCGGCACATAACAAAATTATCCAGCTGGTAGTATTGGCGATTGTGTGCGACACGGTTTTTGGCGTGCTGCGTGCAATCAAAGAGAAGAAATTTAACAGCTGCGCAGGCATTGACGGGGCTATCAGAAAAGTAGGTATGCTTATTTCTCTGGTATTCATGCTGGCAATCGACGTACTGATTAAGATTAACTTAATCGGATTTATACCGGAGCAGGCACGTACATATTTAGGGCTTGATACCGTGGGCGTGGCTGAATTTTTCGCATTGCTTTACATTGCCTATGAGGTAGTGAGCATTTTTAAAAATATGGCATTATGCGGGCTGCCCGTAAAAAAGGTATGGGAAAAGGTGCGGGAGTTTCTGGCGAAGTATACGGACGAACTGCCGGACACAGACGAACTGGACGGGGACAGCACCACAGGCAACGTAGAGGAACACAGGACACAGGAAAGATAAGAATAATAAGGACATAGCAGCAAAGAGCGCTTGCGGGACACCGCAGGCGCTTATTTTGTATGCGGAAAGGCAGGAAATATGAACATTAACAGAAAGATAAGTAAGTACAATTTCAATAAGGGCAGCGTTTCCAGAATTAAGTATATTGTTATACATTATGTAGGCGCACTGGGCGGCGCAGAGGACAACTGCCGATATTATGGCGGCGGCAATAGAAATGCGTCGGCGCATTACTTTGTAGGATTTAACGGCGAGGTATGGCAGTGCGTAGAGGACGCTAATATAGCGTGGCATTGCGGAGCGTCGAGCTATAAGCACGCAGAGTGCCGAAACGCTAATAGTATCGGTATTGAAATGTGCGTAAGGAAGAAAAACACAAAGAGCATGGGCGCAACAGATAAAGACTGGTATTTTGAGGACGCAACAGTAGAGGCAGCGGCAGAGCTTACCCGTTACCTTATGAATAAATACGGCGTGCCTGCATCTCATGTAATCAGACATTACGACGTAACGGGCAAGATTTGCCCTAACCCGTATGTATATAACACCAGCGCCCACACATGGGACGAGTTTAAGCGTAAAATCAGCGGACAGGCAGAAACACCGCAGGGCGGCAATGAAAAAACAATCTGGAATTTTCTTACAGGAAAGGGCTTAAATGCTTATGCCGTGGCTGGTATTATGGGTAATCTGTATGCTGAAAGCGGGCTTATGCCGAACAACTTACAGAACATCTATAACAATAAGCTGGGTAAGACGGACGCAGAATATACAGCAGCGGTGGATAATGGCAGCTATGGCAATTTTGTAAAGGACAGTGCAGGCTATGGGCTGGCGCAGTGGACGTATTGGAGCAGAAAGCAGGCGTTGCTTAATCATGCAAAACAGGCGGGCGTATCCATTGCAGACCTTAATATGCAGCTGGGCTTTTTATGGGAAGAATTGCAGGGATACACAGCAGTAATGGACACACTGAAAAAGGCGGGCAGCGTGCGTGCTGCATCTGATGCCGTTCTTACTGGATATGAAAAGCCAGCAGACCAGAGCGAAACAGTAAAGAAAAAGCGTGCAGAGTACGGCGAGGGATACTATAAAAAGTATGCAGCAGGAAACGGTACAAAGTATTACAGAGTGCGCAAGAGCTGGACGGACGCAGCAAGCCAGCTGGGGGCGTTTACGTCGCTGGAAAATGCAAAGAGCGCTTGCAAGGCGGGTTATACTGTATATGATGATAACGGCAAGGCGGTATATACCGCAGCGGGGCAGCAGGCAAGCGCAGGCGTTCCGTTTAGCGTACAGGTGGATATTTTAGACCTTAATATCAGAACGGGAGCAGGCACGAACTATGCAAAGACAGGAGAAACCACAGGAAAGGGAGTATTTACCATTGTGGAAGTGAAAGCCGGACAGGGTGCAAGCGTAGGCTGGGGACGCTTGAAGAGTGGCGCAGGCTGGATTAGCTTAGATTATGCCACAAGATTAGCTTAAGTTTTCGAGGGTGGGCGGTTTGCTGTCTGCCCTCTATTTTTTTGCAATTTTCTTAGAAATCTATACAAAAGTGTTGACAATATACCGAAAAAGGTATATAATAAAATCATGGAAAGGAGATAAGAACAAATAAGAGGCAAAGCCACTGGAAAGGAGAAACGGCACAATGGGTAAGAAAAAGAAACAAAAGAAAAAGCCTATCAACTGGCAAGAATTGGCAATCAGTGCAGTGATAGACTTAATCATAGGAACAATACTTATCATAATTGGTAAGTACATAGGTTAGGGCGAAAGCCCTAACCAACAGGCGGGCAATAAGCCCGCCGCCTATAAGAAATATAACACAAACCCAAAGCCGAGTAAAGAGTATGCTTTTAAAATTAGGAGTATTTTTAGTAGCAGTAGGACTGGTAAAGCTGCTTATTGCTTTCATTTTGAGAGCGAAAGAAAAGAGAGGTAAGGCATGAATTTAGGCGAAAACATAAGGAAAGCACGAAAAGCGGCGGGCGTTTCACAGTCAGAACTTGCGGAACGCCTGCAAGTCCACCAGAAAGATATAAGCAGGTGGGAAAACGGAGAAAGAACGCCGAGCGTGCCAGCGTTTGCGAAAATTTGCAGAGAGCTTAACGCCTCTGCTGATGAAATTTTAGAATTGAAGTAGAAACGAAAGCGAGGGCTTACTATGACAAAGAAAAAGGTAATTTTATTGGCAGCGGCTGCATTATTTGCAGTAAGCGGCTTAACGGCGCTGCCGTCTGGAAATATAACAGGCGGGGTGGGCTGCATTGTGGTTGCGGCAGTATGCGCCTATTTTGGACTGAAAAAGAAAAGCGCAGGAAAAGAGAACGGAAACAGAACGCCAGCGCCTGCCGCTGCATCTGGTGGCAGAATTTTAGATACAATCAGAACGAAAGTAGTAGGCGTGACGTTCAATAATGAGGACGGAGAAAACAGGCAGGATATTTTAAGCAGAATGTCCGGCAGTGAAGATATTACAGTAGAAAAGTATACATACAACGGAGAGCCTGCCGCATACGTAAAGTGGGGCGATAAGGTAATAGGCAATCTATCGGCAGAGCTGGCGGGGGACTTAGCGAGAAAGTACCCGAAAGCCCGCTACACCGCAGAAATACTGGAAATTTCTGGGGGGGGGGTACAGACGTTCGGGTGCAATATAGAGCTTGACGTAATCGAGGACACAACGCCCAGCGTAAGCCAGCATACGGGAGAAACTACAGTATATGTAGACCGTAGCAACAAAAAATACCATAGTAAGCCTAACTGTTCGGGAATGAAAAACCCAAAGAGCATACCGCTAAGCCAAGCAAAGAAGAAATACACCGCTTGTAAAAAGTGTTGTAAATAGGTAAAGGCATAAGCCGCAGACTTGTAAAAGAGTTTGCGGCTTTTCGTCGTATATGGGGAAAGAACAGGAACGAAAGAGAGGTAGCAGAAATGGCGAATAAGAAAGGCAGCCGACAGCTGACATGGACAGACCGCATAAGTATTGAGGCATTGAAAAAAGCAGGGCATAGCGTGATAGAGATAGCAGAACAGCTGGGCGTACACCGCAGCACTATATACAATGAGCTTAAGCGAGGGGAATATATGCACAGAAATAGCGACTATACAGAAACATTAAGTTATAGCCCAAACAAGGCACAAATGAAAGCAGAGGAAAATTTAAAGGCAAGGGGTACACAGCTTAAAATAGGCAACGATATTGCATACGCAAATTACATAGAGGATAAAATAGTAAATGAAGATTACAGCCCAGCTGCGGTACTGGGAGAATTGAAAGCACAGGGGAAAGAGGTGGACTTTTCCTTAACAATATGCGTAACGACTTTATACAGCTACATTGATAAGGGCATTTTCCTTAAGCTGTCTAACAAGGATTTGCCAGTAAAGAAGAATAAAAAGCGGAAATATAAGAAAGTGCAGCGGCAGCAGTCAAGGGCAGCAGCAGGCGAGAGTATAGAGAAACGCCCGAAAGAGATAGATACACGGGAAGAGTTCGGCAACTGGGAAATGGACAGCGTTTTAGGCAAGCGGGGTAAGTCAAAAAATACGCTGCTGGTGCTGACAGAGCGGAAAACCAGAAACGAGATTATATTTAAACTGCCAGACCATACAGACGAGGCAGTAGTAGCGGCACTGGATAGATTAGAAAGAAAATGGGGCGCTGATATGTTTAAGCGGGTATTTAAGACAATCACGGTAGACAATGGCAGCGAGTTTGCAGACGCAGAGGGCTTACAGCGTTCTATTATCAACGAGGGAGAATAGCGGACAAAGGTATATTACTGCCACCCGTACAGCAGTTGGGAGCGTGGCACAAATGAGGTAACAAATAAGATGATACGCCGGAAGATACCGAAAGGCACAAATTTTGACGACAGGACAGAGGAAGAGGTAGAGAGTATAGAGAACTGGATAAACGGATACCCACGCAAAATACATGGCTATCATTCAGCAGGGGAACTATTCGAGGAAGAGGTAAAGCAGCTTGCATAAGAACGGAAATAGGGAGCGTGAGAGGCTGGCAGCAGTGGCAGCCTTACTACTGCGTTGCCTAAAAGTGAAAATATAC
>ENA-UEQP01002920-UEQP01002920.1-human-gut-metagenome-genome-assembly--contig:-NODE-2920-length-11977-cov-2.509328_pt1 | contig 11977 bp, 8 predicted proteins | sample MGYA00242951_ERZ507951 | MGnify/ENA primary metagenome ERZ507951 (study PRJEB26167, sample SAMN06115539) | human gut metagenome | host: Homo sapiens | place: China:Shanxi | collected 2015-11-18...
GGGTGGTGATGTAAAAGTTCTTCACGTCTGACTCCGTTTATTCGGCAGCGCCGTCCTGCCGTTGCTGCGACTTGCGGCGACGGCGGCGGCGACTTTTGCTGTTCTCTGCGGGGGCGGCCTCGGCCTGCGGCTGGGCCTGCTGCGGCTGGGCTTCCGGCCCGGCGGTCAGGGGCGCATCAGGCGGCAGCACATCGGCGAACAGATTGGGATCGTCCACGTTCTCCGGCGTGACGGAGACCACCAGCAGACCATCCCCCTGTGCCGCCTTCTGAGGCTGCTGCGCCTGTTTGGGCTGGACATTGTTGAGATGGGGCTCGGGGCGATGCGGATCCAGGGCCTGCCATTCTTCCAGCGTCAGTTCCTGTTCTTCGTTGTTCTCGTTGAGCACGGAAAGCGAATTGCGGAACATGTTGGCCCGCAGGACCTTCATGGTGCCCTGCGTGGTCTGGTACTTCTTGCCCAGACGCGGGCAATTGTGATGGAAGCGGTCGTAGTTCTCCTGCTCGTAGGAAAGGCAGCAGAGCAGGCGGCCGCAGATACCCGAGATCTTGGCAGGGTTGAGGAACAGGTTCTGCTCCTTGGCCATGCGGATGGTCACGGGAGCGAACTTGCGCAGGTAACGGCGGCAGCAGCAGACCATGCCGCAGTTGCCCACGGCCCCCACCATCTGGGTCTCGTGGCGCACGCCTATCTGGCGCAGCTCGATGCGGGCGCGGTATTCGCGCACCAGATCCTTGACCAGCTCGCGGAAATCGATGCGGGCCGGCGCCGTGAAGTAGAAGATGAGCTTGCTGCGGTCAAAAAAGACCTCCACATCCACGAGCTTCATGTCCAGGCGGCGGTCACGGATGCACTGACGGCAAAATTCCGTGGCCTCGCGGGCCAGTTTCTCGTTGGTGCGGCCCTCGGCCAGGTCTTCTTCCGTGGCCCGGCGCTCGATGGGCGTCAGGCTCTCCGGCTCCACACCGGCCACATAATCATAGGGACCGAAAACCACCTGCGCCAGGGCCTGCCCCTGATCGGCCGCGATCAGCACATGATCGCCCACGGCCAGATCGGCAGGGCCCGTATGGTACAGGGTCTGTCCCAAAGCGCGAAAGCGCAAACCGTATATTGGCATAGTTTCCAATCTTTGTTGCGGGGATTATCTGAATCCCTTTACATCGGGCATATCCGGGCCGCTGTCAACAGGCAGGGCCCGCTCCGGTACGGGCCGGAAAATGTTTTTCCTTTCCGCCCGCCGCCAGCCGCCTTCCTGCCCTGCCGCCGCTCCACGGAGCCCTTTTATACGGGGGAACGCTGCCATATGGCGACACCTGCGCCCTTGCCGTGCAGCGCGCTTCCTTTCCAGAACAGCCGGGCTTTCCCTTGCTATGCAGTTCTGCCTGTTTTAGAATCGTGACAAGGAGAATACCATCATGATTTCACGTGACGAAGCGCTGGCCCTGCTGGCGGAAAACCATGTCCAGGCAGGCCTGCTGCAACACTCTATCGCTTCCGAGGCCGTCATGCGGGCCCTGGCCCGTGAATTTGGTGAAGATGAAGAGCTGTGGGGCCTGACCGGCCTGCTGCACGATGTGGACTATCCCGCCACGGAAGCCACACCGGAAAAACATGGTCTGGAAGGCGCCCGCCTGCTGGAAGGCAAACTGCCCGAAGAGGCCCTGACCGCCATCCGCGCCCACAACGGCGAGATGACCGGCTGTGCGCCCGAGACCCGTTTCGACTATGCCCTGCGCTGCGGCGAGACCATCACCGGCCTCATCAGCGCCGCCGCCCTGATGCGTCCCACGGGCTATGAAGGCATGGAAGTCAAGAGCATCAAGAAAAAGATGAAGGACAAGGCCTTTGCCGCCAGCGTCTGCCGCGACAACATCCGCCAGTGCGAACAGGCGGGCCTGCCGCTGGATGCCTTCCTGGCCCTTTCCATCGCCGCCATGCGCGACTGCTTCTCGCAGCCTGCCTAACCGAGCATCCCACCACGAGGTGAAGCATGACCCAACCCGGCGCCATCGATACCAGCATTCGTACTCTCGGCACCCCCAAGCTCACGTCCCGGCTGCCCTACCGTACCTGGGTGGATGACGTGCGCCTGCCCATACAGGTGGACAGGGAACTCTGCGACGAGTTCACCGAACCCGTACGCCTGGATTTCGAGGCTGCCGGCCCCCGGAAAAAACTTTACTTCGATCCCAGCCGGGCAAAATGCGCCATCGTGACCTGCGGTGGCCTTTGCCCGGGGCTCAATGACGTCATCCGCGCCATCGTCATGGAGGCGCACCACGCCTACCATGTGCCCTCCATCATGGGCATCCGTTACGGGCTGGAAGGCTTCATCCCGGCCTGCGGCCATCAGCCCATGGAGCTGACGCCCGAACGCGTGGCCGACATCCACCGTTTCGGCGGCACCATCCTGGGCTCGTCGCGCGGTCCCCAGTCCGCGGAAGAGATCGTGGACAGTCTGGAGCGCTCCAACGTCAGCATTTTGTTCGTCATCGGCGGTGACGGCAGCATGAAGGCCGCCCTGAGCATCAGCCGCGAGGTACAGGCGCGCAACCTCAAGATCGCCGTCATCGGCATCCCCAAGACCATCGACAACGACATCAACTTCATCCCCCAGTCCTTCGGCTTCGAGACGGCCGTTTTCAAGGCCACCGAAGCCATCGAATGCGCCCATACCGAGGCCAGGGGCATGCCCAACGGCATCGGCCTGGTCAAGCTCATGGGCCGGGAATCGGGCTTCATCGCGGCCCAGGCCACGCTGGCCATGAAGGAAGTGAACTTCGTCCTGGTGCCGGAAGCGCCCTTCACCCTTGAAGGGGAAGGCGGCCTGCTGCCCGCGCTGGAAGAGCGCCTGAAAAGCCGCCATCATGCCGTCATCGTGGCGGCCGAAGGAGCCGGCCAGCACCTGCTGGACCGTTCCGGCGCCACCGACGCCTCGGGCAACCTGCTGCTGGGCGACGTGGCCGACCTGCTGCGCTCCGAGATCAAACGCTACATGGACGCGCGCGGCATCCCCCACGCGCTCAAGTATATCGACCCCAGCTACATCATCCGTTCCGTGCCGGCCACGGCCAACGACAAGGTCTATTGCGGCTTCCTGGGCCAGTATGCCGTCCATGCGGCCATGGCCGGGCGCACCGACATGGTGGTGGGCAAGATCCAGGACCGCTACGTGCATCTGCCGCTGGAGCTGGTGACGCGCCGCCGCCGCAAGCTCAACATCTATTCCGACCTCTGGCGTGCCGCGCTGGAATCCACGGGGCAGGGCATGCTGGCCGGCATGCTGCCGCAGCAGGAGACGCATGGCTAGTCTGCATCAAGTCAAGGCTTCCGCCGGGTCAGGCAAGACCTATGACCTGACCCGGCGTTTTTTGTGTCTGCTGGCGGCCTGCGGGTCACCGGCACCGGCCGCTGCCGCCTCCTGCGGGCTGGGCAACGGCCCCTCGGGCTGGGACGAGATCCTGGCCATCACCTTCACCAATGCCGCCGCCGGCGAGATGCGCGACCGCGTCATCGGCCGTCTCAAGGCCATCGCCCTGGGCACCCCGGAAAAGGACATCCCCCTGACGCCCGACATGGCCGCCCGCTGGCTGGACGTCATCCTGCGCGATCTGGCCAGCCTCAACATCCGCACCATCGACAGCCTGCTCCATGCCATCGTACGTTCGGCCTCCCTGCAGCTGGATCTGCCCCCGGATTTCCAGCCCGCCTTCGTGAGCATGGATGCCGTGACGCCCTATCTCGACACCCTGCTCAACCAGGCCTCCCAGGGCAACGAAGCCATGGAAAAGCTGCTGCGTGACCTCTACTGGGCCATCGTCCATGTGCAGCAGAGCAAGGGCTTCAACGCCGGGGAAAAGCTGGGCGACATCATCCGCCCCCTGCTGGACGGCATCCTGCGCGGCGAGTTCACGGACATCGCGGGCCCGGAAGAGCTGGAAAAACGCCACCGGCAACACTGGCACAGGACCATCGCTCTGGTCACGGACGTGCTGGAGGCGGAAGAACGCGCAGGGACAAAACTCCATGCCACGAGCCGCAAGGCCCTGGTGCGTCTTCAGGAACGGGATGAAGGGGCCTTCAAGCTCAAATCCATCGCCGAGCCCGAGGTCGACAAATTCCTCACGGCCAAAACGAAGCGTACGGAAGAGCTGCTGTCGGCCCTGGAGGCCCTGACGGCCTGGTTGCCGGATTTCAGCCGCCGCCATGCCCTGCTGCGTTCGGCCCGCAATTTTGCCCCGGCCGTCCAGCTGGCCACCCTGCTGGTCCACGCCATGAGGGCCAACCAGCAACAGGAGGGCACCCTGCCCGCCGTCCTGGTACCGGAGCTGGCCGGTTCGGTGCTCAGCGGCAGCTTTGGCGTCTCCGAGGCCCTGTGCCGTCTGGGCAGCCGCCTGCAATATTTCCTGCTGGACGAGTTCCAGGACACCAGCCGCGAACAGTGGCAGGCCCTGAGCCCGCTGGTGGAAGAAGCCCTTTCCCGGGGTGGCTCCCTGACCTGGGTGGGCGACGTCAAGCAGGCCATCTACGGCTGGCGCGGCGGGGATGCGGCCCTTTTTGACGGCATCGAGGCGCCCTTGCGCCTTCTGGCCCCGGATGTGCGCCACGAAACGCTCACGGCCAACTGGCGCAGCTGCCGTCAGATCATCGCGCACAACAACGCCCTGTTCTCGCCGCTGGAGGATGCCTCCGTGGCCCGGCAGGCCCTTTCCGCCCTGATGCCGCAAGAGACGCCGGACGATCTGCTGGACAGCTATGCAAAACGCGTGGCCGCGGGCTATGCCGGGACGGCCCAGGATTTTTCGCCCAGCTCGCCTTCCGGCGGCCTCGTGCGTGTGGAAGCCATCGACGCGGACAACAGCGAGGAACTCAACGCCGCCGTGCTGGGACGCCTGCGTCACGTGCTCAGGCAGGAACTGGCCCCGCACCGCCCCTGGCACGACATGCTGGTACTGGTACGCAGCAATGCCCAGGCCGCCCTGGTGGCCGAAGATCTGGCCGCTGCCGACATCCCCATCGTCACGGAGAACAGCCTGCTGCTGTCCACCCATCCTCTGGTGATCCAGAGCGTGGCCCTGTTGCAGTTCCTGTGCAATGCGGAAGACGAGCTGGCCCTCTGGACCGTGGTCACGGGCAGCCTGGTGCAGCAGGGGCCCCTGCCCGTACCCGATCTGCAGGCCTTGCACGACAGTTGCGTGGGCAGGGGCAGCATCCCCCTGGTACAGCATCTGCAGCAGGGCTTCCCCGAGTTCTGGACCGCGGTGCTGGCGCCTTTCCACAATCAGGCCGGGCTCATGACACCGTATGACACGGTCATGGAATGGTACGACCGCCTCCGGGTCTTCGAACGTTATCCCGATGCCGATGTCTTCCTGCGCTGCTTCCTCGAAGTGCTCAAGAATGCCGAGGACCAGGGGCTGGCCACCCTGCCCGACTTTTTGGCCCACTGGCAGGAAAAGGGCGAGGAAGAAAAAGTCCCCATGCCCGAAGGCATCGACGCCGTGCGCATCATGACCGTCCACAAATCCAAGGGCCTCGAGGCCCCTGTGGTCCTCCTGCCCTGGACCGACGCGTCCCTGAAGGCGAGCGATCCCGTGCTCATGGAAGAAGACGGCCTGCGCATGGTCTGCAAGAACGGGCCGCATTGCGGCAGGGTCTACTACGAGGCCCTGTTGCGGCAGGCCATGGAACTGCTCAACCAGTTCTATGTGGCCTTCACCCGGGCGCGGGAAGAGCTCCTCGTCTTCCGCACCAGTGCCGCCACCGTGCGCAAGGGCTGCGGCAGCGACGCCCTGGATGTCCTTTGGCAACAGGCCGGGCTCGACGTCCCCTACCAACTGGAAGGCGGGGACGATGTGCTGCATCCTGTCCAGCCCCCGGTGACGGAGGATGAAGAGGAAGATACGGCCCCGGCACCGGAAGCCGCAGAGGCCGATACCGTTCCCGATCGACTTTCCGGCGGGGGGGCGGCCCCCTCCGTGCCGGAAGAGGACTGGCGGCCCATGCAATGGCTGCCCCGGCTCAAGATCTACCGCAACCCGCTGGAACGGATGCACTTTTCCGCACGGGATCGCGGCACCCTGCTCCATGCCTGTCTGGAACAGCTGCCCCTGGGCGGCCTTAGTGAGGACAACATCAGGGCAGCCGTGCGGGAGGTGCTTGCCACCATCCCCCTTGCCGACGGTCAGGATGCCCCTGACAGGGAAAGCGTCACCGCCGATATGGAATCCTGCCTGCTCTGGCTGCTGCGCCTGCCCCAGTTCGGCCTGTGGCAGCGGCGCGGCGTCCCGGAGCAATCCATGCTGGCCGCCGACGGCCCCCGCAGGGAGCTCTTGCGTGCCGACCTCATCGTCCCGCTGTCTTGGGGGACCCTGGTGGTGGACTACAAAAGCGGCAGGGTCATGGACGAACATGTCCGGCAGGTGCAACGCTACCTGCGCTGCCTGGAACAGAGCGGTACAGCGGTGGCCCGCGGCCTGCTCATCTATCTGGACAAACAGTCTTTCCGCCTGGTGGAACCCGAAAGCGCTTCGGAACTGTTTACGGATCTTGGAGCCTATCCCCGTTATTTCTGTGAGGACGAGGCATGAGCAGCCCCTTCCATATCTTTTCCTGGCAGCAGCCTTTCCTGCCTGCCCTGAAACAGGCCACCGACCTCTGGAGCGGCGGGCGGCCCGGTGATGCCGTCATTATCGTCCCCCACAACCGTCCGTGGCGGTATCTTGTGGACATCTATGCCGCTGCCGGGACCACCGGCCTGCTGCCCAAGGTCCTTTCCCTGCCGGACATGGTGCGCCTGTGGCGCATGCACGCCAGCCCCGCGCCGCTGCGCACGGCCTGCCTGCTGGACAGGGTGGCCGTGCTGCGGGACTGCGTCCTCGATCTGGCCGATGAAGACCACGAGCTGGAAAAGCGCTTCGGCGATCTGGCCCCGGGCGCCTTCCTGCCCTGGGGCATCCGCCTGGCCAACCTGCTGGAAGAGCTGCTGGGCCAGAACATGGTCACCGACGACCTGCCTTTCATCGACGAGGTGAGCCCCCCGGCCGCGGCCCTGCTGGGCGCCCTGGGGCGCATCCGTGATGCCTATGTGGCGGCGCTGGCCCAAAAAGGCTGGACCACGCCGGGCCATGACTTCTGGCTGGCCGCCCGCCATGCGGAGGACATCCCCGATCTGCTGCGCCCTGCGGACGGGCACCCCGTACTGCTGGCCGGTTTTTCCCTGCTCACCGAGACCGAGGACATCCTGCTCCGCAGCCTCTGGCAGGCCGGGGCCCGCGTCTGCCTGCATACGGATCCCGCCCTGGCCCGGCATGACGAGGACGGCCGGTTGGCCGTGCACTGGGCTTGCCAGGAACACGTCCAGTGGTTGCAGCGCTGGCAGGCCACGGCCCGCCCCTGGGAGGAGGACACGCCCTCCCCGGCGGACGACGAGCAAAAATGGCATTATTTCGCGGGCTACTCCCAGCTCAAGGCCCTGCAACGGGATCTGGATGCCCCATCGGAGGCTTCCACGGCCATCCTGCTGACCCACGGCGACCTTCTGCTGCCCGTGCTGCATCACCTGCCGGACAAGGAAGTCAACATCTCCATGGGCTATCCCCTGGACCGCTCGCCCCTTTTCCATCTGCTGGACAGCCTGTTCCGCCTGCATGAAGGCCGGGACAAGGACGGGCTCTTTTACTGGCGGCATCTGCTGGCCTGCCTGCGCCATCCCTATCTGGGCATGCTGCAGGCCACCGCTCCCGAAGGGGAAACAGGCGCGGGACAGCCCCTGCGCCCCTTGCTGCGCCGTCTGGAACGCCGCATCCGCAGCGGCAGGCGTCTGGTGGCCCTGAATGACCTGCTGGATACCCTGGCGGAAGGGGAAGGATGCGCGGATGAAACGGCCGGCCCGGACGGCCCCCTTCCGCCCCCCAGCCCCGAACGCGCCTTGCTGGAAGAGCTGCTGCACCTGCTGCTGGAAGATTTCGGCGACGTCGCCACGCTGGCCGGTCTGGCCGGGGCCCTGCTGCGCCTGAGCGACTTCCTGACCCGGCACGGCCAAGCCGTCTGGGAACGCTTTCCCCTGGATGCCGAGGCCCTGTACCGGCTGGTGCGCCACTGCGTGCCGGAATTGCAGCACAATGCCCTGTCCGGCGAGGAGATGCTCCCCCGCCTCCTGCACGGTCTGGCCCGCCAGCTGCTGCAACAGCAGCGCATCCCCTTCGAGGCCGACCCGCTGGGCGGCGTGCAGGTACTGGGCATGCTGGAAAGCCGTCTGCTCCAGTTCGACCGCATCTTCATCGTCGATGCCACCGATGACGTCCTGCCCGGTGCCCCCGGTCAGGATCCCCTGCTGCCGGACAGCCTGCGCCGCATCCTCGGCCTGCCCGATGCCCGCCGCCGGGAACGGGCGGCCTCCCACACGCTCTACCGCCTGTGCGCCTGCGCCCGCGAAGTGCGCTTTTACTGGCAGGAAAGCCAGGGACGCTCGGGGCTCATGGACAGCAAGAAGGCCCGCAGCCGTTTTGTGGAACAACTCATCTGGGCGCACGAACAGCGTACCGGGGCCATCCTCAAGCCGGGCACGCCGCCGCTGGCTGTGGCCACCTGTGCCGTGGCCCCCATGCCGCCCCGCGAGCTGTCCCTGAAACGCAACCAGGCCCTGCAGGATGCCATGCGGGACTTTTTGGCCGCGCCCATCTCTCCCACAGCCCTGGATACCTATTTGCGGTGCCCGTTGTCCTTCGTCTGGAAACATCTGTGCCGTTTCCGGCCTGTCCAGGAGGTCAACGAAAAGGACGGCCCGGCAGAAGTGGGCTCTGTGCTGCACGATGTGCTGCAGCAGCTCTACCGCCCGTATCGCGGCAAACCGGTGGGGGCCGGGACCTTCGACATGGCCGTCATGCGCGCCGAGCTGCAGCATCAGATAGAAAAGCACGACCTGCGGACCCAGCTGCCTCCCGACAGCCTGATGATGTTCTCCATGGCGGCCCCGCGCCGTCTGGAGGAATACCTCTGCAACCAGCCGGCCGCCACCATCCTGGAGCTGGAATATCCCCTGACCCAGGTCATCCGCTGCAACGGCCGGGAGTATACGTTCAAGGGACGTCTGGACAGGCTGGACAGACGGGAAGACGGCCTTTGCATCGTGGACTACAAGACCGGCATCATCAACAGCCCTGCCGGGGCCCTTTGGGATGATGAAGCCCTGTTCCTCCAGATGGCACAGGTCAGGGACGCACGGCTTCCTCTGGAGGATCGCCGCCGGCTGGCCGCCGTGGTTTTCGACCAGCTGGCCGAGAAGCTGCGAATGATCCAGCTGCCCGCCTATCTGTGCATGCTGCACGCCGCCGGTTTCACGGAACTGCACGACGCCGCCCTGGTGGAATTGCGCGACAAGGGGCGGGAATACTGGCTGTTCGGCCCCAGGCTGGATCTGGACAATGACGAACGCATCCGTCAATGCTTCGACGTCCTCTCCCTGCTGCTCTGGCATATGGAGCACGGCCCGGATTTCACCGGCCGCCCGGGCGAAGGCTGCCGCTGGTGCGATTATCAGGCACTTTGCCATGCCTGATAAAGACAGCAGCCTTGTGAAAACAAGTTTTTTCTGGTACTGATTTCCGAAAACTGATTTCAATACCGCCCCTCGAGGGCTTTACCTTATAGCGCCATGTTGGAGGTTGCATCATGGCTTTTCCTTCTTTGTCCATTGGAGACCTGACCGCTAAAATGCCCATCGTCCAAGGCGGCATGGGTGTTGGCATTTCCCTTTCCGGCCTCGCCTCTGCTGTTGCCAATCAGGGCGGCATCGGCGTCATCGCCGGAGCCATGATCGGGATGAAAGAACCCGATGTGGCCAAGAACCCCATCGAAGCCAACCTGCGCGCCCTGCGCCAGGAGCTGATCAAGGCCCGTGAAAAGACCCAGGGCATCATCGGCGTCAACATCATGGTGGCGCTGACCACCTTCAGCCAGATGGTGCGCACGGCCATCGAAAATCGTGCCGACATCATCTTTTCCGGTGCCGGTCTGCCCCTGGAGATGCCCAAGCATCTCCTGCAGGCCTGCGAAGAGAAAAAGGAAGAGTTCAAGACCAAGCTGGTCCCCATCGTCTCTTCCGCCCGCGCGGCGACCCTGATCGCCCGCAAGTGGCTCTCCCGTTTCGATTACCTGCCTGACGCCTTCGTGGTGGAAGGCCCCAAGGCCGGCGGTCATCTCGGCTTCAAGCGTGAAGAGATCAACGACCCGAACTTCGCCCTGGAAGTCCTGGTCCCCCAGGTGGTCGAGGCCGCCAAGCGCCTTGAAGACCAGAAAGGCCGCGCCGTGCCCGTCATCGCCGCCGGCGGCATCTACACCGGCGAAGACATCAAAAAATTCCTCGACCTCGGCGCTTCCGGCGTCCAGATGGGGACCCGCTTCGTGGCCACCAAGGAATGTGATGCCGATGAGCGCTTCAAACAGAGCTATATCTCTGCCCGGGAAGAAGACATCACCATCATCAAGAGCCCGGTGGGCATGCCCGGCCGCGCCCTGCAAAACGACTTTATCGAGGCTGCCCGCCAGGGCAACAAAAAACCCTTCAAATGCGTCTTCCACTGCGTACATACCTGCGACCAGGAAAAGACGCCCTACTGCATCGCCCAGGCCCTCATCAGCGCCATGAAGGGCAACCTGGAGCGCGGCTTCGCCTTCTGCGGTGCCAACGTGGCCAGGGTCAACAGCATCGTCTCCGTCAAGGAACTGATGGAATCCCTGCAGCAGGAATTCGACCAGACCATCAGCAAGGGCAAGCAGACCCTGCAAGGTCTGCTGAAGTAAACCCCGTCACATCTGCCATCCCGGGGCCGGCCCTGCCGGCCCCTTTTTTTGCCCCTGGAGGACCATGGACGACAGCCTTCCCCTGGTGGACAGCGCCACGCTGTCCGATGCTGAAAAAAAACGCCTGCGGAACAGCCATCCCCTGTACGGACGCATGAACGGCGAAGTGATCTGGGTGGCCTATGAAGAACTGGGCTATGATGCCGAGACCTGCGCCACGGCCATGGATGCCGAGCTGGATCTGCGCCACCGTACCGTCAGCCTCATGGCCACGCTGGAACAGTGCCCTGATGCCTGCTGCGTGCTGGAACTGCCGGAGGCCCCTTGCGCTTCCTGCACCGCCTGCCCGGATCTGGAGCACCTTTCCATCGACGCCATGACACCGCAGTGGCGGCAGTGGCTGCCCCCCTATGCCATCGGCTGCCGGGTCCATGCCCGCCTGCTGTCACACAAGGACGCCCGACAGGCGGGGTGCTCCCCCGTCAAAGGAGACGATCCGCCCCGGCGCGGGATGCTCTGCCCGTGCCTGACGCCCCAAAAGTAGCCCGCAGCAAAGAAATTTGGGCTTTTCCCGGAAAAAGGCTTGCCTTTTTGGCAAAGCTTGGGTAAAGGAACTGCTTGCGCGGCCATGCTGGATGCATGGCTCATTGCCTGCGCAATGCGCGGCCGCTGTTACCAGGCTTTGCCGCATAAACGATACATACAGTTTTCTGCATATACGGAGGACATCATGAGCAAAGAATGCGATTTCTGCGGCAAAAAGCCCCAGGTCGGCAATCTTGTCAGCCATTCCAACATCAAGACCAAGCGTCGCTTCAACCCCAACCTGCAGCGCGTGCGTCATCAGTTCGCTGACGGCACCGTGCGCACTCTGACCGTGTGCACCCGCTGCCTGCGCTCCGGCGTGGTTACGAAACCCGTTGTCCGCAAGGCCGACTAGTTCCCGTGTCTGCGGCATGGTTTTCCAAAAATCCCCGGTTGTCCGCAGCCGGGGATTTTTTTTGCTTTTTGAAGAACAGGCCTTACCTCAAGGACATGACACCGCCACCACGCCACCTCTCGCCCACACGGCAGGCCCCCCCCCCTTCGCGCCCCCCCCCCCTGCGCCGGCGTAAACTGCGCCCGTGGAGGCGCCCCCCCCGCGGCCCCCGTCCTTGGGGGGTGAACGACG
>ENA-UEQP01002929-UEQP01002929.1-human-gut-metagenome-genome-assembly--contig:-NODE-2929-length-11955-cov-2.726132_pt1 | contig 11955 bp, 9 predicted proteins | sample MGYA00242951_ERZ507951 | MGnify/ENA primary metagenome ERZ507951 (study PRJEB26167, sample SAMN06115539) | human gut metagenome | host: Homo sapiens | place: China:Shanxi | collected 2015-11-18...
TTAGGAACAACACCCAGATGTTTTAAATAATCATCAACATTACCGCCTTTTGAACTGACAAGGTGTTTTTTGCACAAAACCTTTGAAAGTGGGGCAGCCACAAGTCTTGATTTTGCAAGATTTAAACCTTCACTTGCCGCCATTTTTGCAATTCCGAACATCAACTGTTTTGGATCTTTGGCAATATCTTCAATCGTAGACTTTAATGAACTGCCTGCGTCTTTAATTTTATCTGCACTTCCGACAGCGGAATCCCAAGACTTAGATATATCAGAAATATTATCCATAGAAGATTTTCCTGTATTACCGAGATTCTCAATCTCATTGAATACGGTGTTTATATCAGACATAATAGAATCAATATCCTGCGTTCCGTCTTTAGCCGCCTGAGCAAGCTCAGCCTCGCTCTTATTAAATCCTGTAAGTGAATAAAGGTAACTGTATTGTGACAGTTCCTTTGCAGTTGTGTTGATAGCTACAGCAACACGAGCCTGCACCAAACAGATATTTACAATGGTAAGCAATGTTACAATTGCAAACATAAATGCAGACAGAGAGATGGTTGCCTCAATAGTAACCGATCCACTTTCGCCTTTTATTCTTTTCAGCATTTCCATCCCTCCGATTTTTTGATTTACTCTTCTGAACGAACTGTTTGTGTCATTTCATCTACAATCTCACTGATTTCATCAATAAGGTCCTGACTTTGTGACTTATCAATTACCGAACCGACAATTTCGCACGGAACTCCGTCAAGAACGAATGCACAACCCTTTGCATATCCATCAAATTTTGTATCAGTTCCGTAGTTAATAGTACCCTCGAACAAATACATATCTATTCCGTTGATTGTGGTCTCTTCGTCTTTGGTAATTGTTATATCGTTAATTCCGCCTGCATAATTCTGCATATTTGGAATCATTTCTTTAAAAGCAACATTGTGCGCATCTTTTGCAGAATCCGCCTTACTTAGTCTTGCAGATGTAAATGTAACATATCTTGAATCATGAACAATAAACAATTCTGTGTATGCTTTTTCAAGTTCCTTGTAGTTCGGTATATCCACATATATATTTCTAAGTGGAACTTTATAAGTGCCCGATAACTTTGTGTTTGATGATTGTGCAACAGTTTCCGAACTGCCTTCCGTCTGGGGCACTTGTGATGAACTGATTGCCGAATCTGTCGGCTGTTGTGATTCGCTGTTGCCACAGGCAGAAACAGATAAGAGCATAGTAAGTGCGATTAAAATTGTGAGTGTTTTTTTCATTGTGCTTTTTCTCCTTTAATATCCTTTAGTAGATTTATATTCAACTGTATACCAGTTTACATTAGCCGAAGGATTGCCCTCAACATCGGCAAACAGCGGAAGTGCCAACAGAGTCGGTTTGACCTGAACTTTCGCATACAAATCAACATATACAGCCGAATCTGAAAGTTTAAAGTCTTTTCTTTCAGCATCCTGTCTCATATTTGCCTGTATAACATCTCCTGTTCTGAGCAGTACTCCCTCTTCGTTTGCATAAAGACCTATCATTAAAAATAATCTGAGATAGTCACTGTAGGAAAATGACAGTAATGAAGCCATTCCTGTAGAATCCGTGTCACCTGAATTACTTCCGAAAATTCCGTCAATCTGCTGATTCAGGGTTTCCTTTAACTTTCCTGCTCCGCCTTTCATTGACTCCTTAACTTTGTCTTTCATTTTATCCTTATAGGCAATCACTTTGTCGGATGTAGTTGTTATAACTCTGGTAATACTTGTTCTTATTTCCTCTACAACTTCAGTAATACTGTTCGCCGCATTTGATACTGATGTTTCTGCATTTTCAGTAACATCTTTCATTTTATCTAACAATACTTGAACATAATTTTCTTTTATCAGTTTTACTGCCTCTGCTTTAACTATGTATCCAAGGTCAGAGCTCTTATCGACGCTTTTGCCTTCCGCATCGAGCCAATCATCTAATCCTTTGGTAACTTCCTTTGCCATGTCAACTGCAGGATCGCTTGCATACTTTTCAATGGCATTATTACAGAGAGTTGTCAGCTTTTGAATCGCCGTATTTGCATGCCTTGCAATGAGAGTATCATATGATGTAGAAACAGAATTGACAACTTTATCCGTTCCGTCTTTGATGAACTCAGTAAGCTGGTCATCCGTCATATCAAGCAAACCATTCAACTCTTCAATGCCCGTATCAATGGTCACATCGGTAACATCTTTTAACGCATTACCAATGCCTTCTCTTGCTTCATTCATTAAGCCATTGATAGAACATTTCCATGTATCGCTGTTCTTAAACAATGGAACGCTTTCGCCGTTTTTTAAATCTTGCAAATCCAATGCTGACTCACAACAAGCGATTCCTATAATAATTGCCGCCTGAATAAGCGGAGCAGGAATAACACCCAATGTAGCCGCAGAAATCGGGGTTGCAATAGCAAATGCGGTATCTCGAATAGATGAGTCCATAAATGCGTATATTACATTAAATCCAAATCTGATTCCGTAAATTGAACCGTAGGCCTTGGTGAGATTTGAAGAGTTTGAACCACCGTAAATTATGTACTCAACCTCTTTGCCGTAGGCGTAATTGTTTGTTGTGTTCATCGGGGTAAGCGTTAATGTCTGTACCTCTGCATCTTTACCCGACTTTTTTTCCGTTTCCTTCTCAATTGTATCGTAACTGAACATACTGAGGACATAATCGGAAACATACAATTTATCTCGCAAGTCTGTTCCCATTTTTGCGGCTGCGTCGCCTAAGTTTTTAAACATAGAACTAAGGCTTTTGCTTGTATCTTTTGCCGCAGAATCACCTGTTTTTATTTCTGAAGAAGGGGTTTCAGCATTATTTCCCACATCTTTCGACGGCCAACCCTTTGTGACCAATGAAGATAAATCCTTGCTTTTTGTAATATTTCCTTTTTCTGCATTTTTAGCATCATCACTTGCCTTTGAATCTGAATTTTTCTTTATATCGTCATACAAATTCTGACCGTCTGATTTGTTCTCCGATTTTGTTTCTGTTTTTGCAGAAACCTCGCCTGTGTTGAAATGGGTATACAAATACGAATAAAAATTCAACTTATCGGTTTTTCCGTGTAGATAAACCTGTGTTCCTGGTTTATTCACCCAGCTCACATCAAGTTTTCCGCTCTCCCATGAAAACCAACCGTCTGCCTGACTTTTTAGTTCCGGTGTTGAAAGTTTAACGCTCTTAAGCTGAGCAGCGCCAACCTTACCCTCAATTAAGGACTCGGCTTTACCGTAACCTTTTATATTTCCGATAAAAGTACCGTCAAACTTATATTTTTTAATTTTATCAATACTTTTTTGGAGGTTATCTGAGATATTCTTCAATCTCGTAACCATTTTTTCTATTTCTTGCGTATTCAGATAAGTTCCCAACTCCTGAATTTCTGCTTTATCCTGCCGAGCCATAGATGTGTTTTTAAGTTCATTATCGTTAGCTGCACCTTCCCACGCATTTTTAGCGTTATACAGTTTTCCGCTTTCAACAGAAGTTTTTGCCTCATTAAGTTTCTTTGATGCGTTATCAAGGTATTCTTTAGCTTTTTCCATATTGTCAACATAACCCGAGACCTTGTCGCTTATACCTTTTATTAAATCATTCGTCTTTGTTGTGTTTGTCGGATCTTCGCCTTTATTCAGCTCCTGTGAAATATCAGAAAAAGTTTTGGCGATTCCACTGACCTCGTTCATAGCGCTTTCGTACTTGCTTTCAATTGTAGAAAATTGGGAAGAAAGCTTATCTGACTTTGAATTTACAGTTATTTGAGTATCTTTGAGTTCCTTTTTTGCATCATCGTCATAAGCCTCAACCCATATCATTGCATTCTTCAGTTTTTGATATACTGTATACACTGACTGAGCAGAGCTTGTGTACGGTCCCAAATTTTTTCTGTTTGTTTGAACAAGGTACTGTAAGTCATACACATCGACAGGGGCAGATGTTTTCTTAATTTCTGCCCCATAAGCATCCATTTTTTGAAGTTCCCTATAGAACGAATTCATCAATGATTTTATTCCATCAGCTGTGGGACGTTTGTTTTTATCATATCCGCCAACTCGTTTTGGATAATATTGAGTATAATCTTGTAAAGGGGCAGATACACCTGTTTCAGAATAAGTAAATCTCCACAAATCAACCCTAACATTATCGCCTGCTGCATTTTTAGATTCGACATTATTTACTTTCTGTACATTACAATAATAATCAATATAGTTCTGTGTATCGTATAAGTCCATTATCGTCTTTCTGTTGACGGAAAACTTATAATCATTCTCCCAACCTGAAGAGTCTTTTAAATTTTTCTGCATATCGCTGAAATAATTTTCATCGGTAATCAAGGGCAAAGAATTGTATTTGTTAATATATTCCCACGCGGACTTGAGTGTATTCATTACACTCTCTTCTTCTTTGTAGTAATCCTGTCGCTTATCAACAAGTTCGCTTTGCTTGCTTAATGTTTTAAATGTCTGAATTGAAGAAAGAAAACTTAAACCTGTGTTAATAGGAGCACGATATTTCATAAAATCGACAATCTGCTTCTTCATAACACTTGCATTTGAAAGTGTGGCGTCACTGTTTTTATTCACACTAAAGTCTACAAGCTCCATATTGAGTACATCAGACACATCACCACTGTCACCAACCAAACCAAGCTGAGCCATAATTTGATCCACATAAGAATCGGCATCTTCGTTGCTGACACCCGAAGAAGTAATGCAGGAGCGATAATAATCCTCCAAACTTGCATACAATTCGTCTGTATTCTGTGCAGTCGCAAAAAGGCCGTACATATCTTTTAATTTTGTGTCATAGTCAGTAAGTGCTGTATTGAGAGTCAAATCTCCTGCAGATTCCGAAACAGATTTAGCTAATGACACTTTGCTGGCATCTACAAAAAGTGCAGAAACAGTCATCATTGGCACCAAAATAATAACAAGGAATATTGAAACAGCACCCTTGGTTTTTTTGAACCTATTCATTACCCACAATCCTCCTTACTTTTTAGCAAATCCTGATATAAAATCATTTATTTTTCCGAACACATCAGATATCTTCTGTGCGACTTTTGACTTGCTGAATACATCTATAACCATATCTATATTTCGTATAAATTCTGCCGTATCATCAACCGATGCTGCTGCTCTTGAAGTAATAACCAACATCGTCGGTGTTGATTCTCCTAAAAAACTGATAGGAAATTTAATGGTATACTTTACCTCTACCGAAAATGTAGAATAAACGACATAATTGTTGTATTTGGCTATATCTGATTTAGCTGTTGTGATTTTTGGAGACATATTTGTAAAGAAGGTTGATGTTTTTCCTGTCAATGCTTCTTCAACTTCATTTGATATTTTGCTTTCTACATCATTCATACCGCCAAAAATATAACGATACGGCTTTGTTTCCAGAGCCGAGAGTGACGGAAATTTTCCTGTTTCTTTCATTGTTTCCAGAATCGGATCTGCACAGTATGAAGCGCCTTGAATTGCCTTTTGCTCAACTACAGATTCAACCTGAGCTTTCATATAAAAAGCATTTCCCATATAAATTAAGAAAAAGAGGATAATAAACATAATAGGAAACACAAAAGTTGCTTCGATGATTACTGTACCGTTTTCACTATTCAATTTTGAACATATAGAGTTTTTTCCTGTCATCTTTATCGTCCTCTCAAAAAATTTAGCATATGTGCATAGGGGAATCGAATTTACAACTGTCATTTCGATGTCCCCTTGCACATCTGTGAAGAGGGCCTCTTCTAGTTGCTGTTGACCGCATCGGTTGCTTTTTTGGTAATTGTACCAAACAAGGTTTCCAAAAGTGCTTTAATTTGATCTTTAAAAATTAAAGCAAGAATAACAATCGCAACGATATTAACCTCGCCCTTTTCATCAGTAAACAGGTCTCTCAACTTCATTTTTGCGATACTGCCAAGTATCATCATCTTCTGTAACATCATTTGCCATATTCCTCCTTTCTGCAAGTTTACTCTATGTAAATAACAATAAAGCCAAAAATAAGTTATCAAACTCCCAGATTTGTAAAAATCGGAACGATAATCATAATAAGGATACCAACGAACATTACACAAATAGGAATAAGTAATTTGCTGGCAGCTTTTTCTCCTTCTCGTCTTACGAGCTGCTTTTTTAACTGCCATACTTCTTTGCTCTGTTCCTGCAACATTGCAGTCAATTCACTGTTTCCTTTTGTCATACCCTGAATAATTGTTGACGTAAACTTTTTAATCTCCGGAATGATGCAACGAGAACCAAAATTAAACATTGCGTCAATCTCAGAAACACCGTTATTCATCTCATTAACTGTGGTTTGCATTTCGGTGTATATTGTTGATGTGCCTGCAAAGGCAACTTCCTGCCATGCCTCACGCAAAATCATTCCGGCATTTGTAAGCAAAGCCAACTTTGAAACAACTTCTGAAAAATCATGAAGCAGTTCATCTGACCTTTTAAGAATTCTTTTTTTCGTTACCGTACCAAAATAATAGTACGCAAGTCCTGCAAAAACAAAACCCACTATCAGTGCAAGCACATCCGATGCAAGTCCATACAAAATAAAGGAGAGTACAAATAAAGTAAATGCAATTGTTATTTGTTGGGAATGAATCGTTCGCAAATAATACTCTGAATATTTACTGCCGTACAATACATCAAGTTCCTGACGAAGTTTTCTGTCGCCTTTTGATTTATAATTATATTTTATTGTTTCGAGTACTGCGTAACCGAGTCCGTATATCTCCTTAAATGGATATTCTTTCTCAACAAGCACATCAAACATTGAATTGTACTTCATCCCTTTGATAAAGAACATCAACCAAATAATGAGTGAAACGATACCCAAGGTCATAATTACAATATCTGTCATTGTTAAGCCCAGCATAATCTTCACTCCTTAAAGTTTTATATCCAAAACAGCTTTTCCGATAAAATAAGCAACTACAAAAATAATTAAACTTACTGTTGTAGAAATAATGCCCGTTGGTGTAACAAAATTATTTGCAAATTCAGGACTCATCATTTTTATTACAGCAATCAAAACTATCGGCATAGCAATCATAATATTCTGTTCAAGCTTATTTGAAGTTACCAGTGTTTCTATATCCTCGGAAATTTCCATCTTGTCATTAAGAATACTGTGTGTATTACGAATAATTTCCTTTATATTGCCGCCTTTTCTGTAGCTAATTTTAAAGACATTGGCAAAACTCATAATATCTTCATTGTCACTGCGGCGACCAAAGTCCTCAAGAACATCTTCAATTGCAACATTATTATGTATTCCGGAAATTATTACTTCAAGTTCCTTCAATATAAAAGCATCAGAATCGTACTGCAATTTTAAATCATCATATACGCCAAAGAAAGAATCGTTTACATTTTTTCCCGCTCCGATAGATGTTGTCAATGCGTCAAGCATATCTCGAAATTGATGACTTAACTCCTTTTTCTGTTTTGCAACAATTGATTTTCTACGCATTGGTACAAACAATTTACCCGCAACTAATCCTATCGCAGTCGGAATTATTATATTGAGAACCCATGTTACTGTTGTTGGCTGATTAAATTCGTCTTTTCCTATTCCACCATAAAAAAGGTAGCCAACAGCTGCACCTACAACAAAAGCCAACAGAAAATACAATATCTTTTCTGTCTTTGTCATATTATATACTTTATAATTATAGGTTGGTATATTCGTTGCAGAGGTAAAGTATTGCGGCTCTTCAATTTTTTTCTTTTTTTTATTTTTCTTTGCCAATACAATCACCTCAAATTTCTGATTTAAAGCCGGAAAGCTTTAATTTAAATGTATTCTGCATTTTATTATCAGTCCTCTTAAGTTTGCCTGAAACTTTTTCCAAGGTGCTTTTCTCATCTTCCTCAAAGACATACAGCGGATTAAGTATAATTTTACCGTTTTCGTATCCTACTACCTCAGTGATTTCCATTGTTTTTCTGGATTTATCACGAAGTCTTGAAAGATGAATGATTATGTCAACAGCAGAGGCAATTTGCTGACGGATTGCTTCAAGAGGCAGTCCTGCAGCTCCCTGCAAAACCATGGTTTCGAGTCGGCTGAGCATATCCTCAGTTGAGTTTGCGTGACCTGTTGAAAGAGAACCGTCATGACCTGTATTCATGGCCTGCAACATATCGAGTGCCTCTCCGCCACGACACTCACCGACAATAATGCGCTCCGGTCGCATACGCAGTGAAGATTTTATTAAATCTCTTATCGTAATTTGACCTGCACCGGAAGCATTGGCATTTCTTGTTTCAAGGCTGACAAGGTTGTCTATTCCCTCAATCTGAAGTTCAGCGGAATCTTCAATTGTAATTACACGCTCATCCTTTGGAATATAATTTGAAAGAGCATTGAGAAATGTAGTTTTACCTGAGCCTGTACCACCGCTGATGAAGATATTGTATTTAGCTTTAACAAGAAGTTGAAGCTTATCTGCAATTTCCTGAGTTATTGAGCCGTACTCTATCAATTTTGCTATTGTCATAGGAGTTTTTGAAAACTTACGAATTGTAACAGTCGGGCCACATAACGCAATCGGGGGTAACACCACATTAACACGAGAGCCGTCCGGAAGTCTTGTATCACAAATCGGATTTGCCTGATTAACCTCTCTGCCGGCAAGACCGACAATTCTCTGAATAACATCTTCAAGTTTTCGCTGACTTTCAAATTGTTTATCAAGCTTGTAAAGACGACCGTTCTGTTCGATAAATACATTTTTCGGTCCGTTAATCATTACTTCCGTTATGCTCTCATCCTTGATAATTGAATCAAGAAGTCCAAATCCTCTTATAGAACTGTAAACCTGTTCAACAATAGAAACTCGTTGATCAATTGAACAATACTGCTCACCGATATACTGTTCAACAATCTCCTCTATTCTCTGCTGCAAATCGTCATCACTTATCTGGCTTAGCGAGAGGTTATCAGTAACATATTTCTTGATTTTTGAGACAAACTGTTGCTCCTGTTCAAAAGTCATAATTATTCACCGCCTCAACAAATTCTGCCAAACATTTCTATTGATGATAGGCTATCCAGAATCTGTGAAACAGACGCATGTTCATATCTTGGAGCACCGCCTATATTTTTGAGCTCAATATTACTTGCAAGAGCCCTGCTACTTTTATTGCTAAACTTGTTGTAGATCAGCACAATTCTGTTCAAAATCGGAACATCTTCATTTTGCTCGGAAATTGCCAATGCGTCGTAAGCTCTGCTGATTTTAATATTAGAAATCTCAGAACCATCGCCCGTCCATACTAAAGCATTAGCCTGTTTTAAAATCTTGATTGTATCACTGTCAATTCCAAAATCCAAATCAAGAATAATATAGGAATATGAACCCAGAAGTTTTGCTTCAGAAATAAGTCGAATAATTTCATCACTTTTGAGTTCAATCATATCCAAAGCTACCTTTGGCTGCGAGTAAAAATACACACCTCTGCGATCCTGTTTAACGCAGCTTTCCATTTTCATAGATAAATTTGCCTTTCTGCTCTTCAAGGCAAATATTATATCACTCATATCAAACTGACCTTCCGCAGAAAAGAAAGCGTCGGCTGAACCGAATTTTTCAAAATTAAGATACAGTGTCTTTTCGCCCTTGGCGGCATAATACGATGCACAGGCTGCAGCCATTGTTGAACTGCCTGTACCGCCGCATGGAGATGCAAAAGCAATCACCTTGCAGGAGTCATCTCCAAATCTTGTTTCGGATACACCGCCTGCATTTTCAGAATATATACTTAATATCTGTCTGTAAATAAGGTCTGCTTTTTGATATTTGCAGATGGCACGCTGATTGTTTACGGAATCAATGTCGGCAGAATCAACAAAATATGCAAAGCCGCATCTCTTAGGGAGAGCTGCCGTATTCACATCGAAAGCAACACTCGAAACAAAAACATCAATGCGAGTACTTTCAAGTGCAGATAATGCGCTCTCAATCTTTGTAAAAGAATAAATTTCGAGTTTATCAGCATACCTAATATTGAATACCGAAACTATTCGGTTCAAATAGTTCTGGTCATTATCAAGCAAGGCTAATTTTATTTTCATAGCTTATCCCTCTATTCATTTCTTAAATGCACAAACAACATTTAATTTGAAAACAAAATATGTTAATTGTGCTGAGAATCTTGCTGTTTTTTCATATATTTTCGCCTGTTTTTACTTACCAATTATACCTTATACCTGCATTTTTTTACAGATAGTTGTAAAAAATAACACGATTGATGTAATAATTAACATTTTTATTTAGAATAAGTAATTATATTGTCGGACAATCTTATTATAATTTATAGTGAGGTGAAGTATATGTTAGTGGCTGTATGCGATGATGATAGAACAATCACCGATTACATAAAACTGTTAATAGACACCGAATTTCGTGATATAATACAAACCAAAATATATGATTCCGCAAGCGATTTAGAATCTTCAATTTTAAAAAACGAAATCCCCGATGCAATTATTATAGATATCTGTATCAAAAATGAGAATGGTCTGGAAATGCTAAAAAGAGTTCGTGAACACATTCCTACAACACCTGTTATTTTTATTACAGGATATTTAGAATATTGTTCAGATATTTTTATTGACTTTAACCCTTGGGGGTTAATTACAAAACCAATTGATAAAAATAAATTATTTTACCACATTAACAAAATTTTAAAATACTTAACCTTAAATAAGCCGTTGTCAATTAAAATTTCGGTCAACAGACAAAATATTATAATTGACAAAAGCAAAATTCTTTACCTTGAAAGTCACGAAAGAAAAGTTACATATTATACCGCTGCAGACAAATATGAAGAATACATAAAGCTTGACAATGCTATGATTAAGTTAGATAATAGTTTTCTGAGATGTCATAAAAGTTATGCGGTTAATCTAAAATATGCAGTTGATTTATTAAAGTACAAAATTGTAATGTCAGATGGCACCAAAGTTCCGGTCAGCAGAAGCTATTATGACAATGTCAAGAAAATGATTTTTAAGCACAAAGCTTCAAAAATCGGGCTGTAACGGAGAGATTTATTTGCATACAATATTTGAAAATCAATATTATCTACCTCAACAAATGTGTGTGTACCTTTACAATATTTTGCTTACAGTGGTGGCAAATTCTTTTGTGTTGCACAGTAAGCAAAGCAAAATTAAAACTATTTTATTGCAGTCGGTGCTTTTTTACCTATTGCTTATACCCCAACACTTTGATAATATGCCGTCTTGGACAATGCAGCTGTCATTGTTGACAATTGTCACAGGCAATCTCCTGTTGTATAAAGACAGGTTTTATGTAAAGATAATTACTTCAATTGTTTCTATTCTTATAATATTTCTATCGGATTACTTAAGCTATTTTATTGTGGCTGTTCTGTTTGGCAGTTCGGAAAATTTTTTGCAAGAGCCATATGTCTACCTTGTGTCTGTCAGCGTAATCACCACTCTGCTTGGTTTATACACTATAATCGGCAACAGATTCCTCAAAAAAAACAGAGATATGTTCTTTAGGAGCAACATTGTTTTTCTGTTTGTGTTGATAGCATTTGAAATACTGTTTCTCGCTTTTTCAATCACACAATTCAACCAAGTTTCGGTCTATGTACCGTTTAATGTAAAAAATACAAATCTCAGCATAATTTATTTTTACATTTTCATATTTGTTGCGGCTGACAGTATTCTTATTTATTTTACAAAAAGCAGTGCTTCGTACTATAAAATAAAATCTGAGAACGAGATGCTTGAATACCAAAATAAACTTCAGGCGGAATACTATAGAAAGATGCTGCCCTTTTCCAAAACTGCGAATAAGAATGACACCACAAGTATGCCGAATGGATTGAGGTTTGCAAGCCATGCA
>ENA-UEQP01002933-UEQP01002933.1-human-gut-metagenome-genome-assembly--contig:-NODE-2933-length-11935-cov-4.367178_pt1 | contig 11935 bp, 13 predicted proteins | sample MGYA00242951_ERZ507951 | MGnify/ENA primary metagenome ERZ507951 (study PRJEB26167, sample SAMN06115539) | human gut metagenome | host: Homo sapiens | place: China:Shanxi | collected 2015-11-18...
ATCGTATTATTTGTGTTGTTGCATGCCTGATGATGCTCGCAGGCTGTATGGTTCTGTGCAGCTGTGGCAACTATAAGATGTTCGATTTGAAGAAATCTGCTTCTGGCTGATGGCGGCGATGCCGTGGATCATGCTTGCATGCTTGTTCACAGACCGAGAACGACCAACAAGCAAGCGATACTGGTGGTATTTGCCTCCTAGTATTCTGTCGCTTTTGACGGCTATTGCGGTCGGGCTTCCACAAATTGTTGATAAGCGGATCGGCGGATTCGGATGTTGGTGTACGCTGATTTTTACATTTGTATGCGCTTACCATGACGAAATGGAAGGTCTTGAGAACCTGCATGGTAAGGTGATTTGCCTCTCTATGATCTGCACGGCATTTGCCATGATCTGCTGGTGCGTGGGGTACTAAGCATATGCCCAGGAAGACATACTCTGAGCTTTGCCAGCATGCGACCTTTGAAGACCGCTTCCATTATTTGCAGCTCCATGGCAAAGTTGGATTTGATACTTTTGGTTTTGACCGGTGGCTAAATCAGAGTTTTTACCAGTCAAGAGAGTGGCGGCAGTTCCGGGACAGGATCATTGTGCGGGATGCGGGGTGCGATTTGGGATGTTCCGACCACGAGATCACGGATTGGGTGATACAAAACGGCAAACCCATTCGGCCGCGCATTATTATCCACCATCTGAATCCGCTGACGAAAGAGGACGTGCTTCAGCACTCGGACGCACTGCTGGACCCGGAAAACGTGATCTGCGTGAGTGATCGGACCCACAAGGCCATCCACTATGGAGATGATACGATCCTAAAGCCTGCATTTGCCGAAAGACGACCGGGCGACACCTGCCCATGGAGGAAATGACATGTACCCTGTACGGAAATTCAATGTTGCGGAAGCGGCATACAGCACAAACCTGTGGCTGAAGATGCAGGAGACAGAAGGAATGGTGCGGTGTATTGCACCAAGTCGGGAACGCAGTCTGGCACTGACGAAGCTGGACGAGGCATTGTTCTGGGCAAATGCAGCCATTGCAGCCAAGGGCGTGATGGACCACGAGGAATAATAAAAGGAGGAAAACAAAATGGACAGTATCCTTACCTCGGTGAAGAAACTCCTTGGCCTGACCGAGGAGTATACGGCGTTTGATGCAGACCTTATCATGCACATCAACAGCGTGCTGATGATCCTGCGGCAGATTGGCGTTGGGCCGCAGGAGGGCTTTGGCATCAGCGATGCGACGGCAACATGGAGCGAGTTTTGCCAGAACAGGGCGGACATTGAAGCTGTAAAGAGCTATACGGCACTGAAGGTGAAGATGCTGTTTGACCCGCCGCAGAGTTCCAGCACGATGGAAGCAACCAAAAACCTTATCAGTGAACTGGAATGGCGGCTGTATGCCGAGTGCGACAGGGAGGAGAAACAATGCGGATGCTGAAGTTTGCCGTGGAAGGGCAGCAGCTGGCAAAGCACGGCGATTTTACCGGCGTGACAGCCGGAAGCAAAGGTTATCTGCGCTGCCGCTTTGAGCAGAGTGACCCGGAGTGGCTTATGGCCAAGAAAATTGCTGTGTTCAACGACGAATATGCGGTGACTGTGAGCGCGGAAGGTGAGTGCGCCGTACCCGACGAGGTGACGGACGGAAAAAGCTTTAAGGTGTATCTTGCTGGCCAGAATGGCAAGACGCGGATGATAACAAACAAGGTACTGATCGAGCAGGTGAAGTGACATGATGGATTTGGACAAGCAGTTTGCCGAGCTGGCGGATACGAGTGCTGAGGACAGCACCTGCGACTTTGTGATCGACGAAGACCTGCGCATAATTGCCATTCCGGAGCGGGGTGTGGTGCTGGGCGTTGAGGGAGATAAAGACGCGAACCGCATCCGATTTAGAATGAACAAAACATGGCGCGGATACGATATGTCGAAGTTTGACCTGCGCATCAACTACCAGAATGCAAACGGTGACAAAAACTATTACACGGTGACGAGCAAACACACTGAAGGCAATGCGGTGGTGTTTGACTGGATTGTGGCGGCGGATGCTGTAGCGTATCAGGGCGATGTGTTCTTTATTGTGGTGGGCCTTATTACCACTGGCGGAATGGTGAACTGTGCGTTCCACACGACGCTTGGCAAGGCAAAATGCCTGGAAGGCCTGGTGGTAGACACAAAAACTGACATTTCTGAGATCCGGGACTTTATGGCGACGCTGAAGGCGGAAGTGGAGGCATACGGACAGACCTTTGTGAATGCCGCTGCCGCCAGTGCAAAGGCAGCAAAGGCCAGCGAAACAACTGCTGCCAGTTCGGCCAGTGCGGCAAAGACCTCGGAGACAAACTCCGTGGCCAGTGCGAAGGTCGCAAAGACGAGTGAAACGAATGCCAGCACCAGCGCAAGCGCAGCAAAGACCAGCGAGACCAATGCGGGTACCAGCGCCGCCAGTGCTCAGGCCAACGCAAAGAAAGCCGAAGCGGCGCGAGATGATGCCAATACCAGCAAAACCGCAGCTGCTGCCAGTGCAGCAGCCGCAAAAAAAGATGCCCAGACAGCATCCAGCGCGGCCAGCACTGCCACAGGTGCGGCAAGCGCTGCCAAGACCAGCGAGACCAATGCGGGCACAAGCGCATCCAATGCGAAGGGCAGCGAAACAAAATCCGGTGAATACCTGCAGGCCATAAAGGAATATTTCGAGCAGGTGCGCACCATTACGCTGGGCGCGCAGGGCTGGTATGAGACCTCAGACGCCCTGACTGCTGCGGTGCCCGTGGGTGAAAACGGCTGGTGGGCTGTGGTGGGCACCACGGACAGCATCTGGGTATGGGACCGCGACACCAATGCCTGGCGTGACAGCATGGTGACGGTAAACATGAGCGACTACTACACCCGCACGCAGGTGGATGAAAAGCTGACTGACAAAGCAAACAAGACCGCCGATGACCTGAACACGATGATCAACGCGCTGACCACCGGTGCTTCGACCCCTACTGATGCGGACTACTATGTGAGCCAGTACGTTGGCGGCGGCACCAGCACCACCACCTTCCACCGCAGGCCCATGAGTACGCTGTGGGCGTACATCAAGAGCAAGGCGGAAAGCGTATTTGCGGCCAAGATCCACGCGCACAGCTACGCGGGTTCTGCATCTGCGGGCGGCTCGGCCAACAGTGCCGTCAAACTCGATACCGCAACCGCGGGCAGTGCGACGAAACCGGTATACATCAGCGGAGGCAAGCCGGTGGCCTGCACTTACTCGCTGGGCAAGGATGTACCGGCCAACGCCGTTTTTACTGACCACACTTACGCCAAGATGACCGCCGCCACTGCCAGCGCGGCTGGCAAAGAGGGCCTTGTGCCTGCACCCGCAGCCGGTGCACAGGGTAAATTTTTGCGCGGGGATGGGACATGGCAGGCCGTTGCGGCCAAAGAAGCCGTGGATGCCATGCTGGCAGAGATTCAGGCGCAGGTCGCAAAAGCTGGCGCGCCGACCGAACGTCTGGCCTTTGTCACGCAAATCTCTGCAGGCAATTGGGGCTGGAATAACACCATAAGCTGTGAAGCCACCATTCCTGAAGGTATGGATTTCATCCGCATCACTCCGAAGAATTTTAATTCTCCGTATGTGCTCCAGTTTTCTCCTGATAAGGATTTAAGCTTTAAAGCTGGAGAGAACAATGCGATATCCGCGATCTGCTCAACTGGTGCTACTTTCAAATACACCGCCAGCGACCGCAAGATCAAAATAACCGTCCTCAGTGCCGATATCGGCAGCACCTGCATTCAGGGCTATAAGTATGGCACCGCCGCCACTCCCTGCATCGTCTGGACTGAGGGCGACGGCACATCCGCTAAAGACCATGACATCGATTATATCGAGATCAAGGAGCGGTGGAACTCTGGAGACAGCAGCAACACCAATACGAAGGAAGCTGTTGCCCGCGTCGTGAAAGGCAGCAAGTATACGACCGAAGGCGGTGCCACAGTCACTTTTGCCAGCGACGGCACCGTAACGGCCAGCAACTATTCCGGCACGCTTGTGGGCTACCGATACATGACGCTGACAGAAGTTTCAAAGCAGTTAGCATCCACTCAATCCGCTCTGGCCGACGCAGACGCTTTGAACCTTGACCAGGACTACCGCCTAACTCTTTTGGAGCTGGGCGTGACCGATGATGAAACAACCGCATGAACAGAAAGGAAGGACTACTATGGCACTTTATAACACCTGCAAACGCATGATCGAGCGCGGCCAGACCGCCGGTATGGCAAAGAAGCTGGATATCTTCTATGCTGCCAACAAGCTGACCGATGAACAGTACGCAGAACTGACCGAGATGCTGACCGAAAAGGCCAACGCAGCAAAGGCCAAGAAATAAAAACAGGAGCTGAAAAATCAAAATGGCACTCTCGAACACGGCGACGCCGATCTACTACGGCCGGTTCCGGGAGGCCGTGATGCGCGGGGAGATCCCCGTTTGCAGAGAGATCAGCATGGAGATGAACCGGATCGACGACCTGATCGCAAACCCGGGCATCTACTATGACGATAAGGCCATCAACGGCTTTATCGCGTTCTGCGAGGACGAGCTGACCCTGACTGACGGCGGCGATGTGAAGATGCTGGACAGCTTTAAGCTGTGGGCAGAACAGATCTTTGGCTGGTACTACTTTGTGGAGCGGAGCGTGTATGTGCCGAACCCCCACGGGGCAGGCGGACACTACGAGACCAAGCGCATAAAGAAGCGGCTGGTGACGAAGCAGTATCTTATCATCACACGTTCGGCCGCAAAGACCATGTACCTGGAATTTTTGCAGGCGTACTTTATGACCGCCAACACGAACACCACCCAGCAGCTGACCACAGCGCCTACTATGAAGCAGGCCGATGAAGTGCTGGCACCCTTCCGCACTGCGTTGGCACGGGCAAAGGGGCCGGTGCTGAAGTTCATGACCGATGGCAGCCTGCAGAACACCACTGGCGCGAAAGCAGACCGTGTGAAGATGGCAAGTACCAAAAAAGGCATCGAGAACTTTGTGACCAACAGCCTTTTGGAAGTGCGCCCCATGACCATTGAAAAGCTGCAGGGCAGGCGCGACACGGTGGCGACCGTGGACGAATGGCTGAGCTGTGACATCCGAGAAGACCCCATTGGTGCCATTGAGCAGGGCGCGGCGAAAAACGAGAACTACCTGATCGTTGCGGCAAGCAGCGAGGGCACGGTGCGCAACGGATGCGGCGACGACATCAAAATGGAATTGCTGAGCATCCTGAAGGGGGAGTACATCAATCCGCACGTTTCCATCTGGTACTACAAGCTGGACAGCATTGAGGAAGTTGGTCAGCCGGAGATGTGGCTGAAGGCAAACCCGAACCTGGGCAAGACCGTAAGCTACGAGACCTACCAGCTGGACGTGGAACGAGCCGAAAAATCGCCCAGTGCTCGGAATGACATCCTTGCAAAGCGCTTCAACCTGCCGATGGAGGGTTACACATTCTTTTTCCCATATGAGGAGACCCTTTGCCACCGACCGAGAAGCTATTGGCAGATGCCATGCGCCATGGGCGCGGACCTGAGCATGGGCGATGATTTTTGTGCGTTTACGTTTTTGTTTCCGCTTTCAAGCGGATATTTTGGGGTAAAGACGAGGGACTACATTACCAGCTACACCCTGAGCCAGCTGCCCGTGAGCCGGAGAAACCAGTACGAAGAGTTCATGAAAGAGGGGACACTATTCGTATTTGACGGCACGGTGCTGGACATGATGCAGGTGTATGAAGACCTTGATAACTTCGTGCAGCAGAACCAGTACGACGTGCGGGCGTTTGGCTACGACCCCTACAACGCGCAGGAATTCGTGGAGCGCTGGGGGCAGGAGAACGGCACCTTTGGCATTACGAAAGTAATTCAGGGTGCGAGGACCGAGAGCGTGCCGCTGGGCGAGCTGAAAAAGCTGAGCGAACAGCGGAAGCTGCTGTTTGACGAAAAGCTGATGCAGTTTGCGATGGGCAACTGCGTTGCACTGGTGGACACCAACGGCAACCGGAAGCTTTACAAGCAGCGGCAGGACCAGAAGATCGATGCTGTGGCAGCTATGATGGATGCTTACATTGCGTGGAAGCAGAACCGGGATGCGTTTGAGTGATTAAGATTCTTGCTTCTTTACCCTGTGATGCTGGGGAAATGGGTTTACTATGGTTTGATGTGGTGGAAGCTTTATTCCAAGATCAGCTGCTTGTTTTTCTTTCTCAGGAGAATGAACACGGTTTTCTCCAAGATTTCTTATGCTTAAGTCGTGTTGACGAAGAACCGAGTCATACTCATCAGGACTTATGTACGAATTTGTTGCTTCAGGCACGCATGAATCTGACAGGCTGTCGTCCGTAGAAGATTCTGGAATTAGAGGCTCGTCAGCAGATTTGGTTTCTGGACTAGTTGTTAATTCGGCAATTTTATCTTTTGCAAGTTCAATGCCTCCGACAGCAAGCATTGCTGCCATAGCGGCATATCCGGTTGCTTTGACGGCTTTGGCGGCACGCGGATGCTGAAATTCAAAACTTCTCCATCCGGTAACCGGTTGATTGCTTTCTTCATCAAAATAATCAAGGTCAAGTTCAAGCCCACCCATATCGCAGTAAGGACACTGTATGGACTTTTTCTTTCGGGTTGGTACTGGAATTTCACTACCACAGTTCGGGCACTCCTTTCGTCGTTACTCGAAAATATAGGTATGATAGGACACAACAATCTCGGTATCGAGGGGGTACCAATCGCCTGTTTTAAAGGAAGGTGCGCCGTCTACAGTGATCTCTATGATGTCGTACTGAGCGTGATTTTTGCCAAGAACGAGATCCTGCTTTGGCTGATCGACGATATTGATGAAACCGGTATCACGCAGCTTTTTCATGACATCGCGGGCATCTTCGCTCATGGAAATGTTTGGCATGCGGACTTCGCCCATAGCAAGGTGCGATGCGGCTATCTCTTCATCCTTCAGGCGGGCAAGCTCGGCCTGATGTGCGGCGAGTTCCTGTTCCCGCTTTTGATTGATGGAATCGTAAACACCGCGGCAGGCGAGAAGAGCAACAATGAGAACGACGCTGATGAGGATTTTCCGTTCGTTGGCACGATAGTAATTGATTGCCTTGGCAATTGCGCGCCCAGCCTGGCGGGCATGTTTTTCGTGCTGAGCGGAGGCCCATTCTTCGTAAGCACGCTGTTCTTCAGCGTCTTTTGCCTCCTGCTCTTTGCGGATACGCTCGGCTTGGTCTGCTTCGCGCTGGATACGCTCTTCTTCCGACTTCTTTTTGGCGCGTCGCTCCTCGATGGGAGAGGCAAAAAGGTTGATGACGCGATCGACATTCTGGGCCTGCTTGATCTTTGCATCATCGACGATATGCTCGGTGTGCTCTGATTTGGAGTAGTTATAGTTCACGTTGATATTAACGCGGACCTGTGCTCCGCAGGACGCACACTGAATGACTTTTGCGTTGGCATCTTCAAACAGGATCTTTGCTCCGCATTTGGGGCATTTAGCACTCCACATACACGATTCCCCTTCCTCACAGAATGGCTGTTAAAGCCAGTATAGCATAAACGCGAATAAAAGCAATAGAGCGCGAAAGAAGGTGAGTAAATGACAAATCAAAATGACTGGTGGGAGCATAAAAAGAACTGTGCACTCCACCATTCAGGCATCAAGGGCATGAAGTGGGGCGTTCGGCGGTACCAGAACAAGGACGGCACTTTGACCGCAGCCGGAAAAAAGCACTATGCCGGGGATGAGAACGCCGGTGAAGGTGCGACCGCAAAGACGGAGTACGCCCCGAAGCGGAAGGGTGGCAAGGCCGAGGACTACTCGGACGAGGAGCTGCGGGCACGGATCAACCGCCTGCAGATGGAAAAGCAGTACCGCGACCTGCAGGGGGATACCAACATCCGCGCGGACGACCCGAACCGGGAACTGAAAGCGGAGAAAGAACGGCTGCAGCTGCAGAAGGACGTGAAACAGCTGCGCAGTGATGTGTACGGCGGGCAGAGCTTTGTGAAAAGCGTGATGAAGGACGCCGGGAAGCAGTTCCTGACTAAGGCTGTGGCGGGCGCAATGAGTTACAGCGCAAAGCAGTTTGTGACGAACACCTTTGAAAACCCTGATCTGGCAAATGCCATTGTAAGCGGCAGCGCCAGTGGCGGACAGGCAAAACAGGACGACAAGAAGAACTGACCGGGAGGAAAAATCAAAATGGCGATAAACGTTGGCTCCCGCCTGAAACGGGCGTGGAACGCCTTTACGAACCGGGACCCTCCCGGGAAGAACTACTATGGCGGAGGAAGCAGCTACCGGCCTGACCGGGTACGGCTGAACCGTGCAAACGACCGCACGATCATGACCGCCATATATACCCGCATTGCCATGGACGCAGCGGGCATCACAATCAACCACGTAAGGCTCGATGAAAACGGACGCTACGACGAAACCGTTGATTCGGGCCTTAATTGCTGTCTGAACCTTTCCGGCAACAAGGACCAGACCGGCAGGGCACTGCGGTATGACATGTTCCTCTCTGTACTGGACGAGGGCGCGGCGGCGCTGGTGCCGGTGGACGTGGATGTGGACGAAGAGACCGGCAAAGCGAAGATCCTTTCCATGCGGGTGGCGAAGGTGAAGGAATGGTACCCCGATGATGTGCGGCTGGAAGTGTACAATGACCAGACCGGGCAGAAAGAGGAGATCACCCTGCCGAAAGCAGAAGTGGCCCTGATCGAGAACCCGTTCTACGCCGTGATGAACGAACCGAACGGCACCATCCAGCGCCTGATCCGCAAGCTGAACCTGATGGACGTGGTGGATGACCAGCTGGGATCTGAAAAACTGGATCTTATCATCCAGCTGCCATACGTGGTACGCAACGAGATCCAGAAAAAGAGAGCGGACGACCGGAGAGCTGAGATCGAACGGCAGTTGACCGGCTCCAAATATGGCATTGCCTACACCGATGGTTCGGAACACATTACACAGCTGAACCGCAGCCTTGAAAACAACCTCCTGAAAACCGTGGAATACCTGACCAACATGGCATACAGCCAGTTAGGCATTACCCCGGAGATCATGAACGGTACAGCAAGCGATGCGGTGATGACGAACTATGAGAACCGTACCATTGAACCCCTTGTGGCAGCAGCCGTGGACGAGCTGAAGCGAAAGTTTTTGACCGAGGAGGACCGGAAGGAAGGCCGCGAGAGCATGATGTACTTCCGCGACCCGTTCAAGCTGGCACCGGTGAGTGCTGTTGCCGAGATGGCGGACAAGTTTACCCGCAACGAGATCCTGACAAGCAATGAGTTCCGGCAGCTGCTGGGAATGAAGCCCTCGAAGGATCCGAAGGCGGACGAACTGCGGAACAGCAACATTTCGCAATCCGACGCGGAGATTGCTGAGAGAAACAAAACGATCACGGCTGGAAAGGAAGCCGTAGAAAGGAGTATGGCAAATCAAAATGGCGAAGTTTGATTATGACTGCAGCGGCTGGGCCACGAAGGCTAAGACCAAGTGCTATGATGGCCTGACCATTGCACCGAATGCGTTCCAGGAATGCGACGGTAAAGTTGTGACCATGGTGTACAACCATGACCATGACAATCTGGAAAACGTCCTTGGCCACTGCCTGCTGGAGAACCGGCCCGGGGGCATGTATTGCTACGCAAAGTTCAACGATACGGATACCGGCCGGACCGCGAAGGCCTGCGTGGAAAATGGCGACCTGAACGCTTTTTCCATCTATGCAAACTGCATCAAGAAGACGGGCAACACGGTCCAGCACGGCATTATTCAGGAAGTGAGCCTTGTGCTGGCAGGCTGCAACCCGGGTGCGCTGATTGACGAGGTGGTGAAGCACAGTGCTGACGAGGACTACGAGGGCGGCGAAGCATTCATCTACACAGACGGCGGCCTGAGCATTGCCCACGGACTGGACCCGGACGGTGAACCGCTGGACGACCTTGTACACAGCGGTGATGCAGCGACCGACGAAACAACACAGAAGGAAGCCAAGATGGCGGACGAACAGAAGGACGGCAAGACGCTGGAAGAGGTGTACAACAGCATGACACCCGAACAGCAGGAGTGCTGCCACGCACTGGTGGGCATGGCCCTGGAAGAGCGTGACGGAGAAGAGACTAACGGTGAGGAGGAAAAAACCGTGAAGCAGAACGTATTTGAGAAGGACACGAAGGGCACCGTGCTGAAGCACAGCATTGACGAGATCAACAAGGTGGTGAAGACCGCCAAGACCTGCGGCACCATGAAGGCTGCTTTTGCAAACGCCGGCATTGAGGACAGCGAGGTGAACGCTCTGTGCCACGGCATTGACAACATCGACTGGCTGTTCCCGGAAGATCACCTGCTGGACACCCCGCCCCGCATCATTGACAAGCCCGACGACTGGGTGAGCGTGGTGATGGGCGGCGTGAAGCACATCCCGTTCAGCCGCTTCAAGAGCCTGTTCGCCGACCTGACCGAGGACGATGCACGTGCCAAGGGCTACCTGAAGGGCAACTACAAGACGGAAGAGGTGTTCGGCCTGCTGCGCCGCTCCACTGGCCCGACCACGGTGTACAAGAAGCAGGAGCTGGATCGCGACGATGTGGTGGACATTACCAGCTTTGACGTGGTGGCATGGCTGCATAACGAGATGCGCTACAAGCTGAACCGTGAGCTGGCACTGGCCTACATTCTGGGTGACGGCCGCATGGCAGCAAGCCGTGACAAGATCGATGAGAACTGCATCCGTCCGGTGTTCAACGACGCCGACCTGTTTACCATCAAGGTGCAGGTGAAGACCACCGGCCTTTCCACCGTGGAGGACAAGTACAAGGCCTTTATCAAGCAGGCCATCCGTGCCCGCAAGGACTACCGCGGCAGCGGCACCCCGACTATGTTTACCACCGAGGATGCCCTGACCGAGATGCTGCTGCTGGAAGACGGCATGGGCCGCCAGCTGTATACGGACGAGGCCGCACTGGCCCGCAAGCTGCGTGTTGCCAAGATCGTGACCATTCCCGAAATGGAAGGCCGCAAGGGTGCCAAGGGCGGTGACCTGGCTGCTGTGATCGTGAACCTGGCCGACTACACCGTGGGTGCCGACAAGGGCGGTGCTGTGAGCATGTTCGATGACTTTGACATCGACTTCAATGCACAGAAGTACCTGATCGAGACCCGCTGCTCCGGCGCACTGACCAGCCCCTACAGCGCTATGGCCATTGAGTGGGCTGCATGAGAGACTCCTTCAGTCTCACAGTCCGCCTGACGGCGGCGCTGTTCGCCAGCTCCCTCATTGAGGGAGCCTTTTTCAAAGGAAAGGATGATAGAAAATGCTGAACAAGCTCTATGAGCAGGGCAAGGACCTGCACGTTGCAAACTACATGGCCTACGGCAAGACCGCGGACCACAAGCTGTACGCTGACGCCACTTTCAAGGAGACTGTGACCAAGGAAGAGATCGAGGATGCCTTCAAGAAGGGCCGTCTGGTGATCGTGGAGGACGCAAACTATCTGGTGCCTGTGGCCTTTGGTGCGACCGGTGTGATTACCGTTGTGACCGGCGAGACCGTGAAGACCCAGGCATGGGCTGCTTCTGCCGAAAAGTAATCAGAAAATTCAAAATGGAGTGAAAGTGCTATGAGCAAGTGGTTTGGGAAGCTTGGTTTCGTGGAGACCAAGGAGACAGAGCTGAGTGTGCACTCTGAGATCGTGACAGAGCGTGACTGCTACGGCGACTTGACACGGAACACGCGCAGGAACCAGTCCAGCGACAAGGTGAACGATGATATCAGCCTTGCGAACACGCTAAGCGTCATCGCTGACCCGTATGTTCAGGAGCACTTTTGCAATCTCCGGTATGTGACGCTTTACGGCGGAAAATGGAAGGTGACG
>ENA-UEQP01002937-UEQP01002937.1-human-gut-metagenome-genome-assembly--contig:-NODE-2937-length-11913-cov-4.350794_pt1 | contig 11913 bp, 7 predicted proteins | sample MGYA00242951_ERZ507951 | MGnify/ENA primary metagenome ERZ507951 (study PRJEB26167, sample SAMN06115539) | human gut metagenome | host: Homo sapiens | place: China:Shanxi | collected 2015-11-18...
CAGCCTGGTAAGCCGCAATTCCTTTATTTGTATCCTTCTGTAAATTCTTTGTTACATTATCCCAAAGATTTGTCTGCTCAACCTGCATAAATTCTCCTGCATAACTCGGCGCCTCCATGCTCCGTTCATCAATTATGCTTTTGTTTTAGGCGCTTCCGTGACCTTATAATTTATATCGGACACATCTCCTCCAAAGTGAAGTCCATGCCTTGCATCTCTCCCTCCAATGACAGATATTTCATGCAAGAATGGATTTCTCGCATAGATAGCAAAAGAATGGCATCGCACACCACACGGATGCAACGATGCCACTCTTTCCCTTTTAACTACTCTTACTCTATCTAATATTTGAATACCGCAACGCCATATGCCGGTAATGGATAAGCAAATGAATACTTCTTTCCATCACATGGTGACTTTGTGGCTTTATAACTTTTCTTGCGATCCGTATCTGTTCCGTTGAATGCCGGATCTTCACTGTTTAATACCAGTCGATATGTCTTATTCTTCGGCACGCCGACACGATAATCGTCTCTTGCCACCGGAGTAAAATTAATGATAAAAAGCATATTATTCTTGCCATCTTTGCTTTTTCTCACAAAACTGAAAATGCTGCGATCCCTGTCATCCGCATTGATCCACTCAAATCCTGCCCAGGAAGTATCCTGCTCATACATGCATGGATTGTTGCGATACAGATGAAGCAATGCCTTCACCCAATCCTGTACCTTCTTGTGATTCGGATCCTCGAGAAGATACCAGTCAAGCTCACGCGCCTCGCTCCACTCCTGCGCCTGAGCAAATTCCTGTCCCATGAACAGAAGCTTCTTGCCGGAATGTCCCATCATAAATGCGTAGCCTGCCATCAGGTTCTTGAACTTATCTCCCTCTAAACCAGGCATCTTATTGAGCATTGAACATTTCAGATGCACAACCTCATCGTGAGAAAGCACGAGAATGTACTTCTCACTCTCGTTATAACTCATCGCGAAAGTCATCTTGTGATGATTATCTTTGCGGAAATACGGATCCAGCTTCATATAATCTAAGAAATCATGCATCCAGCCCATATTCCACTTGTAGCTGAAGTTCAGACCATCCTCTTCTACCGCTCCGGTAGATTCCTCCGCAATCATCACCGTTCCAGGATTACGACCAAGGATCAGCGTATTAATATGCTTAAAGAACTCGATTGCTTCAAGATTCTTGTTGCCACCATAAATGTTCGGAACCCACTGACCGTTCTCCTTGCCATAATCAAGATAGAGCATAGAAGCAACCGCATCCACACGAAGTCCGTCAACATGATAATTTTCAACCCACATGAGTGCACTGCCGATCAGGAAATTCTTAACCTCATTCTTGCTGTAATCGAAGATCTTGGTTCCCCAATCCGGATGCTCTCCCTTGCGAGGATCTGCATATTCGTATGTCGGTGTTCCGTCAAAATCCACAAGTCCATGTGCATCCTTCGGGAAATGTGCCGGTACCCAGTCAAGAATGACACCAATCTTCTTCTTATGGCACTCATTGATCAGGTAAGCAAAATCCTCCGGCGTTCCGTAACGGGAGGTCGGTGCATAATAACCGGTTACCTGATAGCCCCACGATCCATCGAACGGATACTCCGAGATTCCCATCAATTCAATGTGTGTGTATCCCATCTCCTTGACATATGAAACCAATGATTTTGCCAGTTCACGATATGTGTAGAATCCATCATCGTCACGACCCGGGTGACGCATCCATGATCCCGGATGCACTTCATAGATTGCCATCGGCTGCTCATAGACCGTCTCCTTCGTCAAAGCGGCACGTGCCTTCATCCATGCATCATCCGTCCATTTGAATTTTGAAATATCCGTAACGATGGATGCAGTCTCAGGACGAAGCTGCGCATAATTTGCGTACGGATCAGCCTTGTAAAGACGATCTCCACTCTGTGTTACAATAATGAACTTGTACATACAGCCGACCTTAACGCCAGGCACGAACAGTTCATATACCCCCATCGTATCCGGATCCACGCGCTTCATCTCATGGGATGTCTCATCCCAGTTGTTGAACTCTCCAAATACATAAACCTGCTTTGCATGCGGTGCCCACACGTCGAAGCAAACGCCTTTTACCCCATTCATTGTCATAACATGGGCACCCATTTTACGGTAAATATCATAGTGTGTTGCCTGTCCAAACAGATAACAGTCCATCTCTGTAAAATTGCTCATATACTCTCCTCCACCTTCTATATACTATTCAAAATCCTTCTCTCTTAGTACAATTCGATCATCATCCGTATAGCGGCTCGCAGTCAGAATGCTGATTGCCTTCTTCAAACCACCATGAGCCTCACGGTCGATCGCCTCGTCCACAATCTCCTTTACCTCGGTCAGTGTTGTTGCCTGATCAAGTCTCTGGATATTGCTGATTCGATTATAGAGTGCAAGCACTGCCATATCATCAATCTTGTAACCAAGTTCTCTTGAATAGGATCTTGCAAACGTAACAAGCTCATCATTTGTAAAAATCGGTACGGAAATCTGCTCCGTAAACTTCTTTGCAAATCCCTCATCCAGCGATAACGCCTTCTTGATTCCCTTGGATGTATCCTCAATAATGATATAGACACCGCTTCGGTTCTGTTCCAAAAGAAGTGATAATGTAATCGCAGTCTGGCGTGTCAGTTCTCCGGCATTCTCGATGATCAGACATCCGCCTGCCACCTTCTTAAGCATCTGCGCAACATCCTTCTGATTCAACGCCTCCGCCTGAATCTTACCAATCTTGCCATCTAACTTTCCGGTCTCCTGCTGCAATACTTTGATTACACTTGTCGCAAGTGTTGTCTTACCACATCCGTGACCACCAAGGATCATCATGTTACCAGTAGAAGCAGTCGGATCATGTTTCAGATGGTGTGTCGCTCCGGTCAATGCCTGTCGCAGCTGACCTTCCATGCCTTTGACCGGCATAAAATAAGAAAAGATCGTCTTCTCAGCCTCAGTCAGTTCCAGCATTGCCTCAGCCTCTTCATGTTCCTCCTTCACCAGATTCACTGGTTCGGAAATCTTCGGCATACGAACCGTTCTGTCTCTCCACGCATCACGCTCCGCCTGACATTTTGCCTTAACATCTGCCGGCTTCACTTGCTTCTGCGGAATGTCGATCATCGGAACATCCTTGAGTCCATCAGACTCTTCCTCGATTTCTTCCTGCGCATCCTCAGCTTCTTTCTCCTGTACATCCTCTGGAACATATTCATCGGAGAAGTCTTCTACATTTGCGTCATACGGCTGCTCCTCCACCGGAATTTCTGTCTCGGGAAGTGGCATCTGCATGTCTGCTTTTTCCGGTGCATCCTCCGCCATATTCTCCTCAACCGGTGTCTCCTCCGCAAGAAATTCCTCGGCCTGAAGTTCTTCCTGCACAGCTTCATCCGCTAACGCTTCCTGTGTATATCCGCCATCTTCCATAAGCGGTTCCCTACCAGGATAAGTCGGCTCAAATACCTGTCCCGGAGTCTCAGCATCTTCCGGTTTATCCTGCAGATATTCTTCCTCTAATAATTCTCTCGGTGTCACACCGGCATCCAGCTTCGGGATCACACCGGTCAGACGATCCATGATATTGCCTGCCTGCTGAAGCGCACGTGCTTTCGCGGATTCAAGCTTACGCTGATTCGCCTCTTCCAAAGCAGCTTCCGCTGCACGCTTCGTCTTCTCCCACTCCTCAAGGACTTCCTCGATCGTGATCTGTCCGGTAATCTGGCGCTCCACCTGCATCCGGTCGTCCGTCACCATACTCATCTGTCCGTCCGAATCCTCACCGAGCATCTCCTTGAAGTTAATCTTGAGCGAACCGTCAATTTCCTCATCCGTCTCAATGTGTGGTGCATCCTGTTCAACCGGAACACTCTCCTCCTGCGGAAGCTTGAGATACGGAATCTCCTCAACCATCTTATTGATGTTGTCCAATGTATCGGTAACGGTCTCCTTCTCGGTCGCATCGATAATCTGCTGCATTCCCTTTGCGATCTCTTCCTGAAGGTTCACCGTATTAAATTTCTCCGGATTAATATTGACCGGTGGGATTGCTACCGGCTCATGCGCATACTCTCCAGCGCGCTGCATCTCCTCCACATTGATGTGCGTCATGCCATCCTTTGAATCTCTTGCCTGGCGGAAAGAACGATATTTCTCTTCCTGCGTCTTGGTTAACGGCTGATACAGCATCTTCAGCTCCAACGCACGCTCCACGTAAGGACCGTCACCGAACCAGAGAATCAACTCATCACAGGCATCGATACATTTGTCACTCATACCTGCTTTATGATATAAGTATGCAAGCTCATACGCCCATTCTTCTGTGTATTCCTGATCCTTAAGTTCCTCAAGAATCGGAATCAGTTCCGTATAAGGTGCTCCCTGTGCCTTCTTGATATCGTAGCGAAGCACGTATTTTAAACTATCATGTGGCGCAATCTGTACGAATTCCTCGTAATAATCCTGCGCCGCCTCGAAATCCGCCATCTTGACAGCCACTTCTGCCAGACGATAGATAATCATCCTTCCGATTGGAGACCGGTCATACGCCATCAGGAGTACGTCCCTACTGTCCTCATAACGCTCCGTCTTCTCGTAAATCTCGCCCGCTTTCACAAGCGCATTCACATTTTTGATCTTGTTCCAGTTAATAGTATCTGCAATATCCGCTGCATCTTCATATTTCTCTTCCGCATAGAGCGACTTCATCTGATCCAGCTTCAAATTATATTCATATTTATCCAACGATTGTCACCTCAGATTAGTTTACAAAAAGCCCAATTATTTAATTTTTAGTATACCATAGCCTACAAATAGTGTCAAAAAATATAGCACAAAATCAGACAAAAAAGCCGAAGCAGCCACACGATTTTGTGTAGTGCTCCGACTTCATTTTTCTATTATTTTTCTTCTTTCCTCTCGGCTTCTCCGGTACTCTTTGAATGCTTCTTTTTCTTGGATTTTGATGCCTCATAATGTACTAATGAGCCAGTCGACAGATCAACACTCTTCACATCAACATAAGCATCCGTTGCCTCCGGAAGCTGACGCTTCCTGATCGAATGATCGACCAGTCTCTGCACGATATAATAGATCATCGCAAAAACCGGTACTCCAAGCAGCATTCCAATGAATCCAAATAAGCCGCCTCCGATCACGATTGCAAACATAACCCAGAAAGATGACAATCCGGTCGAACTTCCAAGAATCTTCGGTCCGATGATATTGCCGTCCACCTGCTGCAAAATGATAATAAAAATCAGCAAATACAATGCATGCCATGGACTCTGGACAACAACCAGAAGTAACGATGGGATAGCTCCGATAAACGGACCAAATACAGGAATAATGTTGGTTACACCGACAATAACCGCAACAAGCATCGCATCCGGAATGTGCAGAATCGAACATCCGACATAACAGATGACACCGATGATTGCAGAATCAATGATCTTGCCGATGATAAATCCACCGAAAATCTCGTCTGCCTTGTGCATCGTCTCAATGATAATATTACCCTGACGAGGCTTGAAGATCGCATAGATGGCCTTCTTGCTTTGTCCGATCAAACGCTCCTTGATCATAAGAACATATGCCGCAACAATGATTCCGATAACAAAATTCATGACGGCTTTCACAATGTTGATCACACCGGATGTAATCTGAAGCAGATACGTCTTGGCCTCCGGAAGCAGCGTCTTTGTTGCCCAATTCTCTACATAATCAACTAAATTGGTCAACATATCACCAATCTTATCGGTAACTTCAAACTCACCGAGTTTACCGCTTTGTACAAGCTTTATAAAATTCTGGACATTGCCCGGCAATGTATCCACAACTCCCACGATGCAGGAGATGACAGATGGTACGATTGCTGCAATCAACAGTACCAGAATGACAAGGAGAAACAGAATCGCTCCTGCAATACCCAGTCCTCTCGAAAGCTTCTTGGCTTTCTGATCTGTTTTCGTCTTATCCTTCAGCAGCTTATAAAATCTTGTCTCCAAAAATTCCATAATCGGATTAAGAAGATAGGCAAGCACAAGTCCGATAATAATCGACTGCGCAGCTGCTACAATCTTATTCCATCCATCTGCAAATCCTTTGTAACGAAGCAACATGAAGAAAAAGAGGATACAGCAGGCAAAGGTAAGAAATACCATCAGTCCGATCTTTGCTAAATAGACATTCTGTTCTCTGCCTTTTTGCTTGCGCTCCGACAACTCCTGTTGCGTTGTGTTGTCTGTTGTCTCTTGCAATCCCATGTCCTCCTAGCCTCTGTAGTAGTTGATCAGGCAGCCCTTGAGAATAATATCCTTCTCGTCCGGAGTCAGTTCACCCATCTTGAGCGTGAACGGCTTCATCTGTCCGTCCTTGACAACATATGCTTCAAATTCGGTCTTGCCGGAAGCGATTGCTTCACGGATTCCCGGTACAAATAAGTAATCCAGATTCTGGAATGGAAGATCTCCCTCATCAATAATGAACGGAATCATACCCCAGTTAATCAGGTTGGAACGGTATCTCTTTGTTGCATATTCATTCGCGATATTCGCCCAGCCGCCAAGTACTTTCTGACAGGATGCAGCCTGCTCACGCGCAGATCCGTCACCCGGCTTTACTGCAAAAATCGTGCTTCCGAATCCGACATTGCCTTTTCCAACATTCTCAAATGCAGCTTCGATCGTCTGCATAACCGGCTTTAACTCTTCAACTGCCTCAAGCGGACAAGTTCCTGCTTCCACCGCCTTCTGTGCCTTCTGGATCTCCTTTGCACGTCCGACATACTCCGGATCCTTTCTGGAGAGTGCGAACTCTGCAAGACCAAGCGGGTTGGAACGATAAGAAGAAGTCTCACCCGATGGAATCAATTCATCCGTTGTTGTAACCGGATCATGAATCTCGGATACAACCTTCAGCACAAGGTTCTCAGGCAGTGCGCTCATTGCCGGCCAATCCTTGATGTTCGGACCAAATTGGATCTCAACGCTCGGATCCGCAACACCCTTGCTGTCAAATACACGGTTCTCATAAATCGACTTGTCGAAGAAGTACTTCGGCTTGCTGAAATTCACATCAATGTCTGCTGCCGATGTCAGGAATCCCTTGTTTGCAGCAGTTGCAGCGATCGAGCGCGCATCCATGAGCGCAACCGAAGAGATCTGTCCGTTCTGTACCTTAGAACCTTCACGGTTCGGGAAGTTACGTGTGGAATGACGGATCGAGAAAGCGTTATTGGCCGGAGTATCACCCGCACCGAAGCACGGTCCGCAGAATGCAGTCTTCACAATCGCACCGGTAGCAAGAAGATTTGCCACAGCACCATTCTTCACAAGTTCCATATAAATCGGTGTCGATGCCGGATATACGCTCAAGGTGAACTCATCCGCACCGATGGAGCATCCCTTTAAGATATCTGCTGCATCACAGATGTTCTCGAATCCACCACCGGCACAACCTGCGATAATTCCCTGATCTACATAGAGACGACCATTCTTAACCTTACTCTTGAGATCAAGCTTCACTTTTCCGTCAAAGCTTACCTCTGCACGCTTCTCACAGTCATCGAGAATATCCATAAGGTTTGCGTTTAACTCGTCGATCGTATAAGTATTGCTTGGGTGGAAAGGCATAGCGATCATTGGCTTGATCGTGCTTAAATCAATCTCGATAAAGCTATCGTAATAAGCAATCTCACCCGGATTCAATTCCTTGTAATCCTCTTCTCTTCCATGGATCTCGTAGAATTCCTTCACCTTATCATCGGTTCTCCAGATGGATGACAGACAGGTTGTCTCGGTTGTCATTACATCCACACCGATACGATAGTCAACGCTTAAGTTTGCAACGCCCGGTCCTACGAACTCCATTACTTTATTCTTAACAAATCCGTTGCCGAACACTTCTCCGATGATCGCCAAAGCGATATCCTGCGGACCAACGCCCTTCATCGGCTCGCCGGTCAGATAGATTCCGACAACGCCCGGCATATCGATGTCATAAGTCTTGCTTAAAAGCTGCTTAACCAGCTCCGGTCCACCTTCGCCGACAGCCATCGTTCCGAGTGCACCATAACGTGTGTGAGAATCGGATCCCAGGATCATCTTGCCACCGCCTGCAAGCATTTCGCGGGCAAACTGGTGAATAACTGCCTGATGAGGTGGAACATAGATTCCGCCGTACTTCTTGGCACAGGTCAGTCCAAACATGTGGTCATCTTCGTTGATCGTTCCGCCGACCGCACAAAGACTGTTATGACAGTTTGTGAGAACGTATGGAATCGGGAATTTCTCAAGTCCTGACGCACGGGCAGTCTGGATAATTCCAACGAATGTGATATCATGTGAAGTCAACTTATCAAATTTGATCTGCAGCTTATCCATATTACCGGAAGTATTGTGATCCTGCAGGATTCCGTAAGCGATTGTTTCTTTCTTAGCATCCTCTGGCGTAACCTGCTTTCCGGTCTTGCCTGCCACTTCCGCAGCAGCCTCCGGTCCGTTGATGACAACATCTTTGCCATGGATCAGATACGCGCCGTTCTCATAAAGTTTCATTTTCTTTCCTCCTTGTGCCATTGAACACCAGCCGCAACAATTTAACTGACTGACGCATTACTATCTCAAATTATATCTATAACTATATCGTAAATCAAGCGATTAGCAACGATTTTAGCACTTTCCTGCTAGCGAGCTATCCAGCCGCATCCGGTTTCTATGCTTAGACCGTCTTAACAATCGTGAATGTGATTGTTGCAACAAACAGATCTCCATCCACCGTGATATCAAACTCACCGCCCATCAGATTCGTCAGATTCTTCGCGATCGACAGACCCAGTCCGCTTCCCTCCGTTGTGCGGGATTCCTCACCCCGGACAAAGCGTGCGGTCAGATCCTTACCACCCTCTTCCTGCGCGACCAAAGGTGTCTTTGATACATTCTTGATCGTAAAGATGGCATGATCCTTATCCACATCCAGCTCCACATACACTCTTGTATTCTCAAGCGCATATTTTGCCGCATTCGTATATAAATTTTCAATCGCACGATACAACTGGCGTCCATCCGCCTTGATCATGACCGAATTATGCGGAAGCTTCGTGACGATCGTCAGATCTCTTGCCTCAAAGCGTTCATTGAACTCGCCACCGGTCTGATAAAGCAGCTCGACCAGATCGATCGTCTGAATATCCAGCTTGATATTGCCGGAACTGATCTTCGATGCCTCAACCAGATCTTCCGTCAGCTGCTTCAGTCTCTGTGACTTCTCATCAAGAATACGGATGTAATGGCGCGCATTCTCATTCTCCAGATTTTCGCGTTTTAACAGATCCACGTAATTGACGATCGATGTAAGCGGCGTCTTGATGTCGTGTGACACATTGGTAATGAGATCCGCCTTCATACGCTCGTTGCGGATGCGGTCCATGATCGCGTCACTTAATCCCGCACGAATGTTGTTGACGGCTCCTGCCAGTTCCCGCTCCTGTCCGTGAAATTCTTCCACATTCAGCTTCGTATCGAGCGCTCCCGATGCAATTGCCTCAATCGCTTCCTGGATTTCAAATCTCTCCAGCGCCTTGCGCGTGCAGAGTCTCGGATTCTTTCCACTCGTAATCACTCTTCTTAGGAAGCATATGAAAATATAGATAAGGCTGTGTGTAAAAAGCGTATTATCCTTGGCACGTCTTACAATGCTTAGATAAATAATGAGGAACACGACATCCATAATATATGCAAGCGTTCCGGCTGCCACCAGAAGTCCCGCAAATTCGAACTGCATATTTCTGATATCCTTGCACAGATAGAGCATGGCATAGATAAATACAATGAAGATCACAAGTTCCACATCCGTATAGATCTTGTCCACGCCACCAAGATAGATATGCTGATCGTCCGCCGAACGACGTCCCGTAATTCCGGTCAGGAATGCAAGCATGACAAAACTTCCCACCAGCCCAAATATCGTGAGCGTGCTGAGAAGTCCCAGTCCATTGTAATGCATTCTCATATTGTAACCGATTCCGTACAGACCGCAGACCATCAGCACCAGACAAAGCTGGTGCATAACGACGGCTGCGCCTTTGATTCCGTTTGAGTATTCTTTCATCCGATACTAAGCCCCCGCTTCGATCTTGTAGCCAACACCCCAGACAACTTTGAGGTAGCGCGGCTCCTTCGGGTTGATCTCAATTTTCTCACGGATATGACGAATATGTACTGCAACCGTATTGTCCGCTCCGATTGCTTCCTCATTCCAGATTTCCTCGTAGATCTGGCTGATCGAATAGACCTTGCCTTTGTTCTTCATAAGAAGTAACAGAATATTGTACTCGATCGGTGTCAGCTTGACTTCCTCTCCGTCCACCGTAACTTTCTTGAGATCATCATTGATGACCAGTCCGCCGGCTTCATACGTCGTCTCTCCCTGCACGCTGCTGGAAAGTGTTGTATACCTGCGAAGCTGCGACTTCACGCGGGCAACCAGTTCAAGCGGGTTAAAGGGCTTCGTCACATAATCATCCGCACCTACATTAAGTCCTAAAATCTTGTCCGCATCCTCCGTCTTCGCGGAAAGAATAATGATCGGAATGCTGCTCGTCTTGCGCACCTGGAACGTTGCGCGGATTCCATCAAGCTTCGGCATCATGACATCGATCACCATGAGATCGATCTTCTTATTATGAAGAATCTCTAACGCCTGCTCACCGTCATACGCCTTTTCTACCTTGTATCCTTCCTGAAGAAGGTAGATTTCAATCGCGTCTACTATTTCTTTATCATCATCACATACCAGAATCGTCATGCTGGTGTCCTCCTATCAGGTTCTTAAAAACCTTCTGTAATCCCTCGGATTTGTCCTTTGCCTTATTGTCCTGCTTATCCTTACCGTCTTTGCCCTCTTTCCACTGGAAATAGTCGGCATCTAAATTCACGCGGATCTCCGCTTCAAGCTGCTTTAATTCCTCGTCATCCTCTTCCTGCTTCGGTGCTTCCTCCGCAGCAACTTCTTTCTCGGTCTCGTCGACCACCGACATACCAAGCTTATCGAGATAATCCTGATTGACCTTGATCTCCGTCTGACGGTTTGCATAGATCGAGTTCTCCTGCTTGAACTCCGGCTTTCCTTCGTTCTTCTCCTTCTCGATCTCCTTATTGCGTTCCTCAATCAAATGCAGATACTTCTCGGTATCAACCAGATCCTGCAGCTGACTTTTCAGTTCCGACTGATTCTCCCGGATGTACTGCTGCTCCTTCTTCATCTGCTCATCCACATCCCCGTAGATCTTCGCGACATCTGTCTGCGCTTCCGTCACAATATCACGCATCCGGTTCAACGCCTCGTCCATGTACATCACGGATGCCGCGTAGATGTCCTCTGCCTTGCGGCTTGCATCCCATATGATCTGGTCTCCCTGCTTGCGAAACTCGCGCTCTGCCTTATCGCGGCTCCTCTTCGTCAGTTCATACTCATCCATGATCGCATATATGCATGTGTTTAAATCACTGAGCAGGTCAAGTACCTGCTGCTTATCCACAATAACTTTGCTCGGTTCTTTCGGATATGGTTCACTCTTCGAAAGCAGAACATGAAGACTACGCAATACTTTTTCTGTATTATCCTGTGCTCCCATTTTGTGCTCCTTCTATATCTTCTATTTGTTTATACTCTGATTCTCGCCATCAATTGTTCCGGGTAACAATGCATTGCAACAACATTGCTGCCTCACAATTTCAGTCCTTTCATATGATACAAACGTCAAAATGACCTTTGTATCATATTATATCGAATGAACCTTTGATATGCAATATTTCCGGCACTTCCTTAATGCTTAATTCATAATTACAATCATGTAAAAAGCCTAAAGAGT
>ENA-UEQP01002944-UEQP01002944.1-human-gut-metagenome-genome-assembly--contig:-NODE-2944-length-11856-cov-4.488666_pt1 | contig 11856 bp, 5 predicted proteins | sample MGYA00242951_ERZ507951 | MGnify/ENA primary metagenome ERZ507951 (study PRJEB26167, sample SAMN06115539) | human gut metagenome | host: Homo sapiens | place: China:Shanxi | collected 2015-11-18...
TGCCTTTTAATGTAACAGGGAATTCTTCGGAATTTCCTGTTACATTAAAAATAGGCTTCGCCTATTCAACTCATTACAACCACCAGCGCGTTTCCCTCGAAGAAATGTACGAAAATGCAATGTCTAAGTTTCGTGGACAGCGGGCATTTTTCAATTCAAGAAAGCGCCACAGGCGGTCTTTCCTATGTTATCTGAATGCGCCTCAAAAAACAGTTTTTACATCTGTATTGTAATTCCAGCAAGAAAGGATTCCTCACCGGGAACAAGATCGAGATCACCACCATGGCCTTCAATGATTTTTCGGACAGAGGAAAGCCCGATTCCATGATCATCAGATGTACCCTTTCGGGAGAGGAATGTTTTTCCCTCTTGCAAGGCCAGACCGTCGTAAGTGTTTTCAATCTTCAAAAAGTACATATTGCCTCTGGTTTCGCCTGCAATGAAAACGCGGCGCACCCCTTGCTTTTGGCGGCTGCACGCCTCAACGGCATTGTCCAAAAGATTGCCCAGCACCGTACACAGTTCCACATCGGTAAGCGGCATCTGATCGGGAAGATCGAGCCGCACCTGAAATTCTGTCCCTTGTGTCTGCGCCATGCCGTAGTAGTATTCAATCAGCGCATTTACAACGGGATTTTTGCAGAACGCAACAAGGGAGTGACCCGATGTTGCCGCAACCTGTTCCTCAACCTGTAACAGGAAGGAGCAGATCTCTGTCTGCCCATGTTCAGAGGCCATGCGGTCTATGGTGCGCAGATGGTGTTTGATGTCGTGGATCAGCCTTCTGTTTTCTGCCGCTGCTTCAGAAACCTGACGGCTGTATTCGGTCTGCATAGAAAGCTGACGGATGACCTGCTTGCGTTCTTCCTGGAAAATCAGGCTGTTTCCATATCCTTCTATCACATCGCGCCAGAGGGAATAACCGATGGCTGCTGCTATGAAAAAGCTGCCCCATTCCAAAAACCAACCGCCGATAACCGGCTCATAAACCGGCAGAAGGCGATCCCATATAAAGGCGCAGGTTGCGGCTGCCGCAGCATAGAAGATCGGCCTGCTCCGTTTTTCTCCTCTGTGAATGGCAAGCACAGCGATGATAAGCAGATAGAGCGCAGATGCCGCCTTATAACAAAAGACCGATGCAGAGAAGAAACGAATAGCTCCAAGGGAGAGATGGGAAGCCATCATGCCATACACAAACGCATATACCAGGAAGGCAGCGCCCACCCCATTACTGATGGCCGCAGGCAGGAAGCCCGGCCTGCATATCCGATTTTGCAGAACTACGATCAGCCAGGTAACCAGATAGATACAGAACAGTTCAATCGTATACCAGGGGAATACGGGAACCGCAGCCAGCATATGAAGCACAGGATAAGATGACAGGCCGCACATGGCAAGGCAGATCAGTCCGAACAGGAATGTATTTTTCTGTTTCATCCGGCGGCTGAAATAAAAGGACAGCAGCGCACAGACAAAGGTAACTGTACAGCCAAACAGGCAGAATGCAAACCGGATTCCTCTGGTTGTATTGACCGCCAGCATCGTTCCGAAAGCAGGCGGATAAACAATCCCTCCGTAAAAGTGGTCATAGTTGCTGACCGCTATGGTGAGTGTGACCGGTTTTCCGCCATGAAAAGTGACCATGCGGTTTTGAACCAATGGTGTCCCCTGTGCAGGTTCCCCCATTTGCAGGATCAGGTCATGATCCAGATAAAGGTTGTAAGCAGAAAACACTTCCGGGATTTCCAGCGCATATGTTTCCTTCCGTTCCGGCAGAAAGAATGTCATCTGATAAGTCCCGCAGCCATAGGGAGAAGGGTTTGCAGGGCTGGAGAAATTGGTCTGCTCTCCAATGGAAAGGTAGCGCATATAATGGCTTTCATCTTGTATTTCTTCCGGGGTCAAAAGCGCGTCAGGATAAAATGCCCAGCCGGATACCAGAAAGCGCACCGGTGACTTTTGAAGTTCTTCCTCAGAAAGCGCCAGAATCCCATTTGCCGCTTGGATTGTGTTCTGGCTATATTTATTATTGAACTGATACAGGCCAAGAAAAAACAGGGATGAGCACAGGCAGACCATACATAAGGCAGCATATTTTTTTACCGCAGAAGATACCATCTTATTTTCGCCTCCTCCTTAGGAAAAACACACCGGCAGACAGAAGAACCAGACAGGCCGGAATCAAAAGGAGTATGGGCGACCGGCTATGCTCTGTGTCGGCGGCCTGTGCCAGGGAAACGGCATCCTCCTTTCCCACAATGGTGTATGCCCCTGTATGGCTGATCTGAAAGGAAGCGGCTTTCGCCGTATCGTCATAACCGGTCATGGGAATTTCCACGCCGCTTTCATCACAGAGGAACAATGTGCCGGCTGCCGAGTCATTTGGACAGGGCAGCATGACAGAAACATCCGGCAGGGAGCTGAGCGCAGTTCCATTGATGGAAAACGAAAAAGAAAAACCGCCGTCCGTATCCTTTTGGATGATGACTTCAATCTGATCTTCGTTTTGGATGCCCTCCGGCAAGGCATCTTTGGGTATGCTGATGGTGATTCCCTGTTTGGAAAAGACGGCTCTTTGCGCCCCTGTTTGCAGCATCATCAAAAAGCGCGTGCCGGAAATCCGGTCAGTGGTTTCATCGAAGAACTCTGAAAAAGCAGAGTTTTGGGAATCTGCGACTTCCTGGGGAACGGTCATAGCGCTTTGCACCGGCTCTTTCCTGTTTTCCGAAAGCTTCCAGGCAGGATCGGGTACGGTAAGCTCCGAAGCGCCGGCAATCGTCTGCACTTCAGGGGGCTGCTGTAAAGCGGTATTTTCCTCTGTATCACCGTTTGCCTGTTCCGATGGGAATTCTTCTTTATTCATGGAATCGTCTTTTCCATCCCAAGATGGCTCGGAAGGCTTGTGGGATGGTTCATGATCCGCAGGATCATTTTCTTCACTGACAGGTGGTGTTTTTTCAGAATCGTTGGAATCCACTCTGCCGCCATTTGTTACAGGCGGTTTTGGAGGCTTTGTGGAGGGCCTGTCTGCGAAATCGTCATCCTGATCGTCGGTATGTTCAGGAGGCGGCTGAATGATGGTATCGGGTGGATTTCCGCCTGCATCCCCTCCATCCCGGTCGCCTTCATGATACCCTTCAAGGACAATTTCATCTGCGTAGGTAAAAGACAGGATGCCGGTCTGTCCGCCGTCATAATCCACCTGAAGGCGGTAACTGCTGCCCGGCATCAGCAGACGGGTAGCAATCGAGAGCATTTCCTGACCCACATAAACGCCACTTTCCAGACGGTTCCATGAACCGTTGTTTTCGGACAGCCATACGCTGATCTCATCCAGTTCCCCCGGCGGTGTGACCCAGGGAAAATAAAGGCTTCCTCTGCGAACCAGGAAGCAGTTGATGTCTGGGCTGCCTGGAGCCTGAACAGAAACAGGAATTGAAATTTCAGGGAAATCGACACAATCCGCAAATATGGTATTTTCCGGTGCAGTCAGCCTTCCTGCTGCGTGGTACAGTCCCACAGTATTCAGATCAATACCAGAAAAATCCCATTCCACCACAGCGGTGTAGCTGGTTCCATTTTCCGCATAGCATTCCAGATAGTAAGGGGAAAAGGCAAACAAATTTTCCAGCGTTTCGGTTTCGCTGCCCTGTTGAACCGCAAATGCGTCCGTATAAGGATACCATTGCTCTATGGAGGTAATGACAGCAGGCGGCATTTCTTCCACCCGGACGGAAATCTGAAGCTCCTGCAAGACAGCTTCATCAAAGGCATACCCCTCCGGCAGTTCAATCCGGCCTGCTGCGGTATATTTGCCCGGAGTGGTCTGGTCAATGGCCGAAAAATCCCATACGACAGGAAATGTTTCCTGCCGGATTTCTTCACCTGCTGTTACAGTGGCGCAAATGGTTTGATACTGAAGGGCCAGCTGATAAATTTCCTCCAGGTCATCATCAGACGGTGTGGTTCTAAGGGGCAAGGTGAAATCTGGCAGGGAGAGCAGTTCGTCTTCATTTTGTATTTCTGTGACAAGGACGAGGGATACTTCTTCCGATGCTTCCGGTGTTTCCGGGGTTCCGATCTCCAGTGTCTCCGAAGCCTTGCTTTCTAAACCCGGCGGATTCTCCCTTCTTTCATCGGCATTGGCTGGGGTTGCAGTTTCAGCGGCAAATGCGGGGATACTGCCGGTGAAGCAGAGAAAGCAGGCCAGACAGCCCCCCAGAATACGCCTGTGTATTTGCTTCATTCTCATACGATACCCCCCATTCCAGAGAAAACATATTGACGGTAGGTTTCCCGCAGCTGTTTTCCATTGCGGAGGGCAATCGGAAGTTCCTCCCCGTTTATCAAACGGAAGGTCTGACTGTCAACCTGGCTGATGTAATCCATGTTGATTAAAATGCCCCGGTAGCAGGGCAAAAAACGCTTGTCCTTCTGCAATGCGGCAGTAACCTCCTGAAAGCCTCCGCTTACCGGTATCACGCGTTCCGCCGTATGAATCCGTGTCATACGGTTTTGATAATCTATGTATAGAATCTTCTCTGTGGGAAGTTCCAGCTTTTGACGGTCAGCCATAACCGAAAGTGTCATCACTTCATAGGGCGGTTTTAGCTGGCACAGCTCCATCGCTTCTTCAAAATCTGCCTGATGGAGCGAAAGCGGCTTCAGCAGATAATAGCTGGCGGACAGGCTGTACCCCATCCGGGCATAATCTTCTGTAATGGTCAGAAAAACGATCTTACAAAGCCTGTCTTTCTGGCGCAGCCTTCTGGCGGCCTCCATTCCATCCATGTTCTCCATGTTCTCCAAATAGATGTCCATAAAGACAAGCTGAAAATTGACCTGGGCGGCAGCTTTCAGAAAATTCTCTCCGTCCTCAAATTCTGTCAGCGTATAGTCCAGCTGATGCTTTTTCATATAATTTTCCAGGCAGACAGACAGTTCTGCTCTGTCCTCTGCTCTGTCATCCACAATCGCAATCTGCATCGTGCCATCTCCTTTGCACAATAATCCAATATTAGTATAACATAAAACCGCAGGAAAAAACTTGCGTCTTAAACAGGAAACCTGCGTCTTAAACAAAGTCGGTTGCATTTCCCTTGACAAGATGCTATCCTAATTATACTACCAGACTTTCCGATGAGAAGGTCTGGTTTTTTTATTTTTAGGAAAGGAGGCTCAGCATGAAAATCGCACTTTGTACGGAGCTGAGAAATGTGGAATGGTTTGAAAGCAGGCTGCGCTCCCTTTTTGATGGGGATGGGCAGCTTGCGATTGACGAATTGTGGAATGAGAACCAGCTTGCCCAGGCACTCCGGCGAAGCCGGTACCATGCGGTTGTCATCGCCATGACCGGAGCAAAGGGACTGGAGGCGGCCATACAGGCGAAGCGGCTGGCACCGGAAGTACCGCTTGTCTGGTGGAGCGATGATGAAAACTTCGCCCTGATCGCGTATCACCTGCGTATCCCTGTGTTTCTTCCGGCAGACTGCTCCGATCAGGAGCTATATGAGGCGATAAAACCCATCACAAAATGGAGGTGCGAAAATGCGAATTGCGCTGTGCAGTTATAGCCAGAAAGAAAAAGAAACCGCTTTGCTGATGAAGCTGGGCAAAGTAGACCGCTTTGATAACGGCGTATTTTGTACCTATGCCATGCAGCGGGATGGGCCTTATGATGCTGTGGTGGTCATGGAGGACGGAGCCAGGGGGATGAATTTCTGCATGAGCATACGAGGGTACAGCAAGGATGTCCCTCTCCTGTGGATCAGCGACCAGGCAGAGTTTGAACCCCAAAGCCGCAGGATGCAGGCGGACACCTTTTTGGTGAAGCCTGTGACGGAATATCAGCTGCGGGAGGCAGTATCCAGGCTTCTTCAGGGAAAAAGGGGAGGTAATGAATCAGGTGAGGAGGAAAAGTATGAATAAAAAATATTACCGGAGAGAACAAAACCGTCACGCTATATAGAAAATAGTGACAACAGGAGGAAATGGATATGAGGTATAAAAAGAAGAAACGGCAGATCATATCTGCAGCATTGGCGGCAATGATGGCGATGCAGTTATGCATACCGTCTGCAACGTTTGCTGCAGTTCCCACAAAAAAGTTGAAAGTGATCACGGGATTTACGGAATTACCGGAGGAGGTCGCGCATATTCAGATCCCTGCGGATGCCGGAGAAAACTTTGAGGATTATCTGAATTTCCCGGAGACGATCGAGGCTTCGGTGGTGGAATATAAGAACGTGGATCATCAGAAAAATAATGCGGATCGCGATAAGGGCGCGGAGGATGAGAAAGCGGCAGCAGACGACAGTGATAAGAAAGAAGACTTTGGAATTGCTACCGGCAGTAATGCAAAGAAAGAAAATCTGAATAAGGAGGAAACTCCGGAAACAGAAAATTCAGAAAACATGCCGGATAGCAATGATGAGGAGGAAGCAGATAAACAGGAAGTTCAGGAGAAAGACCTGCAGAAAGACCAGCAGGGTACGTTTCTGATCGCGACCGACAGCAATGCCGGGGATTTTCTTGAGGATTATGAGTTTGAAGATGAGGAAATCTCAGAAGATATCCCGGTGCTGACGGATATCAGCGTTACTTGGGAGCCGGATGAGAACCGGGAAGATGAAAGTGGTTTCTATTATTATCTTCCGGTTCTTCCGAGAGAGTATATTTTGGCAGCGGGCGTGGAGCTTCCGGAGATCGAGGTCAGCATGGACGGCGGAATCGCTTTGCTGGCATCAACAGGTACTTATGATATTGCGAATGGCGGTATCAGCATCAACAGCAACACATTGGAACAGTATAAGGATGCGACTATCACGGGAAGCAGTACGACCCATAATATTCTGGTTAATGGTGTGGAGGCTACAATCACGATTTCGGATCTGGATATCCAGATTCCGATCGACAATAACGCTACGACAGCAAGTAACTGGATACCGGCGATCCGATTGGCAAATGGTGCAAAACTGAATCTGATTCTGGAGGGAAAAAATACACTCAAGGGCGGTGATATGTGTGCGGCTATTGATGTGCCGGAAGGCTGTACCCTGACGATCAGCGGAGAGGGAAGCTTAAAAGCAACCGGTGGAGTAGGCGCCGGAATTGGTGCGTCGAGCATGAGAAAGGGTTCCTTGGGGAGAATTGAGATCAACGGAGGCAATATCGAAGCTTATGGCAGCGGGATGGCAGCAGGTATTGGCGGCGGTTTAGAGGGCGGCATCGGTACCATTGTCATCAACGGCGGAACTGTTTATGCCAAGGGCGGATATGGAAGCTACCCCAAGGATATTAATCATGTATACGGTGGAGCAGGAATTGGCGGTGGAGCGTACGGCTGCGTGGATCTGATTGAGATCAATGGTGGCAATGTGACAGCCTGTGGAGGATATGCTACGAACGCAGGAAGACACCCCGGAGCCGCAATTGGCACTGGCGGCGGTGGATCAAAACCGATAGGCGAAGATAGATACAAATATGGTGAGATTGCGATCAATGGCGGAACGGTTTCAGCCATTGCATATAATAATGAAGTATATGCGATCGGTGTCGCAGAGAAGCCCAGTGTAGATGGTACCTTGGTGGGCTCCATTTCCATCAGTGATAAGGCAGTAGTCAACTTAAATGGTGGTGATTATTTCCCGAAAAGTGAAAATTCCGGACTGAAAAACTATACCATTCAGGGCACGATTGCGGATGTACGATTCATCGAAAGCGCTTATCCGGTGACAATCAGCGTGGGAGAGATTACCTGGAATGCAGGGACGATGAAGGTGAGCGATTATCAAGTTACACTTAAGGCATCCAATTATCTGAAGCCATTAACGCCAGGGACACCGGTAACGGTACAGGTGACGGTTGGAGACTATGTTTATCAGATGGAAGCTGACGTTGATGATGTTGATGATAAGAATGCAACGATCACTTTGAAGGCTGCAACTCCTCTTTATGAGACAAGATTAAAATTTGTTTCCACGGCGATCACGAGCGATCAGATATTACAGGCAGCCGATATCACGGTCAAGCAGAATGATAAACCGTTGAGCAATCAAGAAGGTCAAAGTGCAGCTATGGTCATTCCTTCCATGCAGATTTCGTATGATGAAGCGAACACGGGACATCTGACGGTATATCTGCCGGAAAATAAGAATAAAACAGAGATTTCGGTGACGGTACCGGGCTTAAATGACGGCAATCCGATCACAAAATCAGGTGAGACGATTTCGACAACAACACCAAATGAAATTACGATGTTTCAGCGTGATACCTCTTGTAGTCATGAGCACTATAATGCAGATGGATTTTGTGAAGCATGTGGTGCATATCAGGAGGCAGGAACGTGGCAGGGCTATTATGAGATTTATAATGCCGGTCAGCTTTTCTGGTTTGCAAAGCAGTTTAATGATGGTAAAATCCCTAATAAGAGCAATCTGAAGCTGATGAAGGATATTAAGATCCCGGACGGATATGCCTGGACAAGCATTGGAGCCATATCTGATGGTAAGTCTTTCAAGGGGAATATTGAGGGAAATTACCATGTAATTTCCGGACTGCGACCTGCTAATGACGGTACAAGTTCTAAGTACGGACTGGTGGCATGGATTAGACATGGGAGTGTACAAAATATAGGGCTGGTGTTGGAAGGTAATTGGACTTGCGGGTTGTGTCGTAACGCTTATGCTATCAACATTCAGAATTGTTTTGTAGTAGGAACAGATTTTTCAGATAGTTGTTCAGACGGAACGGTGACTAATTGCTTGGCTGTATCAGGAAAACTGGAAGGAAATAAGTACCCGAATGATAATAGGGCTACTTTTACGAACTGTTATGAGACAACAAAGAGTGATTATAGTTCTCCGGGTATTACTACTCTAGATAACGAAGAAAAACTGAAAAAACTGAAATCCGGAGAAATTGCCTATAAATTAAACGGTGATCAATCAGATGGTACGTGGGGACAGGTGATCGGAACGGAGGATTACCCGCATTTCCGCAAGTACAGTAAGACGGTATATTATGATCCAGCTACTGGTACATATTCTAATAATAAGGCGGCAAGTATCACTTCCGCAGCTGTCACGGATATTAAGACGATTTCTGACGCAAAAGCGACTGCTACACTTAAGGCAACAGGAACTCCAGGAGCAGAGGTTAAGTTTTTATTAACCTCCGGCGAGGATGAGCAGACAGGGACATTAGATGAAATGTTCTCGAATGGAACGCCACTTACGGAAAGTTCTTCCGGAAACTATGAGTGTACTATTAAGAATTTAACTCCGGACACAGAATATCATGTCAGACTGATGATTAAAAAGGATGGTAACTTATCTCTTGATGTAACCTATGTAAATTTCCAGACAGAAAAAGTGCAGCAGGAGGCACCTAATGCTGCTGATGTTTCTATCAATTACGAACAGGAGACTTTAGAGAATAAAGCTTCCTGCGATCTGGAGTATGCTGCTTCTAAGGATGCACAGTCATGGACAACTATAAGACATGGTGGTATGGTTCGTCTGACAAGGCTGCTGGATAACATTCGTGAAAGTAGTGGGTCTGTACCATTCTATATTCGCAAGAAAGCATCCTCGTCCATGTCAGCCAGTGAAGCGGTTTGTGTGGCGGATTTGCAAACACAGGCGATTCCGGAAGAATCGAACAAGCCGAATATTGATTATCGGGAGGAAGAAATCACAATTTCCTCATCTTTACAGTATGTGATTGTAAACGGAACCAATACCTTTCCAAACTGGACATCTGCAAAAATGGGCAGTGGATCAGGAATTTCGATTACAGACATCATTTCTTCCGATCATGAGAGTACGGTTTATTATCGGTATGCTGCAAGCAACACAGATAAGAAATTTGCCGGAAAAGTTGCAAGCATGATGATTCCTGAAAGGCCGACAACGCCGGCTGCGATATCTGAGGGTGAGATAACCGCGACCGGTACGACGATTACCATAAACAGAACGAATCCTGAAAATGACATTGAGTATGGATACCGTGATGCAGATTCAGACGGAGCATTTACATGGATTGACGGTACGAAAATTCAGGGATTATATCCGGCACATGGATATCAGGTAACCAGCAGAATAAAGGCGAAAGAGAATGCATTTGCTTCTGAGAGAACGGAACCGCTTAATGTGTCTACCAGGGATACACTGAGAATTGTAGGAAACGGAACACAAAAGTGGAATGCGAAGGGGACTTATGGGGGTTCACTTGCTCAGATTCAGGTTTCCCTGGCTTCCGGTTATGGTGTGTATAATGGTGCAAATCAACTGGTAGCCGGAACCTGGAGCTGGGAACCGGAAAATAGTAGTCCAGCATCTGGTATTTATCCGAAGGTAAAAGATAACAAGGCTTATACCGTGAAATTTACACCGACAGATTCAAGTGCTTCATACGATAGGACATTAACAGATTCCGTGGTACCGGAAATTTCTAAGCACCCACTGCAATTATCATCAGTTGCGGTAGAAGATAAGACCTATGATGGCACGACAACAGCAACTGTACAGCAGCCACTCATGATAAACACTGATGTGGATACAGGTGCCGGAAATGAAAAACTGCAGATCACAGGCTTAACAGCCGCTTTTAAGAATGCAAATGCCGGAACCAATAAAGAGGTTGTGATCGATGCCTCGAAGGCAGTGATAACAGGAGCAGCAGCGAGCGGTGGCGGAGCAACAGCCGATCCGGATAACTACCAGGTCAACATTCCTTCCAGTGCAACCGCAACGATCGAAAAAGCAGTATCTTCGATCACGATCAATGATGCAGAGTGGCCGGGAACGAAAACATATGGCGATCCTGATTTTTCATTGACTGGAGTTACCACCGTTGGAGACGGAGCGGTGACCAAGACAAGCGACTCTGCGAATGTACTGACGGTTGATGCAGATGGCCGGGCAACGATCCATGGCGCAGGTACGGCAACGGTAACGATAAGTGTGGCAAGTGGCACCAATTACATGGCAGATAATAATTCCAAACCGATCACCGTTCAGAAGGGAAGCATTTCCCTGAATTTGAAAGCCGGAAAGAAAACCGGTCTGATGCAGAGACTCCGGGCTGCTCTTGGAAATGTGAAAGATACTTATGTTCTGACTCTGGAAGCGAAGGGAGCTTATCAGGATGTTCTGACCGGAACGGTAATATTTTATGAAAATGGACAGTCGCTCAATCAGACGTCGATCCCATTGACCAACGGAACCGCGTCCATGGAATATTCGGTTTTTTCTGCTGGTACGCATGAAATTTCGGCAGAATATGTGCTTCCGGCTGATGGCGCAGAGGAGAAGAATTACAATAAGCCTGCACCAGTAAGCTGCAGCTTCGAGGTCGGAAAAGCAGATGAGGATCAGATTCAGATCAAAGAAGTAGACGGGAAGCTCTACGGTGATGATCCATTCGAACTGGAACTTACCGGACAGAAGGGAACCGGAGCTGTGAAATTCTCTGTTCCTGCTGACAATGGAGTTCTGGAGTTATCCGAAGTGAACGGAAAAACAGAGGCGAAGATCATCGGAGCCGGAACGGTCCTCGTGACAGCTGAGGTTGCCGGGGATACTGGCTACAATGGAACAACGGTAACAAGAGAGATTACCATTGGAAAGGCACAGACCCCGGAGGTTTCGGTGGCAGCGCCGAAGATTGCACCGGTTCCGGCAGATGCACCGGAGGAAGTAAAAGCGATCGCTAACCTCTTAGAGAAGAACGCCCCGGAGATTACCGGACTGGATACTGCCACAGCAGATCTGATCCGGGAAACGGAAAACGGGGATGTGATCGTAAAAACAGGAGAAAATCAGACGATTTCCGGAGTGGAAGCGAAGGAAAAAC
>ENA-UEQP01002954-UEQP01002954.1-human-gut-metagenome-genome-assembly--contig:-NODE-2954-length-11812-cov-3.411163_pt1 | contig 11812 bp, 10 predicted proteins | sample MGYA00242951_ERZ507951 | MGnify/ENA primary metagenome ERZ507951 (study PRJEB26167, sample SAMN06115539) | human gut metagenome | host: Homo sapiens | place: China:Shanxi | collected 2015-11-18...
CTGGGTCTGCACGCCCCCGCTTTTTTAACTACTATTCTATAAAATTGTGAGGATATCGGAAATGGCCGAAGAAAAGAAAAAGATCATTCAATTCAAGAACATCGTCAAGAGCTTTGAGGACGGACAGGTCGTCCTCAAGGGCGTCAGCCTGGACATTTACGAAAATGAGTTCGTCACGCTGCTCGGCCCCTCTGGCTGCGGCAAGACGACACTGCTGCGCATCCTCGGCGGCTTTTTGCAGCCGAGCGAGGGCAAGGTGCTCTTCGACGGTGAGGACATCGTCAGCGTCCCGCCCTACAAGCGCGAGATTAACACCGTCTTCCAGAAGTATGCCCTCTTCCCCCACATGGACGTGTACGACAACATCGCCTTTGGCTTGACGCTCAAAAAGGAGCCGAAGGACGTCATCGAGCAGAAAGTCATGCGTATGCTGCGCCTTGTTAGCCTTGAGGACTATGCCCACCGCAACGTGACCGAGCTCTCCGGCGGCCAGCAGCAGCGCATCGCCATCGCCCGCGCGCTCGTTAACGAGCCAAGCGTGCTGCTGCTCGACGAGCCGCTCGGCGCGCTCGACCTCAAGCTGCGCAAGGAGATGCAGCAGGAGCTCAAATACATCCAGCAGGAGGTCGGCATCACGTTCATCTTCGTCACGCACGATCAGGAAGAGGCACTGACGATGTCCGACAAGATCGTCGTCATGAATGCGGGTGAAATTCAGCAGATCGGTACGCCGACCGAAATCTACCGCACCCCCGTCAACGAATTCGTCGCCAAGTTCATCGGCGAGACGAACATCATCGACGGCGTCATGCTTGAGGACGACCTCGTCATGTTCGAGGACAAGAAGTACGCCTGCCGTGCCCGCGGCTACAATAAGAACGAAAAGGTCGACGTCGTCATCCGCCCCGAGCACCTCGACATTGTCCCGCGTGCCGAGGGTATGCTCAAGGGCACGGTCAAGTCTCAGCTTTTCAAGGGCATGCACTATGAAACCGTGGTCGAAACGCGCGTCGGTACGTCCATCACCGTGAAGATGCAGGTCTCGCAGGACCGCCCTGTCTACAACGAGGAAAAGGGCGAGAAGATCAGTGCGAACGCCTTCCTTCTGGACGTGGAGGACGTCGAAGAGCTCGACGACGCCAAGGTCGTCGCCCTCGCCTCTGCCGAGGCGTGGGACGCCGAGACCGAGGAGCCCATCTCCATCAAGACCGTCGAATACGACATCAAGCCCGAGACCGGCAACTACACCGTGACCTTTGCCACCGCGAACGATACGTCTATCACCGTCAAGGTGCTCGTCGTAGCGCAGAACCGCGTCGAGAGCAAGGTCTATCAGGAAGAAATTTACGCGATGAACTTCTTCAAAAAGGTCGAGGACATTCAGGAGAGCATCGCGCTCGACACCGACCTTGAGACCTGGGCCAGCGCGTCGGCGTGGTCCCTCGAAGACGGCGAGCAGGTCGAGATCACGGACGTCAAGTACGACTTCGACCCCGAGACCATCACCCCGGGCGTTTACGATGTGACCTTCTCCACCGAGGGCTATGAGTACAAGGTCTCCACCACCCACGCCTTTGAAGAGGGCGAGCAGGTCGGCCTTGTCTTCCGTCCCGAGGACATCCACGTGATGAAGAAGGAGGGCCAGTGGTGAAGCGCTTTCGTTCCATGACTTACCCGTATATCGCGTGGATCATCGCGATCATCGTGGTGCCGATGCTTCTGATCGTGCTCTATGCCTTCACGACCTCCGGCAACTCGGTGCTGACATTCCAGTTCACCTTTGAGAACTTTGCCCGCTTCGTCACGGACAAGGTCTTTATGGATGTGTTGCTGCGCTCGCTCTATATCGCGCTCATCACAACGCTCATCTGCGTCGTGCTCGGCTACCCCATCGCCTACGTCATCGCGCAGCGCGGCGGCCGCAGCAACACGATCTTAATTCTGCTCATCACCATGCCGACCTGGGTCAACATGCTGGTGCGCACCTATGCTTGGATGGGCATTTTGCAGGACGAGGGCATCTTCAACACGATCCTTTCGTGGTTCGGCATCGGCCCCGTGTCGATAATCCACACGAGCTTTGCCGTCATCCTCGGCATGGTCTATAACTTCATTCCCTTTATGATCCTGCAGATCCACACGTCCCTTGCCAAGATGGACAAGAGCCTTTTGGAAGCCGCCAACGACCTCGGTGCAACGCCGGTGCAGGCATTCCTGCGCGTGACGCTGCCGCTCTCGCTTCCCGGCGTGATCTCCGGCATCACGCTCGTGTTCCTGCCCGCGGTGTCGAGCTTCTTCATTCCGAAGCTTCTCGGCGGCGGACAGTACGTCCTCGTCGGCAACATCATTGAAACGCAGTTCCTCACCACTGGCGACTGGAACTTCGGCTCGGCCATCTCGCTCATCATGGCGGTCATCATCATGATCTCGATGTGGCTGACGCGCAAGGCGGACGTTCAGGTCGCCTCGCAGGGAAAGGAGTGAGAAGCGCATGAAAAAGAAAACCTCTGTCGGCTCGAAGATCATCCTGACGCTCACGATGCTCTTCTTCTACCTCCCCATCCTCTATATCATTATCTTTTCGTTCAACGATTCCCGCTCGCTGACGAAGTTCGGCGGCTTCTCGCTCCGCTGGTATCAAAAGATGTTCGCCGATTCGACGATGATGGAGGCTGTGCTCTACACGGTCATCATCGCCATCATCGCGACGGTCGTCGCGACAGTCGTCGGCACGATCACGGCCATCGGTCTTTCTAAATCCCGCAAGGTTGTGCAGAAGATGGTCGAGCGCATCAACGACCTGCCCGTGATGAACCCCGATATCGTCACGGCCATCTCACTTCTGATGTTTTTCAGCGTCCTCACGGTCAAAAAAGGCTTCGGCACGCTGCTCATCGCGCATATCATGTTCTGTATCCCCTACGTGATGCTCTCCGTTACGCCGAAGCTCCGCTCGCTCGACCCTAACCTGATCGACGCAGCGATGGACCTTGGCGCAACGCCGTTCCAGGCGCTCGCGAAAGTCATTGTGCCGCAGATCAAGCCGGGTATCGTCTCCGGCGCGCTCATTGCGTTCACGATGAGCTTTGACGACTTCGTCATCTCGTACTTCACAACGGGCAACGGCGTCAACAACATTTCGATTTTGGTCTACACGATGTCCAAGCGCGTGAACCCGTCCATCAACGCCCTTTCTACCATTGTGATTCTTCTCATTACGCTGGTGCTCGGCGTCGTGAACATCGTGCCGATCGTGCGCGAAAAGCGCGAAAAGGACGGCAAGTCCTCCCGCGCCGTGAGCCGCAAGGCCATGGCGGCTGTTGCCGCCGTGCTGGTGCTGGCCGTTGTCGGCGGCACCGTGGGCGCGAGACTTTCCCAGCAGCACAAGAGCGCCGCGGCTGTCGAGAAGTACGGCAGCAACGTTTTGAAGCTCTATCTCCCCGGCGAGTACCTCGGCGAGAACGTCATCTCCGACTTTGAAAAGCAGTACGGCGTGCGCGTCATCGTCGAGAACTTCGACTCCAACGAGATGATGTACACCAAGCTCATGGCCGGCGACCGCTACGATGTCATCATTCCGTCCGACTACATGATCGAACGCCTGATGAACGAGGACTTCCTCCAGCCGCTTGACAAGAGCATGATCCCCAACATGGAGAACATGTCTGATGCCGTGCTCGGTATGAGCTACGACCCGGACAACACGTACTCCATCCCCTACTTCTGGGGCAGCGTCGGTCTCGTCTACAACCACGAGAACGTCGACCCTGCCGTCATCGAGAGCGAGGGCTGGGAGGTCCTGCGCAACACCGACTACGCCGGTCACATCTACATCTACGATTCCGAGCGCGACTCGTTCATGATGGCGTTCAAGGCGCTGGGCTACTCGATGAACACCGAGGACCCCAACGAGATCAACGACGCCTATGAGTGGCTCCTGCAGATGAACAACACCATGTCCCCCGTCTACGTGACCGACGAGGTCATCGACGGCATGATGAACGGCTATAAGGATATCGCCGTCGTCTACTCCGGCGACGCAGCCGTGGTGCTTGATGAAAACGAAGACATGAGCTTCTATATGCCCTCCCAGGGCACGAACATCTGGTGCGATGCGATGGTTATTCCCGCAAACGCCGAGAACCCGAAGCTCGCCCACGAGTTCATCAACTACATGATCACCTATGAAGCCGCGTTTGACAACACTGAAACGGTGGGTTATACTTCTCCCAACGCGGAAGTGTTTGAAGAGATGACCTCGTCCGAGGATCTCTACGCGGACAATGCCGCCTACCTTCCCCGCAGCGGCTATGAAAAGGATGAGATGTTCCACGACAACCAGGTGCTCATGCGCGAGCTGAGCAAGCTCTGGATCAAGGTCAAAGCTGCCAAGTAATATCGTAAAGGAGTTTTTTAAGATGAAAATCGGAGATACTTTTACCGTCAAGAAAGTTGTCACGGAAGACATGACCGCTGCCGCGCTCGGCAGCGGCGGTCTGCCGGTGTTTGGCACGCCGTATCTCGTCGCGATGGTCGAAAACGCCGCCTTCACCTATCTCCAGCAGGAGCTGCCCGAGGGTAAGAGCACCGTCGGCACCAAGGTCGAGGTCTCCCATGTCTCCCCCTCGCCCGTTGGCATGGAGATCACCGTTACCGTCGAGGTCACGGATATTTCCGCAAACGGCAAGATGGTCGACTTCAAGGCCACCGCGACCGACACCGCCGGCCTCATCGGCGAGGGCACGCACCAGCGCGCCGTCATCACCGTGGATCGCTTCATGGACAAGTGCCAGGCCAAGCTCGGCTGATTTTGTAAGGAGGAACCCTGATGCATTATTCGGGAGCCGTTTACCGTCCCCCCAGCGAGGCGCGCAGCCTCATCGTGCAGTGCACGCTCGGGTGCAGCCACAACAAATGTGCGTTCTGCACGATGTACAAGGACAAAAAGTTCTCCATCAACCCCATTGAGCAGGTGCTCTCCGACCTCGACGAGGCACGCGCCTACGGGCGCTATATCGAGAAGATCTTTTTAGCCGACGGCGACGCGCTGATCCTGCCGATGGATTACCTTCTGACCGTTCTCGACTATATCCGCGACCATTTCCCTACCTGCAAGCGCGTTGCGGCTTACGCAACGACCAAGGCCATCATGCGCAAGACGGACGACGAGCTGCGTACGCTGCGCGAGCACGGCCTCGGCATCGTGTATATCGGCCTTGAGAGCGGCAACGAGGAGCTTCTCAAAAAGTTCTGCAAGGGCGTTACTGCCGAGGAGATCGTCTTAAACGCCATCCGCTGCAAGCAGGCGGGCATCGCCACCTCCGTCACGGCCATCAACGGCATGGCGGGCGCGAACGGCGACTGGCAGGCCCACGCCATCGACACGGCGAAGGCCGTTTCCCGCATGAAGCCCGACTATATCGCGTTTTTGACGCTTCGCGTCTACTCGGGCACGCCGCTGCACGACTGGATCGCGAGCGGCGAGTTCCAGATGATGGATCCGCCCGAGCTGATGCGCGAAACACGCCTCTTCTTGGAGCACATCGACTCCGACGGCAGCATCTTCCGCTCGAACCACGCGTCGAACTACCTCCCCCTCGGCGGTACGCTCAACCGCGACCGCGAGGCGCTGATCCACACGATCGACGAAGCGCTCGACGGCAAAGTCAGACTTCGCCGCGCTGTCGAACTGGGACTGTAATCGTAAAAAAATAAGACCTGCCGCAAAGCAGGTCTTATTTTTTTACGTGATGCTTTCCCAAAACGTTTTATGCTCTTCCGCGCCGCCGTCATCAAAAAACGCATGGAACGCCGCGTCCATCGCGCTGCGGCTGAAGTCGCTGTAAATGCCTACGGTCTCAATGCCCTCATAGAAGCGGACGTTCGCCGCGCTGTGGCTTGGTGCTTCATCGTAGGCCGTGGCCAGCGTTTTTGCGGCTTTCAACTCGTCTTTCGCGCCGTCAAAATCGAGGCAGTTATACAAAAGCCGCGCGAGCGCCGCATGCGAGGCCGCGCTGATCTTGTCGAGCTCGCTGACCACGCCCTCTTTCCTGAGACCGGAGAGCACCGAATGCTTCCACTGCAAAATGTCAATGGCCGACGTCATATCTTCCCTTGCCTCAAACACATTGGCAAAGCCGTCGCACACGCGCACGAGCGATGTCACTGCGCGCAGCAGCGCCATCGAGAGATAGGGTACGCTCTCTTCGCGCCGCTCCTTGACGAGCGCAAGCAGACAGCCGATCTGGTCGTCGAGCAGCCCGCAGGCGTTGTTCTCTTTGTAGAGCGCGAGCGCGCGTTCCCAGTCCTTCATGTCGAGCAGCACGTTTGCCATATCGAGACGGAGCGACATTTCGCTCACCTGCGGGTCGCTGTTCTGCGGCAGCAGGCGGATAGCGTGCGTCAGTAAGTCGAGCGCGCGGCGCTGCAAGGCTTTATCCTTCCGCGTGCCGCCCGCCATCTCGAAGAGCTTGGCGCATTCGTAGACGACAGTAAAGGTGTTCGGGAACTTTTGCAGGGCCTTTTCCGCCTCGGCAAGGCCCTCGTCGTACCTGTCCTCGCGGCGCAGGACTTTCAGCCGCTCGCTGACGCTCTTTCGGTCGTTCGAGCGCAGGCGATAGCCCAAGAGCGCGTCGACTGAGAGGTCAAAAAAGTCCGCGAGCTCCATCAGCATCGGGATCTCCGGCAGGCTCTGCCCCTGTTCCCACTTGCTCACCGCCGCAACGGAGACGCCCATCGCCTCGGCCAGCTGCTCCTGCGTCAGCCCCTCCTGCCGGCGGTAAAAGCGAATTTGATCTGCCACATGATTTTCCATACACTGCTCCTCTCTCGTCCCATGCAGGGCGATTTGTTTTTGCCATGGCCACAGTATACCGCCCAAAAAGCAAAAACAACAGCAATCGCCGGTAGAATCAGTTGAGAACTTTTTCAACCGTCAGTTGAATTGACCGTCAAGTCCGTCCTCGCGGCGAGCGAAGCAATGCCGCCTCGGCAAGCAAAAGCAAGATTGATAAAAGCTGAAGTAGTACGCAGTTGCGTAAGGCTACCGACACGCAGGCAGAGCGGCAGCGGGTAGTAGAAGCAGAGATAAATCGTATAGCAACAACACCTGGCAGGCACCCGATTGCGCAGCGCGTGCAGTTCTTCAAGCTGCAAACCCGCAATGTCGGGGGTCGAGGGGCCCTCCCCTCGCGTTCTCTTGGGGGTTCAAGGGGGCCATTCTCTCACGTGAGAGAATGGCCCCCTTTGCCGCACCCCTGCGGGTACGCAGGGAAAAGCACGCATCGCTGTCGCGCTGCATCACGCGCAGCGGAACGCTTCCACAGCCGCCCCATCCGCGCAGCGATACAGCCGCCCGCCCTTGGCGTAAAACGTCTCATTCCCCTCGTCGCATTCGACGTTCCAGCGCAGACGCCACACTGTCTCGGCTCCGTTTTCGTCATAGCCCTGCCAGCCGAAGCAGCTGACCTCGTTCAGCGCTTTCACGTTCCTCCCAAGCCGCAGTGTCACCGTGCAGTCGACGATCTTCGCGTTCGGATAGTCCTTTTCCGCGTCCGCCGCAACTTTCTCGTCACCGAAGACGACCTGGGTATTCCATATCTCCGGCGCGTTCAGCGCAAACGCCGTCGGCACACCGCGGCCGATATACCCGCCGAGCGCCGTCACCTTGTAGCCGTGCACTTCATCGGGAATGACGATCACCGCGCCGTCGCTCCCGTCCCAGTCAACGTCCGCCGCAAAGGCTTGATGCGTCACCGGGTTGCGGTAGTAGCGCTGCCCGTCTGTGTCTGTCCAGTCCGCCGCGCGGTATCCCTGCGCACCGGTCAGCATCCATAAGAGGACTCCGACCGCCGCGGCGATCAGCGCGACCGGCAGCGCGATCGCGCCCATCTTTCCGGAATGTTTCTTCTGCATGACAATACTCCTTTCTTCATCCTTGCAAAGGGTCTTTTCATTTCCATCCAAGTTGATTATAATAGACAGACACCGCATTTGTAAAGGGGGTCCACCGCATGGCGACGCTCAACACCGATATCCGCTATATCAAGGGCGTGGGCGAAGCGCGCGCCAAGTCGCTCGCCAAACTCGGCATCACCGACCTGCGCTCCCTCCTTTCCTACTTTCCCCGCGCCTACGACGACCGCCGCGCGTACAAGAAGATCGCCGGCCTCATCCCCGGCGAGAATGCCTGTGTCTGCGCCGTCATCGCGGGCGAGCCCAGGCTCTCGCGCATTCGCAAGGGGCTCGACCTTATCAAGCTCCGCGCCGTCGACGAGACCGGCGCGCTTGAACTTACCTATTTCAACCAGTCCTACCTCAAAAACACCCTCCACACCGGCGACGCCTACGTCTTCTTCGGCCGTGCCGAGGGTACGCCGAGCCGCCCGCAGATGACCAATCCCCTCTTTGAGCGCGAGGGCGCGCACCAGATCACCGGCCGCATCATGCCCATCTACCCGCTCACCGCGGGCGTCAGCCAGTCGATGCTCTATAAGGCCGTCGAACAGGGGCTCGCCGCCTGCGTCGACGAACTTCCTGACATCCTCCCTGAGGACGTCCGCCTCGTCTACCAGCTCTGCCACACCCGCTTTGCCTACGAAAACATCCACTTCCCCGCAGACGACGAAGCCCTCTCCGCCGCGCGCCGCCGCCTTGCGTTCGAAGAGCTTTTCCTGCTCGCGCTCGGCCTCAAGCTCCTGCGCGAGCGCCGCACGTTCGTCGCGGGAAAACAGTGCAAAAAAGTCGACCTTTCGCCCTTTTTCACCTCTCTCTCCTTTTCCCTCACCGGCGCACAGCGCCGCGCCATCGGCGATATCGCGCGCGACCTGACAGGTCAGCGCCCGATGAACCGCCTCGTGCAGGGTGATGTCGGCTCTGGCAAAACGATGGTCGCCGCCGCCGCCATCTACATGGCCGCGAAAAACGGTCTCCAATGCGCCCTCATGGCCCCGACAGAGATCCTTGCCGAGCAGCACTATCGCTCGCTCGCCCCGCTTTTGGAGCCGCTCGGCATCCCCTGCGCGCTGCTCACCGCCTCGACCAGGGCCAGGGAGCGCCGTGCACTGAATGAACGTCTCCGGTCCGGTGAACTCTCCCTTGTCATCGGCACGCACGCCCTGCTCTCGCCCGATGTACAGTATCAAAATCTTGGTCTCGTCGTCACCGACGAGCAGCACCGCTTCGGCGTCGACCAGCGCGCCGCGCTGTCCGCCAAGGGCGACGACCCGCACCTTCTCGTCATGTCCGCCACGCCCATCCCGCGCACGCTCGCGCTGATGATCTACGGCGATCTCGACGTGTCCGTTCTCGACGAGCTCCCCCCCGGACGGCAGAAGATCGACACCTTTGCCGTCCCGTCGAGCTATCACGAGCGTATCTACGCCTTTTTGCGCAAGCTCGTCGCCGAGGGCCGTCAGGCCTATATCGTCTGCCCCATGGTCTCGGAAAACGACGAGCTCCCCGATGAGCGCAAGGCCGTCACCGCCTACGCAGCGCACCTGCAAGCGGAGGTTTTCCCCGACCTTCGCATCGCCCCCATCCACGGCAAGATGAAGCCTAAGGAAAAGGACGCCGTCATGCGCGCTTTCGCCGCGCATGAGATCGACGTACTCGTCTCCACCACCGTCATCGAGGTCGGCGTCGACGTGCCGAACGCCGCGCTCATGCTGATTGAAAACGCCGAGTGCTTCGGCCTCTCCCAGCTCCTCCAGCTGCGCGGCCGCGTCGGCCGCGGCCGGCACAAGTCCTACTGCGTCCTTGTCTCCGACAACAAGGGTGAGGAAAACAAGCAGCGTCTCAAGGTCATGTCCTCCACGAGCGACGGCTTCGCCATCGCGGAAGAGGACTTGAAGCTCCGCGGCCCGGGCGACTTTTTCGGCTCCCGCCAGCACGGCCTGCCGTCGCTGCGCGTCGCCGATCTCTCGTGCGACTTATCCCTTCTGCACGAGACGCAGTCCGCCGCCGGGCAGCTCCTCGCCGCCGACCCCGCGCTCAAAAATCATCCGCTGCTCAAAGCCCGCGTCGAGCTTCTCTTCGAGCTCAACGCCGATGCCATGAATTGAAATAAAAAAGTCAGGTCTGCTGGCTTGACTTTTTTACGCTTTGTAGTATGATTAATATAACTAATCATACTTTAGGAGGTTGATTTTATGGAAGTACCTCAGGGCAAGCACGCCTGGATGGTCAAGATCGGCGAAAAGGGCCAGTTTGTCATCCCCAAGGAAGCGCGCGACATTTTCGGCTTTCACCCCGGCGACGAGCTGCTCGTCCTCGGCGACGACGAGCGCGGCATCGCCATCCTGCCCAAGGCCATGCAGCGGGAATATATGCTGCGCATCTTTTCCGAAATGGACAACGGGGGCGACAGCAAATGAGCAAGATCGTCTTTTTCTGCATCCCGGCCTACGGCCACACCAACCCGACGCTCGGCGTCGTGCGCGAGCTCACCGCGCGCGGTCACGAGGTCCGCTACTACTCCTACGAACCCATGCGCACGCTCATCGAAGCCGCAGGCGCGCAATTCGTCGCCTGCGACCCGTATGACTGCGAACAGCACCTCACGCCCGCCGACGGCGCGCGCGTCGGCAAGGACATCGCCTTTTCGACGCACATTCTGGTCGAGACCACCCTCGCCCTCGACGAAATGGTCTGCGCCGACATGCGCGCTTACGCGCCCGACTGTATCGTCGCCGACTCGATGGCTGTCTGGGGCAAGGCCGTCGCCAAAAAGCTCGGCATCCCGTTCATCTCCTCGACCACGACCTTTGCCTTCAACCGCTATTCCGCCAAGGTCATGAAGCAGAGCGGCGGCCAGATGCTCAAAATGCTGCTCGCCATGCCGAAGATCAATCACGATCTCCAGCGCCTGCGTGACCGCGGCTATCCCATCAAGAATATTCTCGACATCATCTTTATTGACGACCCGGCCGCCACCGACATCTACACCTCGCCCGAGTTCCAGCCCTGCGCCGACACGTTCTCAGACAAGTACGCCTTCGTCGGCCCGTCCATCCGCCCCGCGACAGAAACTGTCGAAAAGGCCCACGATGTACTCATCTACATTTCGATGGGCACAGTCAACAACGACCTCCTCCCCTTCTACCGCGCCTGTATCGCCGCGTTCGCGGACTCGCCCTATCAGGTCATCCTCTCCACCGGCGAGCAGATCGACCGTTCCGCCCTCGGCACACTTCCTGACAACATCACCGCCCTCCCCCACGTCGATCAGATCGCCGTGCTGCAAAAAGCCGACGTCTTCCTCTCCCACTGCGGCATGAACAGTGCGAGCGAGAGTCTCTACTTTGGCGTGCCGCTCGTTCTCTTCCCGCAGACGAACGAACAGGGCGGCGTCGCCTCCCGCGTCGCCGAACTTGGCGCGGGCCTCAAGCTCGAAAAAGCCGACGCCGCCTCCATCCGCACCGCGGTCGACGCTGTTCTGCAAACACCGTCGTACCGCGCGAATGCGCAGAATATTCGTGAGAGCTTCCTCCGCTGCGGCGGCGCGAAAGCAGCGGTGGATAGAATTCTTTCTGTCGCTGACAGGAAATAAGTTCCCCATGCCGCATGGGGAACGGGGCAAAGGGGGATATTCTCTTTCACGAAAGAGAATATCCCCCTTTAAATCCCCCAAGAGAAAGGTTTAGATTGGCAGTCTCAGGGTTGAATAACCTTTATGCCTTCGGAATGCAACTGCCTGCGCGCGGCAAAGCCGCGTTAGCATTGCTATACGATTTGACCTACTCCTACTATCCGCTGCCGCTCTGCTGATCTTGTAGGAGTACAACTTAATTTCCGTCTACCTCCAGTCTCCACA
>ENA-UEQP01002962-UEQP01002962.1-human-gut-metagenome-genome-assembly--contig:-NODE-2962-length-11788-cov-4.546580_pt1 | contig 11788 bp, 11 predicted proteins | sample MGYA00242951_ERZ507951 | MGnify/ENA primary metagenome ERZ507951 (study PRJEB26167, sample SAMN06115539) | human gut metagenome | host: Homo sapiens | place: China:Shanxi | collected 2015-11-18...
CCGGCTTGAGGTCGCCGGTGCTGTCGGGCTTCAAGAGACCCTCAAATACATTGAACATGACCTCACGGGTCCCCGCCTTCACGGTCTTGTGAGGGTCAAGGCTGCTGTCGAGGTCTTGGGCGATGCCGACATTCAACTCGCCCGCCGCGGCACGGGCCGTTACGGCGTCCGTAGCCCCGTTGTTGTCTGTCTGGCCGCTGTTTCCGTTGCTGCCGCCCCCGCATCCGGTGAGTACGGCGCTCAGGAGGCTCAAAGCCGCCAGCAGTGCTGCAATCCGCTTTTTCATATACAATTCTCCTTTTTCATCACTGCTCGCAATGAGTCAGTGTGCTTACCGTTCCAAAGCCGCGCCGCCGCACGGCGGCATTGCTAAAAAACGGCCCTGCGGGCACTGATTGTTATTTTTCTAACAGTGTACCCACAAGGCCGTATTGTACAAGATAGTATCCGTAATTGCAAGTCTTTTCTACAGCTTTTCCTGATTTTAGCTCCCGCCGCCCGTCCACCAAAAAAGCAACAACATTAAAAAGCCACCGCCACACCGCCACGCCCAAGAACACACCCGCCACACCGAGACAGCTGCCGCCCACTAAAATGGCGATAATGACCCACAGGCTTGAAAGGCCCGTGCTGTCGCCCAGAATTTTCGGGCCGATGACGTTTCCGTCCAACTGCTGCAGCGCCAGTACAAACAGCAGGAAATACAGCGCCTTCAGCGGATTTACCAGTAAAATCAGGAACAGGCTGGGAATCGCGCCCAAAAACGGTCCGAAGAAGGGGATGACATTCGTCACGCCCACAAACACGGACACCAGCGGCGTATAGGGCATTTTCAGCACGGAGCAGCCGATAAAGCACAGCACGCCGATGATAAGGGAGTCCAGCAGCTTGCCCCGCACAAAGCCGGAGAAAATGCTGTTGACCTTGCGGGTGCCCCGCATCACCGCATCGGCCTTTTCCTCCGGCAGCGCGGCGTACACCGCCTTGCAGCAGCGTGCCAGACTTTTTTCCTTCATGCCCATCAGATAGATGGACACGATGATACCCACGATCAGGTCGAAGGCGAAGCCCACCGCCCCGCGGATGCCGCTCCAGATGCCGTTGGTCAGGGGGCCGATGGCCTTCTGCGCCCATGGCAGCACCTGGTTGGTCAGGAAGTCCATGCCGTCGGAGTACCGCTCGGTGATGCGCCCCGCCAACCACACGGCGATCTCGTTGTTGCTGTTCAGCAGTTCCTGCGCCCAGCGGTATACCTTCCGGTAGTAGGACTCCGCGTTGTTGATAAGGGTGGTGACGCTGTCCGCCACCTGCGGGATCAGCACGCTCATCAGCAGGTACAGCAGGAAGATCACCGCCGCCTCGGTCAGCAGGATGCTCACCAGCCGCAGCGCGCCGGAGCGGGGCTTCAGCTCCTTTTTTGTCGCTCGCCGCCACAGGGCGCGGATGGCCTTCTCCAGCCAGGACATGATCGGCGTCAGCAGGTAGGCGATGGCGAAGCCGTACAGCACCGGCGCCAGAATGGACGCCAGCCGCGACACGAACTGCTGCAGCGTGCCGGCCTGATAGAAAGTGTCATAAAAGATCAGCACGGCGCATACGGTGAGAAACGCCGTCAAACCCCATTTGAAATATTGTGTCCGCCGCATAAGACCGCCCTCCTGATGTTTTTCTCTATCATACCCGTCCCGCGGCCGTTTTGCAACATTTTTTGCGGACTTGACAACGGCCGGAAACCGGATATAATAGAAAGCAGGAGAGATACTGCGACAAGCGGTTTGGCTCCGGTTTATGTGAAAGTTATACTAAGAAAACCGTCACTTGTCGGAGTGGCGGTTTTCGCGTTTCTTTACGATGATGGTAACGGTGAAGATACCAATGTGTAAAGTAATACGCATTTGCTCACCCCCTTTCGGGTGGTGTGAGCCAAACCGCCTGCCGTTGTGGTGCAATATCTCTCCCACAGGCGAATTTTATCACTGAAAGAGGGATGCTGTCAAGAGCGGACACCGTTTGCACATTCTCTCAGGAGTGCGGCTTGCATTCCGGTTGGAACTGTGGTATCATAACCGAACTACTCCGCGCAGAATACGATGGTATGGAAGGGTGTCCCCATGAAAAAGCTCTTGTTTATCGTCAATCCCCGTGCGGGAAAGACAAAATCCCGTGCCCCGCTGTTTGACGCGGCGGCAGAGTTCTCCCGCGCCGGCTATCTGGTGAACATTTTCGTTACCAAGGCCGGCGGGCAGGCGCGTGACATGGCCGCCCGGTGCGGCGGCGACTATGACCTGATCGTGTGCGCCGGCGGCGACGGTACGCTGAACGAGACGCTGTCCGGCGTTATGCAGCTGCCCCAGCGCCCGCCCCTGGGCTATCTGCCCTGCGGCAGCACCAACGACTTCGCCGCCAGTCTGCGGCTTCCCACCGCCACGGACGAGGCCGCCCGTGCCGCCGTCTGCGGTGCGCCGTACCCGCTGGACGTGGGACGGCACAACGACCGGTACTTTGCGTATGTGGCATCCTTCGGCGCCTTTACCCGCTCCTCCTACTCCGCGACCCAGGCAGCCAAAAACGCGCTGGGGCACTTCGCCTACATTCTGGAGGGGCTGGGCGATCTGGACTCCCTGCGCCCCTACCGCTGCGCGGTGGAGGCCGACGGCGAGCGCTTTGAGGGAGAGTTCATCTTCGGCGCCGTGTGCAACTCCACGTCGCTGGGCGGGCTTGTGAAGCTGGATCCCGCCTGCGTCCGTATGGACGACGGCATGTTTGAGCTGCTGCTCCTGCGGATGCCCAAGACGGCGCTGGATCTGCAAAATCTTATCAACGTCATGACCCGCATGCAGTACGACTACCCCGGCGTGATCCTGCGCCATGTGCGGCACGTCACCGTCACCACCGACGAGGAGCTGCCCTGGTCGCTGGACGGGGAGTACTGTCCCAGTGCGCCGCGGGTGGAGATCGAAAACCTCCCCGCCGCCGTGCAGTTGATGCATTGATAGAAGCGAAAACGCAAAAAGGCCCGCCATCGGCGGGTCTTTTTGTATACACAGCGCAATAAGCGATACACAATATACGCTTTGTTATCAGAAGGACACCATTTCGGGGTCGGGCTTGGTGGTGGCGGCGATGGAGGTGACGTACAGCACGGGGCCTTCGCCCTGATAGGCATCGCAGGCCTCCTTCTTCACCGTGGCGTGGATCTTCACCCACTCCTTGTCCTTGTACTTGTCCAGCCCCTCGCCCCGGCACACCAGCGCCAGGAACTGCATGTCCTTGTCGCAGCAGACCATGGCGAACCGGCCGGGGCAGTGGACGCCCTTGAACTTCTTGGAGTGGCACATCAGCGCCTTGAAGGACACCTCCACACCCTCGTAGCGGTCGGGGTTGTCCATCATGTCCACATACCAGATGCCGTAGTCCTCGTCCGGCACGTCCAGCTTGCCGCTGCTGAGATCGAAGGGGGACATCTCCGGGGTGACGTACTCCTCGCTGGTGCCGTCCTCGTTTTCCAGATAGATGTCCGCCCGGCGGTTCACCATCCGCAGGTTGCGGCTGCGCAGCTGGGCGCGCAGCTGTTCGTTGCAGTGGTCGAAGATCAGCATGTCGGCGTTGGTGATCTTCTCCATCATCAGCTGCCCCATGTTCTTCACATACATCTCGAAGGTGCGTGCGTCCACAAGGCACATGATCTGGTACAGGATCCAGTTGGCGGGCAGTCCCTCCCGGTACAGCTTCTCCATGCTCCACATGCCGTTGTACTCCACGATCACCTGCTTGGGGCGGTACTGCTTTTCCAGCTTCTTCAGGAACTCCGGCGTCAGCTGCTCCTCGTCCTCCACCGTGTAGGTGAACACGTTGCTCAGCACATGGGGGTCATAGCCCAGCTCGCCCTCCTCGCAGCACAGCAGCAGCGTCCGATCCTCGGCGGCAAAGCCGTCCCGCAGGATGCCGTTGATGAAGCTGGTCTTGCCGGCGTCCAGAAAGCCGGCGATGAGATAAACAGGAATATCCATAGTTGTTACCGCTCCTTACAGCCCGAACAGCTCTTGGAGCTTATCCTCCTTCAGCCCGGAGCCGATGACGCACAGCCGGCCGGTGTAATCGGCGGGGCCGCGGCGGATCTGGTGCTCCTCGGGCACGAAGTCGTAGTGCAGCCACTGGCCGCCGTCGGCAGCGGCCACGATGCCCTTGGCGCGCAGGATGGCGCCGTACTCGCCGCCGTCCAGCGCCGTCAGGATACGCTCCAGCTCGTCCTCGGTAAAGGGCTTCACCGTCTCGGCGCCCCAGCTGACGAACACCTCGTCGGCGTGATGATGGTGATGGTGGCAGCCGCACGCCGGATCGTCGCACTCCTCGCCGTCGTGGTGGTGATGGTGGTGCTCATGCTCGTCCTCGTCGTGGTCGTGGTGATGGTGGCAGCAGTGGTCGTGGTCATCATCGTCGTCATCATGGTCATGGTGATGGCAGCAGTGGTCATGCTCGTCCTCGTCATCATGATGGTGGTGATGATGCTCCTCCTCGTCCGCCTCGTGCTCGGCGCGCATCTTCGCCAGCAGCTCGTCCGCCAGCGACACCTTCTCGATGGCGCTGAGAATGGTCATGCCGTCCAGCGCGTCCCACGGGGTGGTCAGGATGGCCGCGGTGGGGTTCTTCTCCCGCAGCAGCGCCACCGCCGCCTCCAGCTTCTCCTGGCTCAGCCGCTGGGTACGGCTGAGGATGATGGTGCCGGCGGACTCGATCTGGTTGTTGTAGAACTCGCCGAAGTTCTTCATGTAGACCTTCACCTTGGTGGCATCCGCCACGGTGACGAAGCTGTTGAGCTGCATGTCCGGCACGTCCTTCACGGCGTTCTCCACCGCCACGATCACGTCGCTGAGCTTGCCCACGCCGGACGGCTCGATGAGGATGCGGTCGGGGTGGAACTGCTCATGTACGTCCTTCAGCGCCCGGTCAAAATCACCCACCAGAGAGCAGCAGATGCACCCGGAGGACATCTCGCTGATCTGCACGCCGGAGTCCTTCAGAAAGCCGCCGTCGATGCTGATCTCGCCGAATTCGTTCTCGATGAGCACCAGCTTCTCGCCCTGAAAGGCCTCCGCCAGCAGCTTCTTGATGAGGGTCGTCTTGCCTGCGCCCAGAAAACCGGATACGATGTCGATTTTTGTCATAGTAAAACCTTCTTTTCTCTGCCGCGCCTGCGGCACAAATTTTTTCACTTATATAATATCCCATTTTTCTGAAAATGCAAGACCTACGTCAAAGCTGACGCGGCGGACGCCATGCGTCCGCCGCGCTGCCGCTTAGCCGCCTATGCGGTTGAGAATGAGCTGGCTCAGCGATGCCGCCAGCGCCCGGTCGTATTTCCGGGAGCGGGCGTCCTCACCGCCGCCTACGCTCATGTCGCCGTCGCCGGGCACGGCGCCGCCCGTTTCGTTGTTTCCGCCGTTCATGCTGTCGCCCGGCGACTCACCCCGGCCGTCCGTCGTGCTGGGTTGTGATGCTGCCGTTGGGCGTGGTGTCCGGCTGGGGCGAGGGCTTTTTGTTGTCCGCCTCGCCGCAGGCCGCCAGCGTTACCGCCAGCATCAGCGCCGCCGCCAGTGCCATTAACCGATCCGTCATATCCGTTCCTCCTTTTCCCGTGCTTGCGCCGCACGCGAAAAACACGCTCATCACGCGCGCGGTGCATTCGTAGTTTTTGCCGCGAAACGCGCCGTAGTCCCGACACTTTTTCCCTTTTGCGCCACCTGACGTTGCAATTTTTCGCCATCCGTGATATGATAAACAACACCGGGCGAAGAGAATACATCCGGTAATTTTTTCATACGATACAACCTTTTGTATAGATAAGGAGGCACCTGCCATGCAGAAACTGGATCACCAGTACCACATCCACTGTGTCCCCGGCGACGTGGGACGCTACGTCATACTCCCCGGCGACCCCGGCCGCTGTGAGAAGATCGCCGCCCTGTTCGACGATGCCCATTTCGTGGCGCAGAACCGGGAGTACACCGTCTACACCGGCACCCTGCTGGGGGAGAAGGTGTCCGTCTGCTCCACCGGCATCGGCGGCCCCAGCGCCTCCATCGCCATGGAGGAGCTGCACAACATCGGCGCGGACACCTTCATCCGCGTGGGCACCTGCGGCGGCATCGATCTGGACGTGCAGTCCGGCGACGTGGTGGTGGCCACCGGCGCCATCCGCTTTGAGCACACCAGCCGGGAGTATGCCCCCATCGAGTACCCCGCCGTGGCTGACTTTGATGTTACCACCGCGCTGGTGCAGGCGTCCCGGGCGCTGGGCAAGCGCACGCAGGTGGGCGTCGTCCAGTGCAAGGACGCCTTCTACGGCCAGCACAGCCCCGCCCGCATGCCCGTGTCCTATGAGCTGCTGAACCTGTGGGAGGCGTGGAAGCGGCTGGGCGTCAAGGCCAGCGAGATGGAATCCGCCGCTCTGTTCGTTGAGGCCGCCGCGCTGGGCTGCCGCTGCGGAAGCTGCTTCCATGTGATCTGGAATCAGGAGCGGGAGGCCGCAGGTCTGGACCAGAAAATGAGCGAGGACACCTCCGCCTCCGTAAAGGTGGCCGTGGAGGGTCTGAAGCGGCTCATTGAGGCCGACCGGAAGGCCGGACGGTAACGGAGATACGGTTCCATGGATATTAAGCAAATTCTGAACACCGCCGTGGGGGGCTACAGCCTCAGCAAGATCCTCTCCGCTCTGGTGACGCTGCTGGTCTGCCTCATCGCTGTGCGGCTCATCATGAAGGTCGTCACCCGGCTGCTGAGCCGGATGCAGAAGATCAACGAGCGGCTGCAAAAGATCATTCATACCAGTATAAAAGCCCTTCTCTATGTGCTGACAGTCATCATCACAGCGGAAGCGTTGGGCATCAACACCTCCTCCCTGACGGCGCTGTTGTCCGTCCTGACCCTGGGCATCACCCTTGCGGCAGAGGACATTCTGGGCAACGTGGCTGGGGGGCTGGTGATCCTCTCCTCCCACCCCTTCGCTCTGGGGGACTTTATCGAAGCCGGCGGCACCTCCGGTACTGTCCGCGAAATTGGTCTGAACCACACGAAGCTGGAGACCGCCAACGGTCAGATGATCCTGATGCCCAACAAGGACCTTTCCTCCTCCAAGATCATCAATTATACCGTTCTGGGCCGCCGCCGGATCGTCCGGACCGTCACTGCCTCCTATGACGCGCCTACGGAAACCGTCATGACCGCTTGTATGGAGGCCGTGGAGGCCACCGCCAACATTCTGCCAGACCCGGCCCCGGCGGTGCATCTTACCGACTACGGCGCAAGCTCCATCGAATACACCATTTACTGCTGGTGCACCGTGGAGAACTACTGGCCCGCCTATCACTCCATCAATGAGAAGCTGCGGGACACCTTCGCCAAACACAATGTTGAAATGACCTACGATCACCTCAACGTCCACATACTTGACAAATAAAATCGCAACTATCAAAAAAAGCGTTGGGAACATATTGTTCCCAACGCTTTTTTGATTCAATTCGGGTCAGTCCTGCTGCTCCATCCGTTCCTTGACGGCCTTGCCGGTAGGCGTGGCAGCCAGACCGCCCAAAGCGGTCTCCCGCATCTCCATAGGCATCCGGCGGCCTACCTCACCCATGCAGTCGATGACCTCGTCCACAGGGATCCGGCTTCCCACACCGGCCAGCGCCATATCCGCGCAGCTGACGGCGTTGACAGAGCCGACCACGTTCCGCTTCACGCAGGGGACTTCCACCAGACCCGCCACCGGGTCGCACACCAGGCCCATCAGATTTTTCAGGGCCATGGCCGCCGCATGGCCGATCTGCTGGGGATCGCCGCCCCGCAGGGAGGTCAGCGCGCCAGCCGCCATAGCGGAAGCCGTGCCGATCTCAGCCTGACAGCCGCCGGAAGCACCGGCGATACAGGCCCGGAAGCTGACCACCGCACCGATGCCGGAAGCGGTATACAGAGCCTGCAAAATCTCTTCCTCGGTGGCGCGGCCCATCTGGTACAGAGGCACCAGAACGGCAGGCAGCACACCGCAGGCGCCTGCGGTTGGTGCCGCCACGATCTTCCGCATGCAGGCGTTGGACTCGCCTACGCTGAGGGCCGTAGCAATGACCTCCTGCACATAGGGGCCGCTGTATGTAGTATCCGCCGCGGCGTAACGCCGCATCTGGGCGCCGTCTCCGCCCACAAGGCCGCTGCGGGAGCGCTGGTCGCCCTGATAACTGACGGCAGATTCCAGCATAGCATGCCAGGCAGCCCGCATTTTTTCCATAGACTGCTCTTCCGTTACCTGCCGCTCCTCCATATCGGTTTCCAGAACCACCCGCCAGAAGGGGATGGACCGGGAAGCCGCCTTTTCAAAGATCTCCTGCATGGAGTTCAAGGCCATATCAGTCGTCCTCCTTCTCGTAATAGATCACGCCAAGCACCTGAGGTACTGCCTTCAACTGCTCCAGCTCCGCCGCGGGCACCGGCTGGTCGATCTCAAAAATCGTCATAACGCTGCCGCCCCGGCGGTCACGCACCAGACTCATATTTGCGATGTTGATGCCGCCGTCAGAGAGCACCTTGGTCAGGGTCGCCAGCTCGCCGGGCACGTCCATGTGACGGACGATCAGGGTGTTGAAGATACCGGTGAAGTCCACCGCCACGCCATCCAGCTGATCCACCCGGATCCGGCCGCCGCCGATGGACGCTGCCTGCACTTTGGTCTTTTTTCCGCTGGCACCCTCCACCGTCAGCACTGCCGTGTTGGGGTGAGCCTCCCGCAGCTCGGCGGGATGGAACACAAAGGACAGTCCCTGCTCCTTTGCCACGGAGAAGCTCTCCGGGATTCGCAGATCATCGGGCTTCATACCCAGCAGCCCTGCCACCAGCGCCCGGTCCGTACCGTGGCCCCGGCCGGTCTCCGCAAAGGAACCGTACAATCCAATGTCCGCCTTCACCGGCGGTTCTCCCAAAAGGGTCCGGGCCATCCGCCCGATGCGCACAGCTCCCGCCGTGTGGGAACTGGAGGGACCTACCATAATTGGTCCAAGGATCTCAAAAATGTCCAGCATGAGCGCTCCTCCTTTGTTACATTTCTCTAATTTTAAGAGTATCACAGTCTTTTCTGTTTTGCAAGCATTTTCCGCCATTTTGTCTATGATAGAAAGACACCCTGCCGAGGCGGGTGTCTGTTTCTGGTATTCTGCTTTTGGTCAGTCCAGCACCTGAACGGCAGCGCCCAGCACGCCGTCTCCGATGTAGACGCTGAGGGTGCCGTCGATCTCGCCGTCCCACAGGTGGTCGCTGTTGGGCAGTGCCTCTGTCAGCATCTGCCGCACGGTCTCCATCTCCTCCGGTGCGCCGCCATGAGCCACCGCCAGATTGTACCGCTTGTGTTCGCCGCAGCGGTCCACAGCCATATCCACCAGCTTCCGCATCACCTGATGCCGTCCCCGGACCTTGGCCACGGACTGCAGCTGTCCGTCCGGTGCAAAGGTGATGATGGGCTTGATCTGGAGCATGGTGCCGGCCATAGCCGTGACCTTGCCGATCCGGCCGCCCTTCACCAGATACTCCAGCGTATCCACAGAAAAGAAGGGATAGGTGTTGGCGATGAGCTGCGGAGCCCGGCGCTCCGTCAGTTCTTCCCAGTCCATGCCGTTTTTGATGTCCTCAGCCAGCTGCAGCACCGTCATGCCCTGACCCAAAGCGCCGCTGACAGAGTCAAACACCTTCATGGCATAGCCCTGCTCCGCACATTCTCCCGCCAGGATCCGGGCCAGATTATAGGTCCCGGACAGGCCGCTGGACAGCATGACGGCGATCACGCCGTCATATCCCAGATCAAAGATCTCCCGGAGCTTCGCGCTGAAGTCCTCCACACGGGGCAGGGAGGTCTGGGGCAGCTCGCCGTTATGAAGCCGCTGATAAATATCCGGGCCGGTGATGTTGACGCCGTCCAGATATTCGCCGTCCTCGCACAGGATCCGCAGCGGGACAAAAAAGATATTGTTTTCCCTGGCCTGATCCCAACGCAGGTCGGCACTGGAGTCCGTCAGCAGGGCAATTTTCTTTGGGGTCATTTTTTCTGCTCCTTTTTACCCAAAAGCTTAATGGTTCAGAGGATATTATGTCACAAACTTACCCAAAGGGCAAGTCCTACCCGTTTTCTTTCTTCTCATTTTTCTGCATCCGCTGAAAGCCCTCCCGCTCCGGCAGATCATCCGTCATGCGGCCAGCCGCTTCCGCGGCCTTTTCCTCAGGTGTGGGGCGGTGGGTATGCCAGTTAGACATATTGATGGGCTGATCTGCCTCAAAGAGGTCATAGTAATCCGCATCCCGGAGCTTCGGCCGGCGATGGCGGATAATAGCCGTCAGGGTCGGATAGAGCACGATGGCGATGAGACCGCCGGAAAAGCCGTTGTTGTACAGGTTCAATCCCGCCACCGGGCCGCCGGTCTGCAGCACCAGCGCCGAGTGGATGAACCCCGCCAGTATGCCGCATACCGGGCCGAAGTGGCCGGCAACGGGGGCCAGCGTGGTCCCAAACAGGCCCGCCAGCTGAAGTGCCGGGTAATTGGGTTCGTAGTGCATACCGTAGGCCCCCAGCCACACGCCGAACATCACGGGAATGATGTTCCGGGGATGCTTGCCGAAGGCGGAAAAACCCATGATGGTGAAAATACCGCCCAGAGTGGGGCCGTTGAGGTCGCCCCCTACCAACAGCACATAGGCAATGCCGATCAGACCGTTGATGCCGATATTCACCATTACCGGCCCGGCGCCGAACATACGCAGATAATCGTTGGGCGCCCGGCCTGTGGTGCTCAGCAGGCGCCGGTATCCGGCCCACACGGCCCATGCGGGATCGCCGCAGCCGAAGGTGCCGATGAGGATGAACACAACGCACAGGGCGCCGCAGGCAAGGCTCAGTTCAAAATTGAGACCCGTGGACCAGTAGAGCACCGAGTCCGGCTTGTCACCGAAGGCCGTCAGGATCGGCACCACCATCATGGCGAACAGACCGCAGGCAAAGCCCATGTTGTAGAGGTTCATGCCGTTTTGTATCTTATAGGTGTAAGCTGACAGGGACGGCAGCAAAAAGCCCACCAGAATACCGGTGAACACGCCCAGCGGCAGGCTGGCGTGGACGCTGCCCAGTGCCATATAGCTCACCAGCGGTGCCAGCGCCGTCGCCAGCAGGGCCACGGAGGCATACTTGGAAAACGGCTCCTTCTGATACCGGGCATACAGCCATGTCCCTAAAATGATGGGCCAGATGTTGAACACATTTTTTCCAAACAGGGAGAAGCCCGCCATCAGCCCCATCTCCACAATGGTAAAGCCGTTGAAGGGGTCCTTGGCCAGCTTGATGATGAGAATGGAAATGATGGTCACCAGTCCCGCATTGACAAAAGCGGCGGCAGGGCCCGCAATATGGATATAGTCTGTGATCAGAAGATCCTGCATGGTGACGATCTTCCAAAGCCCCGACAGGAGCTGTTCCGGATGGCCCATGCTGAGACCAATGAGCATCAGCACAACGGAAAACGCAATGGTCCCCGGAAAAATATACTGATAATAGCGGCTCGTGTTCACGGGTCTCCTCCTGCTTCTTAACGATTTCTTAATGTGTTAAATTTATTATACTGTGGTTTTGCCTCGACGGCAACCCAATTCGTGAAATTTTTCACCAGTTCAAAAAAAGTTTACACTTGCCTTCAGCGTGTCGGAAAAGTCTTTTCGCCATGCGTGGAGCAGGAATACACCGTCGGCCCAGCCGGTTTCCGTG
>ENA-UEQP01002965-UEQP01002965.1-human-gut-metagenome-genome-assembly--contig:-NODE-2965-length-11779-cov-6.137241_pt1 | contig 11779 bp, 10 predicted proteins | sample MGYA00242951_ERZ507951 | MGnify/ENA primary metagenome ERZ507951 (study PRJEB26167, sample SAMN06115539) | human gut metagenome | host: Homo sapiens | place: China:Shanxi | collected 2015-11-18...
CATGGACGCGGGAAGCTGCCGGAGATCGCGGCACACATTTAGGGCGGCACTTGATACAATCCTTTGCGGTGGGAGAACAGTCAATGCGGAGCATATAGCCAACAGAGGTGTAAACATCAATACTGTTGCGCTTGGGATTGTATTCTGCAAATATTGTTCTCATCGTATTAAATCTCCTTATCGTTAAATCAATCATTTGTTGCAAAAATCAGAAGCATTTCAATCAGTTCACAATGTCACTTTTATTTTGTGTTATACTGTTTTATATAATTTTCTTGCCCTTGTTTTTGCCCTTATCAGAGTTCGTAAACACTGGTGGGACGATATAACGCAAGGGAAACAATAAGGGAAAGCTCACCTGCGATAAACTTTGTGTTTTCAAGGGATTGAGAGATATTTGATAATAAAATATAACAGTTATTAAATCCCTTGGAATATATGAAATCTCAATTCAAATTTACGGTTCTTTTGGGCTGCAAGGACACCGAAACACAGGAGTATTTTTCCAAAATGATAGGCGACAAACGGTCTACACTGGAAACAGATTCCAGCGCCAAGCCCCAGCCGATAATCAAGCCCGCCGACCTTGCGCATTTGGAGCAGGATTTGTTTGTTATCTGTGATGATGGTGCAATTCGTTTGCGGAAAAATTTCTATTTCCAATAGGGGCACGGGGGAGTTGCCGTCTCCCCATTAGTGGATCACTACCGGGAGGCCCGCACCCTCACCCAAACGCCTTGTCCTTTGCGATAAAAATATTGCTGCCACTCAAAACGGTAGCCTTTTTGGAGTAAAATCAAACCGCAATTTTCTTGCGTCAATGTCTCAAAAGTGTTGCAAAACTGGCAAGAGTATGATATATTTCTTATAAGTTGCTATGTTATGGCAATAAAAAAGAAAATCGCGGAAGAGGCGCCTCTTCCCTTACGGAGTGTACACTCCGTAAGGATAAGCTCTGTCTCCCGCCGAAAATTCAAAGGAGTATGTCAACGATGCGAAGAAAGTCTTATGCCAAGAGCGTTGTCGCTGTGGCTATGGCGGCAACCGTCGCGTTGAGCGCAACTGCCTGTGGGTCAAAATCCACGGCGGACACAGCCGACACATCCACCAGCCAGAGCGAGGCGGCTAGCTCGGCGGCTGAAACGCCTACCGCTACGCCAGCACCGACTGCAACCCCGGCCCCTACGGCCACGCCCGCTCCGGCGGAATCGACAGCAGAATCCACCGACAGCAAGAGCGAGCAGGGCAGCACCGATAACGGCGGCTTGTCTTCCGGCTCGCAGAGCGGCAATGCCAACAAGGGCAGTCAGTCCGGTAAAACGACCAATACGGCCAAAGCACCTGCACAGGCTGCTGCTCCTGCACCCACGGCTACGCCGAAGCCCATTACCTACACTTACGTCGTCCGCAAGCACCCCGCAAGCTGCACGACGGCGGGCTATGACGAGCACATCTGCCAAGAGTGGGGCGGTATGAACTACAACGACAACTACGTTGCCCCCAACGGCCACGACTGGGGCACGGGCGTTGTCACCAAGCAAGCCACCTACTACGAAAAGGGTGCAATTACTTACACTTGTAAAAACTGCGGCGAGACCCGCACCGAGGAAACGCCGGAGCTGGATAAAACCTACCATATCAAAGAGGTCGTTGCGCCGACCTGCACATCCGAGGGCTACACGATTTACGAGTGCAACGAGGTTCCCGGCCTGACCTACAAGGGCGAGTACACCGCCAAGCTGCCCCACAGCTGGGATGGCGGTGTTGTCACCAAGGCCGCAACGATTTACGCGAAGGGCGTCAAGACCTTTACCTGCACGGTTTGCGGCGAGACCCGCACCGAGGACATCCCCGTGCTGGACAAGACGTGGCACAAGGGCCAGACCGTCGCTCCGACCTGCACCGAGCAGGGCTACACCGTCTACATCTGCGACCAGGACAAGAACCTGACCGAGAAGCGCGACTACACTGCCGCCCTCGGCCATGATTACGACAACGGCGTTGTCACGACTCCGGCAACCTGCACGACAGAGGGTGTGATGACCTACACCTGCACCCGCGACGGCGCAACGAAGACCGAGACCATCCCCGCGCTGGGTCACAAGTGGGATGACGGCACAATCACCACCGCGCCGACCTGTGAGACCGAGGGTGAAAAGACCTACAGATGCACAAACGACGGTTGCACCGAGACCAAGAGGGAGGCCGTTGCTGCGTTGGGCCACGACTGGGATAATGGCACGGTCACGACCCCGGCGACCTGTACCGCAGAGGGCGTGTTGACTTACATTTGCAAGCGTGATGCCAGCCACAGCAAGACCGAAGCTATCCCCGCACTGGGTCACAAGTGGGATGACGGTACGATTACCACCGCGCCGACCTGCGAGGCCGAGGGCGAGAAGACCTATACCTGCAAGAACGATGGCAGCCACACCAAGACCGAGAGCATCCCCGCGCTGGGTCACGACTGGAACGACGGCGAGGTCACGACTGCGCCGACCTGCACGGAGGACGGTGTTAAAACCTACACCTGCAAAAATGATGCCAGCCACACCAAGACCGAGACTATTGCCAAGCTCGGCCACAAGTGGGATGCGGGCAAGGTTACCAAAGAACCGACCTACGAGAGCGACGGCACAATGACCTTTACCTGCCAGAACGACCCGACCCACACCTACACCGAGACCATCCCGGCGAAGAAGTACACATTTACGGTGACTGTGGTTGACCCCACCTGCACCGAGCAGGGCTACACGCTGCACACTTGCAACCAGAACGCCGAAAAATCCTACAAGGACAACTACACCAACGCGCTCGGCCACGACTACAAGGAAGTCACCACCCCGGCCACCTGCAAGGACGCGGGCAAGGTGGAAAACGTCTGCCAGCGCTGCGGCGACACCCAGCTTGTTAAAGACCTGCCTGTCACCGAAGACCACCAGTGGAACGACGGCGTTGTGACCAAGGCCGCCACCTGCACCGAGGCAGGGGAGAAGTTGTACACCTGCACCGTCTGCAACAAGACCAGGACGGAGACCATCGAGGCCACGGGCCACGATTGGAACGAGACCACCACCCCGGCCACCTGCGGCAAGGCGGGCAGTGTTGACCGCACCTGCAAGGCCTGCGGCGTGACCGAACACGTCAAAGACCTGCCCGCAACCGGCAACCACGCATGGGATGCCGGAAAGATTACCACCGAGGCCACCTGCGACGGCAAGGGCGTCAAGACGTTTACCTGCACTGTCTGCAACGAGACCAAGACCGAGGAAATTGCCGCACTGGGACATGATTTCGCTTACGGTTATTGCAGCCGCTGCGACCTGAATGCCAACTACAACCAGAAAGAGTGGGAGCAGGACATCTTTGAGCAGACCAACGGCCTGCGCACGAAATATAATCTTAGCACGCTTACCTACCGCGACGACTTGCAGTATGCGGCGGATATTCGCGTTGAAGAACTTGTGCAGAACTATATTACTTACGGAGACTACGGCGGAAAGTGGGGCAACCCGCACGTTCGCCCGGACGGAAGCGGCGCAGCTACGGCTCTTGGCGATAAGCAAGATTTGGCGTGGGGCGAGAATGCCGCAAATGATGCAGGCATTTTCGGCAAGGGCCATATGTTCTACCTCTGGACGCAGTCCGAGGGGCATCTTGCCGCCATTATGAACCCCGATGCAGACGGCATGGTTTGCGCACTGAAAGAGTACAATGGCCGCGTTTTCGGCATCCAGATTTTCGTCCGTGACCCGGACTACAACATGGACACCCAATCTACCGCCAGTGACACTTCCGCCCCGGTGGAGATTGCCGCTGTAGTTGTCACGGACTCTGCAACCACGGAGACCGCAGCAGAATAAAGTAAATCCCATCTACAAGGCCGGAGCTACCACAGCCCCGGTCTTTTTGTTGTATAGGGTATTATTGCTAATTTTCCGATAATTGATGTCCTTTGTGGCTGTAATAATGGCTGTCTGCCGCTGCAGCCCGGTTATCGGTGAGGCGCGAGCGCAGCCACCAAGCCCCTTTTTTCACACAAAGGATAGAGAAACCTTGCCCCTACTACCCGCTGCCGGGTTGAACAGACGCTATAAACAAGCAGCGTACCTATGCAGTAATTGTCGCTAAAACGGTTGCAAGCAATATTTCTGGTGCGGTATAATAATATTAAACAGAATCTCCCCTATAAGGGAAAAGGAAAAAGGATGCTGACCCGGAAAGTGAGTGCTGACAGGAAAGGTGCTAATATTATAATAAGAAAGGCAAAACGGAAATTTCTAAAATACAGCGATAATTCGATAAAAATAAAATGGCGAAAACGAAAATATGATAGTTTTATCTATCACAAACAAGCACACAATATATCAAATGGAACGGTAAAATTATGCCTAAAACAGTCAAAACCACATATACTGCAATCAACCTAGAGACGGGCGAGGTCTACACAGGCATTGATGCCCCGCAGTCCATCACGCGCGGAGAGACGCATTTTTGGCAAGCCAGCAAGGATTTTTTCGCGGCGCTGCTAGGGTATGGCACGGTGGAGAGCAAGGTCGTGGCAGGAATGCTGCACCGCACAAACCCCAAAACCAATCATATAGCGTGTACTTCTGCGGAACTGAAAAAAGAGATTTCTTGCACTAGAGACACGGTTGCGAGTGCGGTTAAAAAGATGGAAAGCAAGCGGCTGATTATCGGCATAGGGCAGGGCGCGTGGATGCTTAACCCGCGTATGCTTGCAATGGGCAATCAGACACAGATTGCACTATTGATGGCCGAGTACGATAAGTACGTCAGTGAGCGGACGGGTGCTGCATTGGTTGTGGGAAAGTATGTCTTGAAAAATCCAGTCACGGCGGAAGAACTCCCGCTGCCGCCAGAGTGCGACGACAAGTTGATGTTTCTTGATGGGAATACGCAATTCTGGAAAATCTACGATGTGTTTTTTGGAGCGATTGCAGGATTGAGCGAAAACGAATTGAGAGTTTTGCTCCACATGATGGATATAAACAAATCAAAAGGTGGCGGCACTTATAATAGGCCACTAACGGTGATTGCTGACGAGGCGAGAGTATCTGTTCCGACTGTCAATCGTGCTGTTAAAAAGTTAAAAAAACGGAATCTGATAATACGGTATTGTAACTGTAACTGGATGATTAACCCCCTCGTGGTTGCCAATGGAAATAAGCGGAAACAGAAAGTGTTAGAGCGCCGCTATACGGGGGTACAAGCAGAAAATGAGGCCAAGTTGAAACGCTACCGATTTCGGGTGCTTTCCCCCTACAACGACGGAAAACCATTCATTCCGGTGGGGCTGCCTACCTCGCCAAAGAAACCGTAAGGCTGCATTTAAGGCTTGACCCAACGGGCAACCGTCTTACGGTCTGTGCCGTACAGTTGGGCGATATGGTACATACTGACGCCCTGCTGATACATTTCCCGGATTTCTGCGAGCGTGTTATCCTCTGGCGGCGGGGCGAGCAGGTTAGAAAGTGACAGCCCCAAAAAGCAAGCAAGCTGTAAAATCTTGCGGACAGAGACCGTGCGATTGTTGGACGCGACACCGTAAATCTCATTTGAATCTACACTTTCAAAATTTCCGCCGTAAAAAGCGTTGACCGCCTCTGCGATTCTGGCGGCGTAAATCCTGCCGCCTGTCACAGACGCATAGCCGCGATTGCGCAAGGCTCGCTTGATGATGGCGCGATAACCGCCGCCGTCGCAGAAATCATACGGCGCGGTCAATGCGTCCTGCATCAGCGCGGCAAAGGTCTTTTGCGCTGCGGTGGGCGTGGTGTCCGGCGTGGGGAACGGGTGGCAGTCCGGCAGGGCGGGAAACAGCAGATTGTGCCTGTGCCCGGTCAGTGTGATTTCGGTGTCAGCCAGCCAGCAGCCGTGCCGGGGGCAGACGGCTATACCGGGTATCTGGTGCAGCCGATGCCAGTACGGCTCGCCATAAGCTGCAATATCCTCGTCAAAGCATTGCGGGCAGTAGCGCAGCCGCCGCGCGTCCATGTTGCTGCTTTGGTAGATGCCTATATGCTGCCCTGCGTGGCGGTTGCCGTTCAGCGTCAGCATATGGGCACTTTTCTTTCGGTTAGTGGAAAAGAAGCGGGTATAATACGGATAAAGCGTGTGCTGCATAATAATGTCTTTGGCGGTGAGGGCCTTTGTTGGGAGCGCGTCAAGCAGGGGTGAGAGCGCCCCGCATAACTCGACAGGTACGTTGATATGATTTGCACCGTATAGTTCACGGATGGAGTATTTGACCGATGGATTGCCGCTGCGGATATGATAGCGGCAAATGACGCTGTACCATAGCTCGTCTTGGTAGGGTCTTGGAAAGAATGAAATCATAACTCGACCTTGCCTTTGATGTACTCGCTGTACGCATCCAACGGTGGTCTGCCGCTCTTTTTAGCAGCGCGTAGCGTTCCCCGCAAATCATGGGGAGCAGTTGCCTCTGGTGAGCGGATCGCTGCCGGGGAGTGTTCCGTTTCCCTTTGCGGGCGGGGAACGCGGACGGTTGCCAGCTCCGCCATATAGTCAGATACCATACCGAGATTTTTTAAAAATGCACTTTCAAAAACTTCAAGGTCTAATTTTTCGCGTCCATCCAAGATACACAGCTTTTGTGCATTATACAACAGCTTAACCAGTACGTCTGGGATGCCCTGCGTTTTGCGATACAGCCAGCTTTGCATTTCCGGGGTCAAGTCCGTTGCAAAGCGGGTATACTGATAATGCCACAGACCATGCAGCAGCAGGGCAAATTCTTTATCGTCGGGTAATCTGTCATATATCAGCCCAGTCGTGCGGCGGGCAGAACGAAACTCTTGCTGCAACACTTGCAGGACGCGCGGTGTGCCGACCATGCAAATGCTGACACCAGCACCGTTGATTAGCTGTACCAGAAAATTTATAAAGCGGATGCCGTTTTTGCGGTAGGCGATATTTTGCAGTTCGTCAATCACCAAAAGCCCAACATGGTTGACACGGACAATTTGGTTTAGTTGGCTCACTAGCACATCAAGAGTCAGTTTGTGCGCCAGCGCGTAGTGCTGATAGCTTGTGCCCAGCAGAGTGTCCAGCTGCAAATATATGTCTAGTATCATTGCCTTGACAGAGCCGTCGTGCGGGGTCTGTACGACCAGATAGGGAATTTGCTGGCAGCAGAGCATTTGCCCTTTGTAGCGTTCGTGGTGGATGATTTGCGGAAATAGGGATAGCACCCGCTGCAATGCTGTTGACTTGCCCAACCCGGACACACCAACAACGGAAAAAGAGTTGCCGCCGCCAATGGATGCGGCAACAGCCTTGCCCTGCATAGCGGCGTAGCCCTGCTGGAACGCAGCGGCCTCCCGCTGCGGCGTGTACTGCCCATAGCAATGCTGCATGGCGTTGTAGACCTCACAATAGAGGTCTAGGGTCATTGTCAATGGCTGGTAAAACTCGTAGAGCGCGGATAATAGTTGCAGCCGCTCCCCGGTGCTGCGGTCTCGGTCACTGGCGCTGTACGGCGGAATAGATGCCAATGCGCGGATTAACTCCTGCCCTGCGAGCATAGGTGGCAGAGCTTCGACGTATGGATTGCCGGGATATAATAAACTGGTTGTGTATTCAGCAGTCATTAAAGTGTTCCTCCTGCTCTGCGGTCAGCAAATCAATCATGGACATATGCTCCTGCGTCCGCGCAATCGTGCGTCCACGCTGTATCTGCGGGCTGATTTTGCCTTTGTCGCTGATGCCGCGCTCGGCGCTGTCTGCAATCTGCATTATGTCGTTCATTAGGTCGATTTGCGCCTGTAATTCCTGCCGTTTCCAATTTGCACTCTCGCTTTTCTCGTTTTGTTGCATATCTGCGATTTCGGCGAGTGATTTACCAAAATACATTTTTTGTGCCAACGTGAATGGGATATAGTCACCGTCTTCATACAGATAAACGGTGTCAAGGCAATCTGGACTATATGCGACTTTGACGATTTCGCGCCCGTTAAGACCTGCGGAAACAAATCTTTTCTTAAAAGTGCAGTTTGAAAAACGCAAATTAAATAGTTCAAGCCCGCGTTGTGTGATTTTTCCATCCGCGCGGGGGAGCAGCGCGTAAAGCAACTTTGGGTCACTGGCAATGGACACCGGGCAATCGTCCTGCGCCGAGCGAAACGACCAGATAGCAGCGGCGGTAGGCGTGATGCCCGCGCTTACCATACCGGGTGTTCGGGAAAAACCAGACTGTATATATTGAGAGTTGTAAAAAAGGACACAGCGGAGAACGACAGCCGTAAATTGCTCTAAATCGAGTGTGCCTTGTCTGCGATAATCGGGAGCGCCGCGCTCCTGTATGTCAGATTCTACAACGCCCTTGCCTTTCAGCAACGGCTTGTAGGCGCTTTGGATAAGGTCGAAAAGTTTTTCAACTACACCTTTCAAATCCGGGCGGTAAGCTGGCAGATTTTCGATTTCGATACCGTAGCCCTCGCATAGATTTTCCAGTGGGCCGCCGAGAAATTCACTCCCCCGGTCAGTCATAATTTTTGTCGGCCGGTGATGGCTCGGCCAATCCTGCGGGTCAATCTCTATGTTATGCTGGCGGCAGAAAGAAACCTTGTCCGCAAAGGTGTTTTGCAGCAGCAAGCGCAAGGCATACTGCCCGCCCTCTATGCCGACATACACGCCGGTAATCAGACGGCTGTACGCATCAACCATTGCGTAGATAACAGGTCTGCCAATAGGGCGGCGAGAAAGACGGCTGACAATGTAGATGTCCGCAACGGTGGCATCGGTCATGTATGTGCCAATCGTGCCCGCATAGTCGCTGACAGCCCCAACAAATGGGCGGTAGTTGCGCTGGTATGCCTTGATACCCTCGCGACTGATGCTCTCACTGATGGGGTCGCGGTGTTGCCGAAAAAAGTAGCGGAATTGCCAGAACGAGGGATAGTCTGGTTTCAGCTTGCCTTTGGCATCGCAGTATTTCGCCCGCAGCATCATTTTGTAGGCGGTCTGCAAGCTCTGACGCTGTGGGGTGTAGTAAAATTTGTTTAGCGCCCAACGGATGGCCTTTTCGTCTGCTGACAAAGGGCATTTTTCGGCGTTGGATTTTTCAGCGGGCAGCAACGCATTTTTAGATTGATAGACCCAGTATAGCCAGAGGTATTGCAGGATTGTTTTGCGGGAAACAGGATTGCCGGAAACAATCTCACGCAAGACCTTGTTGCGATAGGATTTGTCGCAGATACATTCCTTAAGCAAAAGTGGAGCAATCAATTCAGCGCGGCGGTCACGCTGCTGGCGCTGACGCTCGGAAATATCCTCGTCGAGTGAGAGTAAACGGTACATATCCTGCGGCAGTTTTTCCATCTGTAAAAGGCTCGGCGTTGAGATTGGAAAAGGCATTTTGCAGCGTTGACAGTTGACAACATAAGATTGCTGGTCGCCGTAGAGCAAGACCCGCAGATGGTCGCCGTTGTCAGATTTGAGCAAATCATTTTGTCTCATAGTACACGCTCCTTGTCGATGATGATACCCCAGTCGTCAATGCCTTGTTGCTGCCAATAGCGGCGGGATAATTCCAACCGTTCAGCAACAGATGGACGGCTTAAATGCGAACGGAAAACGGCTTCGCGGACGGCGGTTTTGCCGTCTGTAAAATGGATAACAAAATCTGTTGTGTAGGTCTCACTCGGCAAATTGAGGTCGTCGGCTGGAATTTCGTCTAGTTGGAGTGGAATATTGCACTCTATTTGAACTATGGACGGCTCGGCGTTGAGCATCCGCGCGGCGGCAAGCTGTACCTTATCATACAGACAGCAGACGCGCGGACATTTTTCCAATTTGATTTTTGTGCAACGCTCCTTTTGGATTTGCTTGCGCATGATAGCGCCCCTTTCTGGGGCTGGATTTTGTACAGCCAAAAAGGAAAATATCTTTGCCCTATTGGGGCACAGCAAATTTCCTGTTTCCGAAAAATCAAACGTAAATGCAGATTTCTCGCGAAAAATGGAAAATGAGTGTGCCTTTTGGCAAAACAGGAAAACGGCCTTGCCCCAACAACACAGTGATGCAACGTGCAAATCTGTGTTGTGGGGCAAAGCCGTTTTCTCATTTCTTCCAAAATCGATAAAATATACTATATGGAGAGGCACTTGAAAAATTCCAGAAAGGCAAAGCCATTTTCCAAAATTTTTTCAACGAGGCTCGCTCCACTCCGTTCCGCTCGCAGCGCCATTCTTCAAATATTTTCTGATTATTATCTGAAAAATCGGCGGAGAAACGACGGGAAACATATAATCTGAAATCTATTCGGGAAAGAAAAGGGGCCCCGGCGCGGAGCGCCGGGGCCTAATCCTATTTTGCTCAACAATTTGCCTTTTTGGACGGATTGTTTTGCCCTATGTCATCAGCTTTTTTAGTTATTTCCGACCACGCTGCAGCTCGATCCAGGCCAGGTCGCCTCTCTCCAGACCGTGGATCAGAACCTCCGCGGTGGCGATGTTTGTGGCGACAGGGATCGTGTGCATGTCGCACAGGCGCAGCAGCATCATGTCGTTCGGCTCGCCGGGCTTGGCACCGACGGGGTCACGGAAGAGCAGCAGCATGTCCACCTCGCCGCAGCCGATCATGGCAGCGATCTGCTCGGCACCGCCGCGGCCTCCCGGATACAGCGTGCGCACCGGCAGACCGGTGGCATCATGGACGATTTTGCCGGTCACGCCCGTGGCGATCAGGTCATTCTCAGACAAAATGCGCACATAGGCAGTGCAGAACTGAGCCATCAATTCCTTGCGGGAATCGTGGGCAATCAAGGCAATTCTCATGGCTGAACTCTCCCCCCACAGCGGCCACCGCATGGCCGTAAAACAAGCATATACCCTATAATATAATATATGCACAAAAAATGCAAGTGCGGCAGCCGCAAAAACTGACAAAAAATGCGCCGTCCGGCCAAGTGCTTGGCGGATTGCCCAAACAGTACCGCAAAATTTTGGTAAAACAGCGCGCCGCAGTTGTGCTATAATGAAAAAAACGGACAGAACAATGTACAGCTTTCTGTCTAAAAGGAGGATTCACCATGAGGAAATCAGCCCAGACCGTCATCCGCCCGGATGCCTATTATACCATCGCCGCCGCCAATGGCCGCGTGCTGGAAGTGGCCGATTTCAACACCGAGAACGGCGCGTCCGTCCGCCTGTGGAGCTACGAGGGTCAGCCCTGGCAGCAGTGGCAGTTTGTGGAAGCGGGGGACGGCGAGTACCGCATCAGGAACCGCTTTACGGGCAAGGTCATGGACTTGGCCATGTCTGGCGTCTGCAACGGCACCTGGGTCCACCAGTGGACCCAGACCGCGGGCGCGGGTCAGCGCTGGCAGATCGTGGAGGCGGGCGGCGGCAAGGTCAAGCTGCGCAACGTCCTGGCCGATAAGGTCATTGACCTGGTGGGAATGCGCGTGGAGAACGGCACCCAGGCCCAGATCTGGCAGGATGTCTTTGGCGAGAACCAGCTCTGGAAGCTTGACCCTGTGCCCGAGCGCCTGCTGAACAAGGAGACCCCTGCCCCGACGCCGAAGGCCGCGCCCAGGAAGGCCGCCGCCAAGCCGACCCGGACGCAGACCGAGAAGAAAACCTCCGGCAAAGCCGCAAGAAGAACCAGTAAAAATAAGTAAGTCTTCCCCCGCGGGGAAGCCCAGCGTGTAGAAAAAACTCCCTCTGCGAGACAGACTCCCCCGATACGGGGGAGGTGGCGCTTGCGCCAGAGGGGGAGCGGTGCCCCGAAGGGG
>ENA-UEQP01002971-UEQP01002971.1-human-gut-metagenome-genome-assembly--contig:-NODE-2971-length-11753-cov-3.636948_pt1 | contig 11753 bp, 11 predicted proteins | sample MGYA00242951_ERZ507951 | MGnify/ENA primary metagenome ERZ507951 (study PRJEB26167, sample SAMN06115539) | human gut metagenome | host: Homo sapiens | place: China:Shanxi | collected 2015-11-18...
GCGAGCGGCTCAGCTGAGGCCGGCGTGAGCATCGCGGCGGCGACCTGTCCGCAGTTGTGCGCCGCCGCGCCGCCGACGGACACGCCGTAGACCGAAAGCCGCGGCAGAGCGTGCAGCGCGATCATCACCAGCATGGCGGCAAGTCCCCCGAGCAGCGAGAAAAGGAGCGCCGAGGCGTTGCCCGCAAAGAGGGAGCCGAGCAGACAGCGCACCACAAGGATGGCGAGTGCGTTCGACGCGCCGAGGGCATAGAGCGCGTAGACCGTCACGATGTTCGCAAGCCCGAGCTTCACGCCGGGCAGCGGCAGCAGCGGCGGAAAAAAGGACTCCAGATAGGAGAGCGCGAGCGCCAGCGCGGCAAGCACGGCGCAGGTCGTGATAGCTTTTGTTGAGAACCTCATACCGCGCCTCCTAACCCGTCACGAGGTCGTAGCCGTCGGCGGCGCCGACCAGCTCCACCACGATGCGCGCGGGCAGGCACACGATGCTCTGCCCCGCGCGGGAGACCGCGCCGGAGTGGACGCAGTCCTGCCCCGGGCAGTCGCTCTGCGTGACCGACACCGCGCCGCCCGCCGCCGTGACCGTCAGCGTGTAGCCGTTGTTCGCATAGGTATGCGTGCCGAACTGCGCGAGCGGGAGCCGGTCGAGCTCCTGTCCGTCGGCGGAGACCACGACCGTCAGCGCACCGCTCTGCGGCGCGCGGGCGGCGAGAAACGGTCTGACCGCCAGCGCCGCGGCGAGCGCCAGCACGACGAGCACCACGAGCGCGTCATAGCGGTTGGGGCGCAGCTCAGGCGATGATGGCTTCGTAGACATAGGTTCCCTCCTCGCTCGGCTCAAAGCGTTCCGCCAGTCCCGCAGTATAGCGCACATGACCGTCATCGGTCACAAGGATCAGCTCGATGCGCAGATTTTTCTCCGCCGCGAGCGTATCGCGCAGCGCAAGGCTTCCCGCCTCGCCGAGCACGAAGCAGGCGGTGGAGAGCGCGTCGGCCCACGCGCCGTCGCCGCACACGACCGTCACGCTTACCAGCCCGCTCTCGGCAGGCTTCCCGGTCTTGGGGTCGATGATGTGGTGGTAGCGCACGCCGTTTTCCTCAAAGCCGCGCTCATAGATGCCGGAGGTCACCACGAAGGTGTCCGCCGCCGTCAGCACGCCGAGAAATTTCGATGGGGCGGCAGGGTCCTTGACCGCGACGCGCCAGTCGCTGCCGTCCGGCTTCGCGCCGAGCAGCCCGACGTCGCCGCCGAGGTCGATGACCGCACTCGTTACGCCGAACTCCGCGAGGACGGTGCGTACCGCATCGCCCGCATAGCCCTTGGCGATGCCGCCGAGGTCGAGCTGCGCACCGTCCGAGAGGGCGATCGTATTGCCGTCCACCGACAGCTTTTCCAAACCGACGTGCGCGAGCAGCGCGGACAGCTCCTCGTCCGACGGCACGCGCGGTGCATCGCCGGTGAAGTCCCATGCGTCCATCACGGGCGCGACGGTGGGATCGAACGCCCCGCCGCTCAGTGCACCGATGGTCTGCGCAATGTCCGTGAGTTGGGCAAGCTCCGCGTCCTCGACCGTGCCGTCGCGGTTGAGCGCGCTTACCGTGCTTGTCTCGTCGTGGCGGTCGAGCTTCGCGTCGAGCGTGCGCAGCGTTTCCTCCGCCGCGTCGAGTGCGGCGGAGGCGTTTTCGCCGTAGGCGGTCAGATTCATCACCGTGTCCATCGTGTAGACCGTGCGTGTCTCGCCCATTTCCTGCTGCACTCCCCCGCCGCAGGCGGTGAGGGACAGCGTGAGCGCCACAGTCAGAACGGCTGTCAACATACGTTTTGTCATAGCTTCCTCCGAAAAAAATGAAGCGTTCGTTAGTGTGCCCGTAGCACGCGCCCCCGTGTCTCGCCGGTAAACTGCCCGTCCATGATCTCCGGTACGCCCGCGACGAACACGGCGTCCATGCCCGAGGCAAGCTGCCGCGGAGCGGTGTAGGCGCAGTTCTCCCGGATATTTTCCGGCGAGAACAGGCACAGGTCGGCGTCCGCGCCGACGGCGATGCGTCCCTTGCGGGAAAGACCGAGCCGGTCGGCGGACTGCATCGTGAGCTTGTGCACGGCCTGCGGCAGCGTGAGGATGCCGCGCTCGCGGACATAGTGCGCGAGAAAGCGCGCCGCGCTGCCGTACACGCGCGGGTGGCACAGCCCCTCGACTGGATAGGTCGCGTCGGAAATGGGCACGGAGAACGGCGCGCGCAGGATGGCCTCGATGTCCTCCTCCGTGGCGATGAAGTCGATCATGCCAGCCTCGCAGCGCTCGGCGGCGAGCAGGTCGAAGAGCGCGTCATAGGGATCCTTGCCGAGCGTGTCTGCGATCTCCGCGAGAGACTTGCCCTCAAACGGCTTATACTCCTCTGTGTGCAGTGAGATCGGAACGACGTTCTCAAAGCCGACGAGGTGCGTGATGTTTTCAAAGTCGCTGCCCGTCTCCATGCGCTCGCGCATGGCGGCGCGGTCGGTCGGATCGCGCAGCGCGGCGGTCAGCGCGTCCAGCCCGCCCTTTTGAAATTCCGGCGGCAGAACGTGAATGAGCTGGGTCGAGCCGGCGGAATAGGGATACACGTCGCAGGCGACGTCCAGCCCCTCCGCGCGGGCGTTTTCAAGGAGCCGCAGCATCTCCGGCACGGCGCGGCCCCAATTCCTCCGCCCGATGCCCTTGAGGTGCGAGATCTCCACGGGGCAGCGCAGCTCCCGGGCGACGGTCAGCATCTCGCGCAGCGCGTCCACCACGCCGTCGCCCTCCTGCCGCATATGAACGGTGACGGGCAGCCTCCCGCCGCGCAGCGGCTCAAGCGCGCGGATCAGCCCCTCGGTCGAGTAAAAGCACTCGGGCGCGTAGCCGAGACCCAGCGACACGCCCACCGCACCGTCGGCGAGTGAGCGCTCCACAAGGCGGTGCAGCTTCCTGTACTGTCCGTCCGTCAGCGGCGCGTCGTCAAAGCCTGCGACGAGGGCGCGGAGCGTCCCCATGCCCGCGAGCATGGCGTTGTTCACGATTTGCGGCGTCCGCTCCGCTGCGGCGAAATAGTCCGCAAGGGACGCGAAGCACAGCTCGTCCCCAAACGCGCCGGTGATGGGCGCAAGATACGCGCGCACGGCGGGAGCGTGCTCCCCCGCGAGCGGCGCGAGCGACATCCCGCAGTTGCCGCCGACGAGCGTGGTCAGACCCTGCGCCAGCTCGGCACGTCCAAAATTGGGGCGGAACAGCGCCGCGTCGGTGTGGCGGTGGATGTCCAGAAAGCCGGGCGTCAGCGTGCGGCCTTGCGCGTCAAGAACGTGCGCGGCATCGGCGCCGGTCAGGCGACCGACTGCGGCAATGGTTCCGTCCTTGATGCCGACGTCGGCGGGAAAAGCGTCCGCGCCGGTGCCGTCGAGCACCTGCGCGCCGCGAATGAGCCAGTCCAGCATGGTCTTACGTCTCCGGCTCCATGACGCCGCGCTCCGTGACGTAGAGCGTGCAGCGGCGGTCATGCTCCTCGGTGGGAACGGCCTCGCTCATCAGCCGCTCGCGGCAGATGAGGCAGGTCGGACAGCTCAGCTGCGGCAGCAGACGGTCATAGTAGCCGCCGCCCTGTCCGAGCCGGCGGCCCCTGCGGTCGAACGACAGGCAGGGCACCACGGCAAAGTCAATATCGGCGGGCGTGACGAGCGCGCAGTCCGCCTTCGGCTCTAAAATGCCGTACATCCCCGGCACGAGCTCGCCCATCGACGTGACCACGCACAGGTCGAGCGCGTGGCCCTCGGCGCAGCGGGGCAGGACGAGCGTCTTGCCCGCGGCAAGAGTCTCCTTCAGCAGCAGCGAGGTGTCGATCTCATGGACGGTGCCCGCAAAGGCGAACACGGTCCCCGCGGCCCGGTATTCCTCCAGCGCGAGGACGCAGCGGCAGATGGCCTCCGAGCTTTCGGCCTTGTAGGCGGGGTCAAGCGTGCGCTCGGTCTGGCGGATATAGGTGCGCAGAGCTTTCTTTTCTTCGATGACGGACATGGGGTATCCCTCCGGTCAGATAAAATTTCATCCCCCTTATGGTAGCAGAAAGCGGCGGAAATAGCAAGGCGGCGAAGAAAGGAAATCCTTCCGGCGCAAACGGTTTGCAAAAGAAATTGACAGCGAAAATTTTGTTTGTTATCCTAACGTTGAGATCACGGCGCACCGCGCCGGCATGAGGAGGAAACCATCATGGCGATGTTACTCAAGGGGGCCGACGCCGCAAGGGCGTTGACCGAACAGCTGCACGAGCAGGCGGAGGAGCTGAAGAAAAACGGCACGGAGCCCTGCCTTGCCATTCTGCGCGTGGGCGCGCGCGAGGACGATCTGTCCTATGAGCGCGGCGCGCTCAAGCGCTGCGAGAAGGTCGGCATTACGGTCCGTCAGGTCGTGCTGCCCGAGGACGCGGGCCAGCAGGAGCTGATGGACAACATCCGTTCGCTCAACGAGGACGAGCGTGTTCACGGCGTTCTGATGTTCCGCCCGCTGCCCAAGCACCTCGACGACGAGGCTGCCCGCCGCGCCCTCGACCCGAGAAAGGATATGGACGGCATCACCGACGGCTCGCTCGCCGCGGTCTACGCCGGCACCGACGGCGGCTATCCGCCCTGCACCGCCGCGGCCTGCGTGGCGCTGCTCAAGCATTATAACGTGCCCATCAAGGGCAAGCGCGTGGTCGTGATCGGCCGCAGCCTCGTCATCGGCAAGCCGGTCTCCCTGCTGCTGCTCGCCGAGCACGCGACTGTGACCATCTGCCACAGCCGCAGCGAAAATCTGCCCGCCATCTGCCGCGAGGCGGATATCCTCGTCGTCGCCGCCGGTAAGGCCGGCATGGTCGGCGCGGAGAGCGTCCGCGCGGGCCAGATCGTGCTGGACGTGGGCATCCACGTCGGTGCGGACGGCAATCTCTGCGGCGATACCCGCTTCGCCGAGGTGGAGCCGATCGTGGAGGCCATCACGCCCGTGCCCGGCGGTGTCGGCGCGGTGACGACGGCCATCCTCGCGAGCCACGTCATCGAGGCGGCGAAGAGAAGCTGAGCAAAACCGAAGGATCGTCTAAAAACGGCGGCGCTTTCTGCGCCGCCGTTTTTCATTGCGCTCGATCGGTGATATACTGCCTCCATTCCAAAAGGAGGGCGAACGAATATGCGAAAATCCATCAAACGAAATCTTGCCTACGACGATCAAAAGGACCTTTACTACGTCACGATGCACTATGGGATGCGGCCCGACGGCTCGCGCGACCGCTGCGTGCGCACCTTCCGCTGTCTCGACGATGCCGAGAGCACCCTGACGGAGTTTCTGCGTCTGCGCGCGCTCAAGCGCACGCGCCACGGCGGCGAGGTCATTCTCGCCGACTGGCTGGAGGTCTGGCTGCGGGATTTTATCTGCCCGAACCGCGAAAAGACCACCGTCCACGGCTACGAGAACATCATCCGACTCCACCTTGTGCCCGCACTGGGCGAGGTGAAGCTGCCGGAGCTGCAGCCGGCGCAGCTGCAGCGGTACTACGCGGAGCTGCTGGAAAAGGGACTCTCCCACAACACCGTGCGCAAGCACCATGTGCTGCTGCACACGGCGCTGGAGGCCGCCGTCCGGCAGGGACTGCTGCGGGAAAACGTGACGCGCTATGTCACACCGCCGGCCAAGGTGATGCCGAGCCACCGCTACTACGATCCCGCGCAGCTGCGCGAGCTGTTTTGCCGCTGCGCGGGCACGGAGATCGAGCCCGCCGTCAAGCTGGCGGGCTATCTGGGGCTGCGGCGCAGCGAGATCTGCGGACTCAAATGGCGCTGTGTGGATCTGGACGCGAAGATCGTCACCGTCCGCGAGGTGCGAACCTCCGTGGGCGGAACGTTCATCGAGAAAAAGCCTAAGTCCTATTCCTCCGTGCGGCGGCTGTGCTACGATGGGGTGAGCGACTTGGAGAAGCTGCTCACGCGGCTGCACGACGAATGGGAGCGCGGGCAGCGCGAGCGGGGCGCAGGCTTCAATCCCGAGGGTTATGTGGCCGTCACGGAGCAGGGAAAGCCGTGGGACCCGAACGGCCTCGGGCGTCGCGTCGCGGCCTTCGTTGAGGAGAACGCCCTGCCGTCCATCTCGCTCCACGGCCTGCGCCACAGCTTTGCGAGCGTCGCCAACAGCCGCAGCGTGCCGATGTTCACCATCTCCAAGGCGCTCGGCCACAGCTCGACGAGCATCACGAGCGAGGTCTACACGCACCTTTTCGACGAGACGGTGCAGGATGTGGTAAACGTGGTGGCAAAGGCCATCGGGACGCGCGCTTAGAGAAGCGTCTCAATATCAAAGAGCGAGGCGAGCACCGCCCAGTTCTGGGGAAAGGGACGTGTAAGATTCCAGTATCCCACGCCCTGCAAATGGTATTCGTCCGCGAGGCGGAGCTTGGCCTCGATGCTGCGCGCATCCTCGAACCAGACGGCGTGCTCGCGCCCGCCGCGGTCGGTGTAGTGGTAATAGGGGGCCTGCGCGGCCGCGTCGTATTGAATGGCAATGTCGTGGCGCAGAGCGCGCTCGACCGCCTGCACCGGCGAGAGAGATTCCGCCCGCGTCTCGCCGGATACGAAGGGCAGGGGCCAGTCGTAGCCGTAGAGCGGGATGCCCATGAAGATCTTTTCCGGCGCGACGGCGGTCAGGGCATAGTCCAGCACGGCGCGCACCTGCCCCAGCGGCGCGACCGCCATCGGGGGGCCGTAGGTATAGCCCCACTCATAGGTCATCAGAAACACCGCGTTGGCTGCCGCGCCGAGGAGCGCGTAGTCGTGCGCCTCGTAGAGCAGCCCCCGCTGCGCGGCGCTCGTTTTCGGCGCGAGCGCGACGATGACCGGACAGCCGAGCGGATTGAGCGCTTCGCGCAGCCGCGTGATGAAGGCGGCGTAGGCCTCGCGCTGCTCGGGCAGCACATATTCAAAATCCACGTCCAGTCCGAAGTAATGTCGGGCCTGTACGGTCTCGAGGATGCTCTGCACCAGAGCGTCCTGCGCGTCCGCTTCCTCCAAGATGAGCGTGGAGCGGGCGTTGTCGAAGCGGCCCTCCTCCGTGAGCGTGGAGAGGTGCATGAGCGCGGCCGTGCGGTACTGTCCGGCGGCGGCGAGCAGCCATTCGTCCGCGAGCGGCAGCAGCGTGCCGTCGGCGTTGATGCCGTAGGTAAAGGGCGTGAGGTAGGTGAGATAGGGCAGCGCAGCGTCGAGCAGGCCGCCGCGGATGAAGGGATGGCTGTAGGCATTGACGGCGAGTGTGCGCGTGGGCGTGTCGTCGTAGGCGATGACGAGCGTCTGCCCGGGGTAGAGGGCGCTGCGCCCGCCGAGGGCGGGATTATTCTGATAGAGCGTCCGCACGCTCAGACCGTAGCGCAGGGCGATGGAATAGACGCTCTCGCCGATCGCGACCGTGTGCAGCTCGCGCGGATGGCGGACGACGAGCGTCTGCCCGACGGCGAGCGGAGCGTCCGGCGCGACGCCATTGACGCCGGCGAGAATGCCCGCCGGCACACCGTACCGCGCGGCGACCGACGAAACGGTCTCGCCTGCGCGCACCACATGAATATCCATAAAAGATCACCTCGCACCAGCCTATGCGCGGCGCGGGCGCGCTATCCGCGGATTTTTCCTTGCAATGCGCCCGCGGTGCGGTATAATAGGAGCAGCAAAAAGGAAGGAGCCGTTTTTATGCCTACGCCGAGAGTTGCCGCCATCCACGATATGTCCGGCTTCGGCCGCTGCTCGCTGACCGTCGCCATCCCTGTGCTCAGCGCGATGGGCGTGCAGTGCTGCCCGCTGCCGACCGCCTATTTCTCCACGCACACCGGCGGCTTCACGGGCTATACCTTTCTGGATATGACCGACGAGCTGCCCAAGACCGCCGCGCACTGGGCGGAGCTCGGCATCCACTTCGACGCCGTTTACACCGGCTTCATGGGCAGCGAGGCGCAGATGGACCTTGCGGCGGACTTTGTACGCACCTTCCGCCGCGACCGCTCGACGATCTTTATCTGCGATCCCGTGATGGGCGACCACGGCAAGATCTACAAGACCTATACGCCCGCGATGTGCGCGGGCATGACGCGGCTGGCGGAGCTGGCGGACGTGATCGTGCCGAACCTGACCGAGGCGGCGGTGCTGCTCGGCGAGGACCATTCCTTCGGCGCCCTGACGCATGACGAGGCAGGCTATCGCTCGGTCGTTGAGCGTCTGAGCCGGAACGGAACGCGCAGCGTGGTGCTCACCGGCGTGATGCTCCGCAAGGGAGAGATCGGCGCGTGCGTCTTTGACCGCACGAGCGGCGGGACGGAGTTTCTTTTCGACACGTTCATCGGCAAGGAGTTTCACGGCACCGGCGACGTGTTCGCGAGCGTGCTCACCGGCGCGCTCGTCAAGGGCAAAACGCTGCACGAGGCGGTGCGGCTCGCGGAGGCCTTCGTGCGCGAGTGCGCCATTCAGACCATGCCGCAGAACATACCGGCCCGCGAGGGCGTGGACTTCGAGCCGATCCTCTGGAAGCTGCACGAGGGCTTATAAAAGAGAAAACGGAAAGGATGTTTCCCGGGAAACATCCTTTCCGTTTTTTGCGGGTGCGGTCAGCGGGCCTCGAGCGCGGTGACGGCGTCGGCGAGCCAGTCGCCCTTGAATTCCTCGATGCGGCCCTCGTCCGTGAGGGCGGCGAGCTGCGGGTCGATGGGCATTTGGGCGAGCAGCGGGATGTCGTGCTTCTTCGCGGCCTCGGCGCTCCTGCCCTCGCCGAAGAGGTAAATTTTTCTGCCGCAGTCGGGACAGATGAGATAGCTCATGTTCTCCACAAGTCCCACAATGGGAACCGCCATCTTCTCCGCCATCTTCACGGCCTTCTCCACCACCATGCCGACAAGCTCCTGCGGGGAGGCGACGACCACGATGCCGGAGAGCGGGATGGACTGAAAGACGCTCAGCGTCACATCGCCGGTGCCCGGCGGCATATCGACGAGGAGGTAGTCGACGTCCCAGAGAACGTCGGTCCAGAACTGGGTGACCACGCCGCCGATGACGGGGCCGCGCCAGATGACGGGATCGGTCTCGTCGTCGAGCAGAAGGTTGATGGACATGACCTCGATGCCGGTCGAGCTGACGCAGGGCAGGAGGGCATTTTCCGTGCCGACAGCCTTCTCGTGCATCCCGAACGCCTTCGGGATGGAGGGGCCGGTGATGTCGGCGTCCAAAATGCCGACGCGATAGCCCTTGCGGCGCAGGCTGACGGCGAGCTGGCTCGTGACCATGGACTTGCCGACGCCGCCCTTGCCGGACACGACGCCGAACACCTTGCCGATGTGCGCATCGGCGTGGGGCTTTTTCAAAAAGGACTGGGGGCTGGTGCGCTCACCGCAGCTTTCGCCGCAGGTCGAGCAGTTGTGGGTGCATTCACTCATGGCGCTGCACGCTCCTTTGCTGTTGGTTTGGGCTTAGTGTATACCGAATGGCGCGGGAAGTCAACCGCGCGGGTGCTTACTTCTTGTCGCGGCGGGGGCTGTAAACGCTCCTGAGCTGCTCAAGCTCAGTCTCGTTCTCGCTCAAACGGGCGCGGATGCCGGCGAGCAGATCCTCACGCGCTGCCTTGAGCTGAGGATGCGAGTGGAGCAGGCGGCGCTCGAAGATGTCGGCACCGTCGCGCAGGGCGTAGAGCACGAGCAGCGCGCCGTGACCGTAGATGGGGCAGAGAAAGCCGTTGAGGAAGCCGCGCTTTTCGCACAGGCGCCCCTTGGGCACGGAGCAGTAGATCATTTCGCCGCACCAGCCGAGCGTGCTGTAGGCGATGAAGAGCAGGAAAAGGGCGCAGAAGTCCTCAAAGGACAGCGGCAGCGGCAGGGGGGTCAAGGTGGCCATGGGCAATATCTCCTATATAATAATATGCGTCGGTGGGATGGGAAATTATTCGGCGTCGGCGCCGTCGTCGAGCAGCCGCGCGGATTCCTCGGCGGGGAGCACGGAGACGGAGCGGAGCTTGCTGTTGATCTTGCGCGTGCGCACGCCGACGAGCTTATCCAGCTCCGCGCCGGTCTGCTCGATGCGCTTCTGCGCGGCGGCGAGCACGTCCTCAAAGGTGGCGAACTCGGTCTTGACCGCGCCGAGGACGCTCCACACCTCGCTCGAGCGCTTCTGAATGGCGAGCGTGCGGAAGCCCATCTGCAGGCTGTTGAGCAGGGCGGCAAAGGTCGTGGGGCCGGCGATGTTGACCTTGTACTGCCGTTGGAGCACCTCGACCAATCCGAGCCGGACGACCTCGGCGTACAGCCCCTCGAAGGGCAGGAACATGATGCCGAAGTCGGTGGTGTTCGGCGGGTCGATGTATTTATCGCGGATGTCCTTCGCGCAGCCCTTGATGCGCGTTGTGAGCATGGCCTGCGCGGCGGCGATGGCGGCGGGATCGCCGGTGTCGTAGGCGTCCACGAGCTGCGCGTAGACGTCGCCGGGGAACTTGGAGTCCACGGGCAGGTAGACGAAGCTGCCATCCTCGCCGGGCATCTTGATGGCATACTCCACGCGGGTGGTCGAGCCCTTTTTGGTGATGACGTTTTCCTCGAACTGATCGCGCGTGAGAATGTCGTCGATGAGCGCGCCGAGCTGGTACTCGCCGACGATGCCGCGCGTCTTAACATTGGAGAGCACCTTTTTCAGATCGCCCACGCCGTTGGCCAGCGTTTTCATCTCGCCGAGACCGGTGTAGACCTCCTGCAGCCGTTCGTTGACGAGCCGGAAGGATTGGCTGATGCGCTCGTCGAGCGTCTTTTGCAGCTTCTCGTCCACGGTCACGCGCATTTTTTCAAGCTGCTCGCTGTTGTCCTTTTGCAGCGTCTCCAGCCGGCTCTGCACGGCGGCGGTGAAGGCGGTGAACTGCGCTTCGATGCCCTGCATCCGCTTATCCTGCATGGCGAACTGCTTTTCCTGCGCCTCGGCGAGGATGCGGTTCGTTTCAGCGATGGTGGATTTGAGCTGGAGCTGGTTCTTCTCAAGGCTCTCGATCAGCTCGCGCAGGCGGACGTCCTGCCGCTCGGCGGTCTGTGTCTGCGCCAGCGCGAGCGAGTCGGCAAAGGTCTTCATGGTCGTCTGCACGGTGCCGGTCAGCTCGCCGCGCGACGCGCGCAGCTCGCCGGTGAGCTCGGTCTTGAGCGCGGGGAGATTGGCGCTCCAGCTCTCGCGCAGGAGACGCTCATAGTCGGGCTGGCGCTTTATCAGCCGCAAGAGCAGGATAAGCGACAGGAGCGCGAGCACGAATGCCGCGGCGGAAAGGGCAAGGGTCCATTCATTCATAAGTAAATTCCTCATAATAGTAATGTGGTATAAGAACTGTAAAACGGTGTAAAATAGTATAGCATCTTTTTCCAGGTTTGTCTCCAAAATATTTTTGAGAAAAGCCAAAAAAATGTAAAAAAGGTGTTGACAACTCTCGAGCAACGTGGTAATCTATCACATGTTCCGCGGTTGGAGCGTGTACCTTGTAAATTAAACAACGAAGAACAAAGAAGCACCAGATATGAGGTGTCTGAAAAGACATCGAGCTTGCCGGAAGCCGGTTTAGTCAATTACGGCGGAAGGCAAGGATAAAAAGTTTTGCAAGCTATGACAAATAGCTCGATAAAGGTTTGAACAGCGAGAGCTGTTGAAATACCATTTTATTGAGAGTTTGATCCTGGCTCAGGACGAACGCTGGCGGCGTGCTTAACACATGCAAGTCGAACGAG
>ENA-UEQP01002974-UEQP01002974.1-human-gut-metagenome-genome-assembly--contig:-NODE-2974-length-11746-cov-5.466278_pt1 | contig 11746 bp, 9 predicted proteins | sample MGYA00242951_ERZ507951 | MGnify/ENA primary metagenome ERZ507951 (study PRJEB26167, sample SAMN06115539) | human gut metagenome | host: Homo sapiens | place: China:Shanxi | collected 2015-11-18...
CAAGCGGCAGTTTAAACAACCACCACTTGTCAATTTCAATTATTCTGTTTTAATGCTACCCCAACTATTGACATAGAACCCTTTATAGTAGATTATACCATTTTAGATTGATTTTTTCAATTAGGTTGCAATAATTTTATTGTGTTTGTTTAATGTGATAGTTTTGTATTTGTTTTTACATTCAGTTTTGCCGTTTTGACAAGATATTTTTATGTTATGCACAAGTTATGGTGCGTTTTTTGTAGAATTCGTCTATATATCGGTGTTTTTAATTATTCCGATTAAGAAATTGTTATGCCGTGTGTTACAAATTTGATAATGTTATTTTGCTGATAGTTCAATATTTGAATGTTGTAAAGTAACATTATAAAATCAGTTTGGCGGAAAATTTTCCGCCTTTGCGTGACGGCAGTCCAACGGACACAGCTACGGATAACCGTGCATAGTTTAATATACAAATAAAAATGCTCGACTGTGGTGTCGGGCATTTTGTTTGAGATTATATGATATTATTTATCCTTACTTAAAAGCATACGGTCATTTTCAAGCTTTGAACCGCTTGCTTTTTCAAACATCTCGAGGAGGTGTTCAACCGTAAGATTTTTCTTTTCTTCGCCTGAGATATCGAGGATAATTTTGCCGTCACTCATCATAATAAGACGGTTGCCGTGAGTAATTGCGTCATGCATATTATGAGTTACCATAAGTGCCGTAAGGTTGTTTTCGGCAATGATTTTGTCGGAAAGCTCAAGCACCTTTGCGGCTGTTTTCGGGTCAAGGGCTGCTGTATGCTCGTCAAGCAGGAGAAGCTTTGGCTTTTTGATTGTTGCCATAAGGAGTGTTATTGCCTGACGCTGACCGCCAGAGAGAAGTCCTACTTTTGATGACATTCTGTCCTCAAGTCCAAGGTCAAACTCTGCAAGCATCTGACGGTAACGAAATCTTTCGTCAGCCTTTACGCCCCACGAAAGTCCTCTTTTTTTGCCTCGTCTTGCGGCAATTGCGAGGTTTTCTATAATTTCCATATCGGCTACCGTGCCTGTCATCGGGTCCTGAAATACTCTGCCGAGGTACGGCGCTCTTTTATGCTCGGGCAATGCGGAAATATCCTTGCCGTCAATGAGAATCTGACCGCAGTCAACAGGCCACACGCCCGCAATTGCGTTGAGTGTTGTTGACTTGCCTGCACCGTTACCTCCGATTACCGTACAAAAATCGCCGTCATTGAGGGTGAGATTAACTCCGCAGAGTGCCTGCTTTTCGTTTACTGTGCCTTTATTAAAGGTTTTCCATACATTCTTGATTTCAAGCATTCTTAACCCTCCTTCTGTGCATTTTTAGCATTCATTTTTGCAACCTTCTTGAATGAAGTCTTTCTCTTTTTCTGGAGATACGGAACTGCAAGGAAGATTGCAACGATAATTGCCGTGAAGAGCTTTGTATCGTCTGTCGGCATTTTGAGCCAGAGTACGATGCCCATTGCGATATAATAAAGAATACCGCCGACAATTACAAAGAGCATTCTGATGATGAAATTCATGTGCTTGCGGAAAATTGCCTCACCGAGAACTTCACCGATGATTACAGCGGCAAGACCGATTACGATTGCGCCTCTGCCCATGTTGATATCCGCAAAGCCCTGATACTGAGCAAAAAGTGAACCCGAAAGTGCAACGAGTCCGTTTGAAAGTGCAAGAGCAATTACCTTTGTAAAATTGATGTTAATGCCCTGTGCCTTGCTCATTGCAGTGTTTGAACCTGTTGAACGGATTGTTGAACCCTGTTCCGTGCCGAAATACCAATACATTGCTGCAATTACAACGGCACAAATTCCAAGACCTACGAGAATTGCCATATTTATATTGCTTGCAGAAACAACAAGCGTATAGTTTCTGTAGCTAATTGGGAGGTTTGATTTTCCCATAATATTCAGGTTAATTGAATAAAGAGCAATCTGTGTGAGGATACCTGCGAGAATGTCGGGGATTCCGAGAAGTGTGTGAAGAAGTCCCGTTACAAGACCTGCCACAAGACCTGCAAGGATTGCTACGATGATTGTTGCCCAAACGGGACAGCCGTTGATGAGCATAACTGCGGTTACTGCACCGCCTGTTGCAAATGAACCGTCAACGCTGAGGTCGGCAAAGTTCAAAAGCTTAAAGGTGAGAAATACACCGAGTCCCATAAGTCCCCAGATTATACCCTGAGCAATATTACCAGGAAGTGCGGATAAAAAGCTCATTGGATTAAGAGAACCGAAGTAGTTTGCTAAAAAATCCATAAAAACCACCTATACATAAAATATCGGGGTGTCGCTTGCACGGCACCCCTGCCAATATTATTTTTCCGAATATGAATTATTCTGCTTTGATTTCTGTGTAACCGTCGGGAACTTTGATTCCGTATGTGTCACAACGATCTTTGATATATTCTTTTGTTACATTCGGAGCAGCCTCAACCTTCATCTTTGTGATATCCTCGCCCTTTACAAGAATGTTGTAAGCCATTTCGCCTGTTTTTCTGCCGAGTTCATCATAGCTGATTGAAAGTGTTGCAACACCGCAGCCCTTGCAGATGCCTTCTTCGCCGGCAACAATAGGAGTTTTTGCGGCTGTGGCAACATTGTCGATGATACCTGTGTTAGATGCCGCTGTGTTATCTGTCGGGATGTAAAGAACATCGCTCTCGTCACAGGCAGTCTTTGCAACTGCGGCAACATCGTTTGAATCTGCAAATGAATATGATTTTACAGTATAGCCTGCATCCTTGAAATAAGGAGTGATTGTATCGCACTGATACTTTGAGTTAGCCTCAGCCGAGCAGTAGAGAATTCCGACATTCTTTGCATCGGGGAAAAGCTCCTTGAGCATTGCCGCCTGCTGATCAAGCGGAGCAAGGTCTGTTGTACCCGAAACATTCATACCCGAAACACCGTTCCAATCAGACTTGTCGAGCGCTGTGCCGTAGTCTGTGATTGAAGTACCGAGAATCGGAATATTCGGTGTTGCTGTGTATGCTGCCTGAAGTGCGGCAGTACCGTTGCCGAGAATAAGGTCATAGTTTGAAGATACAAACTGGTTACAGATTGTGGCACAGGTTGCGGAATCACCCTGAGCGTTCTGCTCGTCAAACTTTACATTGTCTGCACCGAGTTTCTCAGTAAGATAATCTTTAAAGCCTTTTGTTGCGGCGTCAAGAGCTTCATGCTGAACAAGCTGACAGATACCGATATTGTAAACCTTACCGTCCGTGCCTGAATTATCTGCCTTTGAGCTTCCTTCAGAACCGCCGCATCCTGCAAATGCGAGTGACATAGAAGCCGCCGCAAGAGCAACTGCGACAATTTTTTTAGCTTTTTTCATTTTAATTTCCTCCTAAGCTTTCAGCACTTTCACGCTGTAAAGCATCATATACTTCTGCACTTTTATGCAATAAAGTGTTCTAACAACATAAATTATAATACAAAAAAACGAAATTTTCAATAGCTTTCACTAATTTTTATTACAAATAGCTGAAATTAAAGTTTGTTTTTGGTTATTTTGCCACCACATTTTCGTCACCAAGCTGATATTTGAGTTCTTTTATCATTACAGGATTGATATCAACCCACATTGACGAGGGGGCTTTCACCTTTCTTTTAGTGTCGGTAAGATAGAAAATAACAGGCGTTCTGCCGTCAAAAATGTCAAGAACACGCTTTGCACGGTTGTATTTGTCGGTATTGAGGTCGTCAATACGCAAATACAACGCAGAAGGCTTTTGTGTATCAGTTTTCACGGCTTGCATCTGATAATTTTGCGAAAAATGTTCTGTGTTTTTTATTGCAACAGGGTTATTTTTGCAATCCTCGTTTGTACGGGCAGACGCTATGGAATCGCAGATGATTTTCGGCTCTTCATTTTCTTTTAAATTGACAGTTCCACGGAACAGCAACGCACCGCCTGCACCGAGAAGGGCGGAATATTTTTCATATACATTCGGGAAAATCACGATTTCAAGCATTCCGTATCTGTCCTCGGCATTGACAAAAGCCATAATCCTGTTATTTTTTGTAAGCTGGGTTTTCAGCTTTGCAACTATGCAGACAAGGCTGACTTTTTTTCCGTCAAAATACATACCGCTGTCATTATTGATTATATCGCCCGTTTTGTCGGCATGGATTGCTTTTGAAAAAGTTGTGTATTCATCGAGCGGATGACCGCTGAGATACATTCCCGCAATTTCATTTTCCATATGCAAAAGTTCAGAAACGGGAAATTCGGGCAAATCGGGAATTTTGGGCTTTGATGATTGAGCATCAACTTCTGCGTCATCAAAAAATGACATCTGACCGCCCGCATTTCTTCTGCTTTCATACTCAACATCATCAAGAACGGTTTTACTGATTGCGAGCAATTGTCTGCGATTTGCTCCGAGTCCGTCAAATGCACCGCATTTTATCAGACTTTCAATTGCTCTGCTGTTCATATTTCTGCCGTAGAGCCTTTTGCAGAAATCAAAGAAATCTTCATAAGGATTGTTTATGCGCTCCGAGATGATTTCATCTATAAAATTTCTGCCGAGATTTTTAACGGCAAGAAGTCCGTAACGGATATCGTTTCCGCTGACTGTAAAATGAAGATTGCTTTCGTTGACATTAGGCGGTAATACACGGATTCCGAGCCGTTTGCACTCAGTGATATATGACGCAAGTTTATTTTGATTATCAAGAACACTTGAAAGCAGAGCCGCCATATATTCACGGGGATAGTGGCATTTGAGCCATGCAGTTTTGTAGGAAATGTTGGCATATGCCGCAGCATGGGATTTGTTAAATGCGTAGTGTGCAAAGCTTTCCATTTCATCGTAAACGGAAATTGCCGTTTTTTCATCAACCCCACGGCGAATGCATCCTTCAACTATGATATTTCCGTCATCATCAGTAAGACCGTGGATGAATATTTCACGCTCCGACTCCATTACGGCAAGTTTTTTCTTGCTCATTGCACGGCGCACTATGTCCGCTCTGCCGAGACTGTAACCTGCAAGCGTTCTGAAAATCTGCATAACCTGTTCCTGATAAATTATGCAGCCGCTTGTAACTCCGAGAATTTCCTTTAAAAGCGGATGTTTGTAACGAATATGCGACGGATTGTGACGACAGTCAATATAAACGGGGATGCTGTCCATAGGTCCGGGACGATAGAGTGCCGTAACGGCTATAAGATCCTCAATTCGCTCCGGTTTTAGCTGAGTGAGAACATTTTTCATTCCTTGGCTTTCAAACTGAAACACACCCTCCGTGTAGCCTTTTGAAAACATTTCAAAAACTTTTTTATCGTTCTCATCAACCATATCGGGAGTATAGTCGGGATTTTTATGTTTTATCTGCTTTTCTGCATCATTGATTACGGTTAAGTTTCTGAGCCCGAGGAAGTCCATTTTTAAAAGACCGAGTTCTTCAAGTGCCGTCATTGTAAACTGTGTTACAACATTATCGTCATTTTTTGACAGCGGAACATAGTCGCTGACAGGCTTGTCGGTGATTACAACTCCTGCGGCGTGCATTGTTGCGTGGCGGGGCATTCCCTCAATGCTCATTGCAACATCAAGCAGTTTTTTTATCTGCGGATCGTTATTGCAACGATTTCTCAGATCGGGACTCAGCTTCAGCGCCTCCCCGATTGTCATATCATGTTCCATAGGAACAAGCTTTGCAACAGAATCTACTGTCGCATACGGAATTTCAAGCACCCTTCCGACATCTCGGATTGCACCTCTTGCCGCCATTGTACCGAATGAAATTATCTGTGCAACATGATCTTCGCCGTATTTACGCACAACATAGTCGATAACCTCTCCCCTGCGTTCCTTACAAAAATCGACATCAAAATCGGGCATACTGACTCTTTCGGGATTGAGAAATCTTTCAAAAAGAAGATTGTACTTTATCGGATCGATTGCGGTTATGCCTATGCAGTAGGCACAAAGTGAACCTGCACCCGAGCCTCTGCCGGGTCCGACAGGAATTTGACATGATTTTGCGTAGCTTACAAAATCATTTACAATGAGGTAGTAATCTACAAAACCCATTTGCGACACCGTATTGATTTCATATTCAAGTCGGTCAATCAGAGATTGGTCGGGATTCTCACCATAGTGTTTATAAAGCCCCTCATAGCATTTTCTTCTGAAATAATGCAGATGATCTTCGTTATTAGGAACATCAAATCTCGGAAGCTTGCGTACACCGAATTCAAAATCCACATTGCACATATCGGCAATTTTCTGTGTATTGTCGATTGCTTCGGGGTAACTTGCAAACACCTCGCGCATTTCATCTTCTGTTTTAAGATAGAATTCCGAAGTTTTGAACTCCATTCTGTCGCTGTCATTGACTGTTCGGTTGGTCTGAATACAGAGAAGAATATTGTGAACCGTGCTGTCCTGTTTTTCGATATAGTGACAATCGTTTGTTGCAACAATGTCAACACCGATTTCACGGGCAATTTTTATAAGGCTTGGAATTATCCTTTTCTGTTCCTCAATTCCGTGGTCTTGAAGCTCTATAAAAAAATTCTCACTCCCGAACATATCACGGTAAAATTCTGCCTTTGACTTTGCACCGGCATAATCACCGTCAAGGAGCTTTTGAGGAATTTCACCCGCCAGACAGGCAGAGAGGCAGACTAAGCCCTCATGATACTCGGCAAGGAGTTCATCATCAATTCTCGGCTTTGTATAGAATCCCTCCGTAAAGCCCTTTGACACAAGCTTGATAAGATTCTGATAGCCTGTATGATTTTTGCAGAGCAGAACCATATGATAGTATTTTCCGTAGGATGAGGTCTTGTCAAAACGGCTTTGCGGTGCAACATACACTTCACAGCCGATTATCGGCTTTATACCCTGCTTTTTGCATTCCTTATAAAAATCGACTGCACCGTACATTACACCGTGGTCGGTGATTGCTAGTGCAGTCATTCCTTTTTCTTTTGCGGCTTTTGCAAGTCTGCTCAGACGGCAGGCACCGTCAAGCAGACTGTATTCTGTATGAAGATGTAAATGTGTAAATGCCATTTTACTCACCTGTTGCTTTTGCCTTTATTTCACCGTCTGAAAAACGGAGTGTAAATTCATCTCCGCTTTTCAGCATTTTTGCGGAATTTACCGTCTTACCGTCTTTTTCGGCAATTGAATAACCTCTTGAAAGAATTTTAACGGGGTTGAGTCCTTCAAGTTTTGCGGCTGTCTTTGTGATGTCGGCAGCCTTTTTATTTATTGTTTCCTGAACAAAATGCTGTATTTTCGTTTTGCAAAGTTCAAGAGATTTTTCATATTCAAAAATTCTCCGTTGTGGTGATACAACGGACAGTCTTGTTTTTAATTCTGTAAGAGCATTATATTCCTGTCTTAATTTCAATGTTGCCATTGACGAAACATACTGCTTTTGCGATTTATAGTAATCAATAAGCTCCGCAGTATCGGGAACTGCAAGCTCTGCCGCCGCAGACGGAGTCGGCGCTCTGAGATCGGATACAAAGTCACAGATTGTAAAATCGGTTTCATGACCGACAGCGGAAATTACGGGAATTTTACAGTTGTAGATTGCATAAGCAAGGTTTTCATCATTGAACGCCCACAAATCTTCAATTGAACCGCCGCCTCTGCCGATTATGATAACATCACAGGCATTGTATTTATCAAGTTTCTGTACGGCGTCAATAAGTTGGGCGGGAGCATTCTCGCCCTGAACAAGTACGGGACACATAATTATGTCGGCAGACGGAAATCTTCTTGAAAGAATGTTGCGGATATCCTGTACTGCCGCACCTGTGGGAGAAGTAATTACACCGATTGAATTCGGAAACGTCGGAATTTTCTTCTTATGTTCGGGAGCAAAAAGTCCTTTTTCGGCAAGCGACTTTTTAAGTTGTTCATAAGCAAGCGATAGCGCACCTATGCCGTCGGGCTGCATATCTTCAATATAAAGCTGATACTGACCTGTGGGTTCATAGACTGCAACTCTGCCACGACAGATTACTTTCATTCCGTCAGTCGGTCTGAACTTTAAATTACGGGCATTGCCGGCAAACATTACGGCTCTTATAACGGATTTTTCGTCTTTGATTGAAAGGTAGATGTGTCCGCTTCTGTAATGGTCGGTTAGGTTTGAAATTTCACCCGTAACAAAGACAAAATTCAGCCTTGCGTCATTTTCAATAATTGACTTTATATAGAAATTCAGTTGTGAAACACTTAAAACTCGTGGTTTGCTAAACTCGGGTGTGTACATCGTTATACTTCCTGTATCCTAAATATGCAATTCCTGCCGAGTTATCTGCCGAAAACTGCGGCGGTGCGAATATTGCATTATATTTTTCTTCAAAAGAATTTTTTATTATTTGATTTGACATTACTCCGCCTGCAAAGAGCAATGGAATTTCTCCGTATTTTTCAAGCAGTCGCTTGGTCATTTCGGACAAGGTCTGTTCAATATATTTAAGACAAAATGCCGAAACATATTCGGGAGATTTACCCTCGTCAATCAGCTTTTTGGAAAGATTTTCAACTCCGCTAAGACAACAATCACAGCCTTTGAGAGTTGGTTTCACCTTGATTTTTTCTGTATTTTTAAGGGCAAGCTGTTCAAGCTGAGGACCGCACGGAAATTTTAAACCGAGCATAAGCCCTGTGCGGTCAATTGCCTGTCCTGCATTGAGATCGAGTGTGTGTGCCGCAAGTTCAACGGAAAAGCCCGTGCCGAATCCTTTGACAAATACTGCCTCGGTTGTACCTCCGCTGACATGGAAAGCGATAAACTGCTTATCAAACAAATCTGTTCTCTGCGAGCCGAACAATGCCGCCGAGATATGTCCTTCCTGATGCGAAAATGTGTAAAGAGGAATTTTCATTGCGGAAGATAAAATTTTTGCCGTGTTCTCTCCAACGGTGAAACACGGCATATATGAGCCGTCAACAGGTCTTGGACGGCTTGACGCCGCAATTGCGGCTATTTTGCTTGTATCAACATCTTTCAAAAGTTCTTCAATAAGCGTGTGCAGCTGTGCCGTGTGGTGAAACACAGCGTCACTCTGACGAAGTCCGAGCTGACCTTCTTTTACGGGAAGAAGTTTTTTCTGCTGAACCATTTCGCCCGTTTTGCTGTCGTAAAGGGCGGTTGATGTTGTGTAATTTGAAGTGTCAATTCCGAGAAAAAAGCTCATATCACTTCTCCGACTTTCCCGAAAATTCACGGGAATATGTGCCGAGAATACCGTTTACAAATTTGCTCTCGTCAATTGTATATTTCTTGGCAAGTTCAACAGCCTCGTTGATTGAAACGCTCTGCGGAACATTGTCGAGATACTTCATCTCATAAATTGCAAGGCGGAGAATTGCAAGCGACGGCTTTGAAATTCTTGAAAGAGTCCAGCCCTTTTTCAGGTGGCTTGCAATGATTTCGTCAATCTCCTCATGCTTGTCCTCAATGCCGGAAACTACAGCCTGAGCATATGCGCAAACACCGCCTACAAACATTTCCGAATTATCATCTATTGTTTCTTCAAGAGGCTCATCATCAAAAGACTTTGAGAACAAAAGCATAAAAGCCTGCTCTCTCGACTCACTTCTTGTAAGATTAACCTCTTCCTCAAAAATATCATTAGTTACATTGTTCATTTCATTATCCATATTAAGCCCAACTTTTCGTTAAATTAATTTAATAAAGGTAGTTATTATCATCAAGATTATACCATAACTGAAATTGAATGTAAATAAGAATTGACAAAGATATCTGTGACAAATCATTTGAATTTCGGAAATTTCTTTCTGAATAACTCTTCAATAATTTTAGCGCTCTCATCACAGCCGAATGTATCGGACTTTATGCACAAATCGTAGTTATCTGCATTGCCCCATTCGGAAGATGTAAAGTATTTGCAATGGTCGGCTCTTTCACGGTTTACCTTTCTGACCTTTTTAAAAGCATCGTTTACGGAAAGATTATCCCTTTCGGAAATTCTCTCTGCCTCGGTATTTTCATCGGCTGATACAAATACATTGAATGTATGCTTTTTGTTTTTGAGAATCTCGTTTGCAAGTCTGCCGACTATTACGCAGGATTCATTCTGTGAAATGGTTTTTATTACATTTTTTTCACGGTTAAAAAGGCTTTCGACATTCGGCATATTTGCGGTATCAAGCGGTCCGCCGTACCACGCAAAGAAATCGTGAAGTAAAGGATTTTTAATTGTCTGTTCATTCTTTTCAATAAAATCAGGAGAATAGCCGCTCTTCTCAACAACAAGTTTTATCAGCTCGTTATCGTAATACTTAAACCCAAGACTTTCGGCAAGTGCCTTTGCAATCTGTCTGCCGCCGCTGCCGTATTCCCTTGACACGGTGATTACATATGTAGGATTCTGCTCATCATCAGTTTTTTCATCAACCTGAACGGACGGAGTCTTTTTAAGAAGTTTATCTCTGTATTTTCCGAAAGCTTTGTTGATAATGCCGAGAATAAATCCGACAAGAAATGCCGCAATTACTGTTCCTGCACCGACACTGCCAAGGCTATGAATCATAATCAGACAAGCCGCTGCCGACACTACCACCATAGTGATATCAAAACCCATTTTTATCTTTGAAAATTCGATTTTTGTAACCTGTGAAACAGCAGACATTACACCCTCGCCTGCGAGCGGAATAACATCGGCAGGAAGATACAGAAAAATTCCGACTGCGACAATAACGGAGCTTGCAAGCACCATTAAGATTCTGACAATAAGATTATCGGGTGTCGGAAAGAATGATGCAAGGTAGTTGCAGAATGTTGTAAAATAGCCGAAGATAACGCCTACGGGAATCTGCAAAAGGGTTATAAATTTAAAGTTTTTGCGAAGTAACAAAAACTGAATGAACACAAGAACAATGTGGAATATGATTGTTGCCTTGCCCATTTCTATGCCCCATATGCAGGTCATTGTGTATGGGATTGAGCTTACGGGAGATACACCGAGATTTGATTTTACCGAAAGTGCAATTCCGATTGTCATTATAAAAAGACCGATAAAATACATCGGCAATCTGATTTTCATATTTTTTAAATTCATTACATAACTTCCTTTTCAAAATGCTTTGTCATATTTTCATACACTTTTGCAAGCAGACTTTGGAACACTTCCGTTTCTTCTTCTGAAAAGCCGTCTGTTGCAATACTTTCTACGCTGTCAAATTTTTCATTGAGATATCGGACATACTCTTTTCCCTTATCGGTGAGAAAAACATAGAGTGACCTTCTGTCGCCGCCAAGAGATTTCCTTGCGATATAGCCTTTGGTTTCCATACCACGCAAAATCACGGTTATGGACGCAGGCTCAATGTGACAGCCTGCCGCAATATCCTTTTGTACACAGCCGTTATGGCCTTTTAGGTAATCGAGTATTTTCGGCTGACCCGATGTAAGTCCCGATTCTTTGATACTGCCGAGAAGTGCCTTTTGCACAAGCATATGGTCAGACATCAGCAGATAGTGAATTGACTCTTTCATACACAACCCTCTCTTTAATAGTTTTAATTCTAATTGTTATAATTCTAATTATATATCCGTTTAAATCGATTGACAAGTTTCCGGAAAAATTTCAGCCTATTGCGCAGTATTCTTTGTGAACATAGGAATATTTTTTCGTAAAAAACACAATAAAAATCTGATTATCCGCTAAAATACAGTATCTATCAGCATTTTCAAGGAAACAAACTCATCAAT
>ENA-UEQP01002976-UEQP01002976.1-human-gut-metagenome-genome-assembly--contig:-NODE-2976-length-11733-cov-4.423473_pt1 | contig 11733 bp, 9 predicted proteins | sample MGYA00242951_ERZ507951 | MGnify/ENA primary metagenome ERZ507951 (study PRJEB26167, sample SAMN06115539) | human gut metagenome | host: Homo sapiens | place: China:Shanxi | collected 2015-11-18...
GGGGGTTACAGATCTGATTCTGAGAATGAATTATTGAGCACAAAAGCAGGGAAAGGCAATCAAAATGGAATGGAACATGGAATTGGATTGAAGCGAATACGGGAAATTGTAGAGAGACATTTCGGAATCATGGAAATATTGCCGGAAAAAGAAATGTTCTCCGTAAATATTTTGATTCCGTTGCATCAGGGAGAGCAGCAGACATGAATTTGAAAATTGCAGTTTTGGAAGATAAAGAAAACGATTACCGCATATTGGAGTCGGCTCTGAAAATTTGGAGTGAGGGTAGCGGAAACCGAATCGAATTATTCTGGTATCAGACCGGAAATGAAATGCTAAAGTCTTTTGAACAGGATAGTTTTGATATTTTGTTTTCAGATATTGAATTAGAAGAAAACGAAACAGGACTTACATTTTGTGGAAGATTGAGGGAACTGGGATATTCTGGAGAGATTATTTTTCTTACAGCTTTTCGGGAGTATGTCTTTCGTGGTTATGATGTGAGGGCACTTCATTATCTGTTAAAACCAATCACACAGGAAACCTTATTGGCATGCATGGACAAATATCTTACAATCCATGCAGGTGATTTTTATTACTTCCATAAAGAAAATGATATTGTTAAAATCCGATATTATGATATGATTTTGATTCGGAAGGAAAAACATGATGCGGTAATTCAAATGAAAAATATGGCATATGCGGAGAGAGTTTCCCTTGGGGAGATGGAGAAACGATTGCCTCCGCAATTTGTTCGTTGTCATAAATCATATATTATAAATATCACGTATGTAGATTCTATAATAGGGAATCTGATTTATATGATGGATGGAACGCAGATTGTGGCAGGACGAAAATATCTGGCAGATGTAAGAAAAGAACTGCTTGCGTTTGCACAGAAATAAAATTTAATAATATAATGTTTGGAGCCGGTAGTTATATTACTGCAAGTACATAAGATGACAGAAGTGTTATTAATGTAATTTTACTTTAGGTTTCGGGATAACCTGCCGATACATGTTATAGCGTAAAATGTAATGGTACGGAGGCAATACATGCAGGTTGAGCAGAAAAATATATGGGAAGATGTAACGCGGAATGCAAAACGTGATAACAGTAACAGGGCAATTGCGGCTTATCAGGCAAATATGCCGGATGCCGGAGCGGTTGCAGCTTTTGGCGGACAGGAAGCCTATGTGCAGCAGAAAACTGCGGTGTCCGAGGCTGGAAATATCGATATGGCAACGTATTCCAACCCGGCAAAGCAGGGGCAGGAAGAAAAGACAGTAGCGGAAAAAATTGCAGGGCAGGAGATTTCTTCGGGACAGGCGCGCAGCAACGAAATCGCTGTAGTGGCAAATACCACTTCCACAGAAGATTTAAAGAAGATGGAAGAGGACGGATTTTCCATTTCCGATGCAGACAGTCATACCATTATTACCGTGACGGACAAGATTAAAGCAGCTCTGGCAAAAGCCGGAGTGGATGTGTCTTCCATGGGCGGAACACTCACAAAGGAACAGTTAGAGGAGATCACCGGAAGTCCGGTTGTGACGCAGCAGATCATGGACTCTCTTGCGGCAAACGACCTGCCGGCGACGGAGGAAAATGTGCAGGACAGTGCGGAGGCACTGGCACAGGCTGCCTCGATTCCGGAGATCACGAAACAGGCGATGAGTTATCTTCTGAAAAATGATATGGAGCCGACCATCCGCAATCTGTATCTGTCCAATTACAGCAGCAGCGCAGAAAATATTGTGGAGCCGGAGCAGAGCGGAATTGATTTTGGGTCCCTGATGCCGCAGATTCGTGAGATTATTGCAGAAGCAGGTCTTTCCGATGACGAACATGCGGTGGACAACAGCAAGTGGCTGGTGGCAAACCAGATTCCCCTTACACCGGAAAATCTGCAGTATCTGACAGATCTGCAGGGATTATCGGACGATCTGCAGACCGATCATATAGACTGGGACCAGATCGTGGATTCCATGGCGAAGGCAATTGCGGCAGGAAAACGTCCGGCAGATGCTTCCATGATTACTGCACGCAGACAGATGGAGGAAGCACGTCTGGTAATGACCAGTGAGGCATCCGTGGCGATGGAAAAAGCAGGCGTAGAGATGGATCTGACACCGCTGGCGGATCTGGTCGAGGATTTAAAATCTCAGGAGAGAGAATACTATAAAGACCTGCTTGCCGGTGCCGGAGTTGAGCCAAGTGAAAAAAATGTGGATCTTATGGCAGAAACCATGGATGTGTTTGCCGAACTGAAACAGCAGCCGGCATATGTAATCGGGCAGGTGGATGCGGATGATTCCGTTCAGGAGATTCATGATGCCGGAGCGCAGATGCAGCGCGCATTTGCACAGGCAAATGAAAGTTATGAAACACTGATGACTGCTCCGCGCAGTGACATGGGGGATTCCATAACAAAGGCATTTTCCAATGTGGACGATATTTTACAGGATCTGCAGCTGGATACAAGTGAAACAAACCGCCGTGCAGTGCGGATACTGGCATATAACAATACCGAAATTACACCAGAAAATATTATGGAAGTAAAAGCACTGGATGAGCAGATGCAGCGTGCGTTTTCTAATATGAAACCGGCAGTAACGTTGGAAATGATCCGCCGTGGGGAAAATCCACTGGATATGACTATGGAGCAGCTGAATCAGGTGGCACAGGAGATTCAGCAGGAGAATGGAACACAGGAGCAGGAACGGTTCAGCAAATATCTGTGGAAACTGGAGCAGAATCATGAGATTTCTGAGGAAGAGCGCAGCAGTTATATCGGTATTTACCGTCTGATCGCACAGGTGGAAAAAGGAGATGGGGCAGCACTTGGATTTCTGATGAATCAGGGATCGGACGTGACGATGCGAAACCTTTTGCGTGCTGTGCGTTCAGAAAAAAAGAGTGGTCTGGATTATCAGGTGGACGATGATTTTGACGGAGTTGACAGCACAGCAGAAGGTTCGAAAATTGACGAGCAGATCTCGGCTGCGTTCCAGCAGAATTGTCTGCGCGATGTGATGGAACATATTTCACCGGAAAAACTTTCCCGTCTGGGAGAAGAAAAGTGGCAGAATATGTCTCCGGAACAACTGGCAGAGGCACTCCGGCAGATGGATGAATCCGTTGGGGAACAGGAAGCGGAAAAAAGCTATCGGCAGGAACAGCTTGCGCAGTATCAGCAGCTTGCAGAAACACCGGAAGACGTATATACCTATCTGGAGCGGTATGATATTCCAAACAGTATGATAAATGTCATGGCAGCATCGGAAATGCTGCGCAAACCAAACCGGATGATGGAGCGGTTGTTTCAGCAAGATCATGTTTCCAAAGATTCCATGACAGAGATTGCAGAGATGAAAGAGCAGGTACTTGAACAGTTTTCAAAAGCCCTTGAGAATCCTTCGGATCTTGCAGATGCCATGGAGACGCTTGCGGATGTGGCAGAGCATGTGATGGATACGATGATCGTAGAAGATCCGGATGTCCGCACGATTGATATCCGGGAAATGCGCCAGATGACCGCACAGTTTCAGATTGGTGCGAAACAATCGCAGGAAGAATGTTATGTGATTCCGATGCAGACAGGAGATTCTGTCACCGGGGTTTCTTTAAAAATCGTAAGAGGAAAAAAGAAAAAGGGTCTTGTGGATATTTTTCTGGATGGAGAAAAGGCAGGAAAGATTACGGCATCTTTTCAGGTAAAATCAGACCGTATTTCTGGAACAATTGTGACAAGCGAGGAAGAGACCGCAAAACAGATCGAAGAACACCTGCAGGAACTGCAGGATGCCATGCAGGAACCGGCAGATATCCATGTTGCATATACACCGGATCTTTCTTTGTCGCAGTTTGAGATGTCCGGAATCCGGAGGGAAAGTGAAATGAAAGAGCAGGGAGAACTGGAGGAAGACCGTTCCAATCAGGTACAGACAACGCGGTTGTATCATACAGCGGAAGTTTTTATTAATTCCATAAAATCCCTTTTGACAAAAACAAAAGATCTGTAGTAGGATAGTGCGGAAACCAGATTACAGGTGGTTTCACGATAAGAATGAAAATATACAGGATCTGGAAGGAGAATGGCGAATGAAAAAGAAAATTGTGGCAATGATACTGGTGCTTGCCTGTGTGACAGGAATATATGCACCGGAAAATGCATGGGAAGCACCGGTGACGGTAGAAGCATCCACGCAGAAAGGGAAGAAAACCCCATCCATACAAAAAGTATACAATGCTGTAAAGAAAGCGTATGGGGATGATTATATCCCAAGTGAAAAAGTATCAAAGAAAGAATTGAAGGAACGCTACGGAATTTCTTCCAAATGGTACAGTGCTGCAATTGCGGAGGTGCCGATGATCAGTGCAAATGCAGACACACTGGTTATTGTAAAAGCAAAGAATGCAGCTTCCAAAAAGAAAATCCGGTCGGCATTAAAAAAATACAGGGAGGAACTGATACAGGATACCTGTCAGTACCCGATGAACCAGTTAAAGATTCAGGCTTCCAAAGTTTATGTAAAAGGAAACTATGTATGCTTTATCATGCTTGGAACAATCAGCAACAAGCAGGAGGAACAGTCCGAGGACAAAGTGATTGCTGCATATAAAAAGCAGAATGAAAAGGCCGTAAAAGCCATCAATAAACTGTACAAATAGAGAAAATTATGATACGGATATTCAAACGGCTGCCGGGGGTGATTTTTATGGTGCTTCTCCTCGGCCTGGCAGGAAAAGAAGCACTGTCGCATCAGAGAACCTATTCTCCGGTTGAAAAAAGAGAACTTCAGACACGCCCGGAAATAAGTATAACGAAAGTTCTGGATGGAAGATTCCAGAAAAAATATGAATCGTATCTGCGGGATCAGTTTCCCGGAAGGGATCATTGGGTTTCGTTCCAGACAGACATGGAATTGTTTATGGGCAAAAATGAAATTCATAATGTTTACATCGGAAAGAACCATTACCTTTTGGAACACTATACAGAAAAAGAGTTTAATCCGCAGCAGATTTCCAAAAATCTGCAGGCTCTGGAGAAGTTTGTCGGAAAAACAAAACAGAACGCGGATGTCCATGTGATGATGGTGCCGACAAAGTCGTGGGTACTCCGGGAAAAACTTCCGGCATTTGCCCCTCATTATAAGGAGCAGAAGTTTTATGATGCATTGCAGCAGAAATTGGAAAAAGAGGATGTACTGATTTCCGTGGAGCCCGTACTGGATGCACATAAAGAGGAAGAAATCTATTACCGGACAGACCATCACTGGACGACGCTGGGAGCATGGTATGCCTATGAACAATACACAAAGGCGGTTAGTGGAGATCTTCAGAGGGCACAGAGGAAAAAGAAGTTCCGTTGCATCAGTAAAGATTTCTATGGAACAACCTATGCAAAAATAAATTATGCCAGACAGGCAGACAAAATTGAGATTTATGAGCCGGCGGATAAACTGCGTGTTGTTTATAATATGGGAGAAAAGAAGACAAAGACACTGTACGATTTTTCTTTTCTGAAAACAGCAGACCAGTACAGCGTTTTTACCGGTGGGAATCAGGCAGTGCTTGAGATTACCGGGGGAATAAAGAACGGAAAAACGCTGCTTTTGATCAAGGATTCTTTTGCGAACAGTATCCTTCCTTTTCTGGCAGAAGATTATGAAAAACTTGTCGTTGTGGATCTTCGCCAGCTGAATGTAAGCGGAGACCGGCTTTTGGAAATGTTTTCACCTACCGATATACTGATTCTTTACAACAGTGCACAGTTTGCACAGGATAAAGAGTTTGAGATCAAGTGTAACTAGTATATCGTTTCGTAAAGAAACGGATTAGGTGGCAGTATCCGGTACGTCTTTTCCGCTTTCCAAATAGGTTATGGCACCGAGGTAAACGGCGCGGACCAGTTTTTCCTGATAGGCATCTGTGACCAGCAGAGCTGCTTCCGTTTCATTGCTCAGAAACCCACATTCGACAATTATGATCGGTGTGGGTGTTTTTTTTAATATGTAGTAGTCGTTGTTGGATTTACAGACCCTTGGTTTTGGCGGATTAAGGTTGTTGTTTAGGGTATCCTGCATGACTGAGGCAATTGCAGAACTTTCCGCAGACTGTTCGAAGTAAAACACCTGTGGACCGGAGACTGAGGCATCCGGAAAACTGTTCTGATGGATGCTGATGGTCATAACCGGATTGGTATCTGTGATCAGTTTTACGCGGTTTCGCAGATCTTCTACTTTTACACTGCGCGAGTTTTCATCTGCAGGAACGGTATCATCACTTCGCGTGAGTACAACCTTATATCCTTTGTTTTCAAACAGGGTTTTGAGTTTTAGCACAATAGACAGGTTGATGTCTTTTTCCAGAGCATCGTTACAGCCAACTTTTCCAGGATCGCTTCCTCCATGTCCGGCATCAAGAACGATACAGGTTTTGGAGGAAGCCGCATGTCTGGAAGATGTCAGTGCAGCTGATGCACGCGCAAGTAAGAAAGCACTTATAAACAGACAGGCAACCATAAGAATTTCAAATTTCTTTTTCATAGAACCTGCTTTATGGAATTATTTATTCCTATATATATGCAGGTAAGTCAGTGGATATACCTGGTAACGGTATCCCAGATATCACTCGTTTCAAATCCGAGTTTCCAGAAGGATGCACCGGCAAGCTTCTTTTTTTCTACCAGTTTCAACCGGCATTCTGCGGAGGCGGAGTCTTCCAGCCATACCTTATAGGTAGTGTCATTATCTGTAAATTCCGAATAGTTCTGTCCACAGTCATCCTGCCATGTTTTGGTTGCACCATGTGTGGCGAGAAAATCGTTTGCAGCTTTCATGCCATAAATTTTTGAGGGAATTTTGGCACCGGCTGCTGTGTCATCGGAACTGCTCTCGGATGGGATTTCCCATACACGCGTATAAAATGGCATTCCAAGAATTACCTGATCGGCAGGAACCTCTTTTAAAGTATCGCTTACACCCTGGGTTACCCAGCTTAAAGAGGCAACAGACCCGGCTTCGGGGCTTCCGGCATAATGTTCATCGTATCCCATAATCACAACATAATCTGCAAAATTTGCCTGTTCTTTTCGGTTATAAAAGGAAGTATGCGACATCGGGACGTAATTGTCTACAGAAAGAACAACCCCGTTGTTTTTGCACTTGATGGAAAGCTCCCGGATGAATTCAATAAATGCATCCCCGACTTTCTCCCCATTCATACTTTCAAAGTCTACGTTGATTCCATCCAGATTGTATTGAATCGCCATGGAAACAATCTGGTTTACCAGATTCTGTCTTTTAGAGGTATGGGTCAGGACTTCTGTTGTATCGACATTTTTATTTTCCAGATTGCTGACAAGCGCCCAGACTTCAATCCCTTGGTTATGACAGTAATTTACATAATTCAGGCTTGCCAGGTTGGCAATGTTTCCATTGTTGTCATTCAGATAAAACCAGGTAGGAGAGAGTACATTGATTCCTCTGGTATTGGCAAGGACAGAGGAAACCGCGTTATTTGCAGACTGGTTTGTGACCTGATGCCAGGCCATACAGATATTGTAATCTTTCTTTATATGTGCAAAGGTATCCGGAGTGAAATCGCTTTTTCTTGTCTTTTCTTTGACGGAGGAAAGCATACGTTTCTGCATGTATCCGATAATACCGTCGTCTGTCATTACTTTGTCCCAGTTGTCGCCCTGTTCGATCACGGTGACTTCCTCTTTGGAAGAAACTTTTTTCAGAATCGGGCTTTTGATGCCTCCTCTTACGCGCAGGGAGGCATTTTTTTTGGCAGTGGCAGTCTGGTATTTTCCCCACTGGCTGGTAATAATGATCCGGTTGGGATCTTTTACATGTTTGTATTTAAAATCGGAATATTCCTTTACAAAATCCAGATCAATATATGCAGTATCAGAGTTTATGGTAACAATTTTACGACCGTAATCTGCGGAAGATTTTGTAACCATATAACTGGTCTGCTCTGCCTGTGCCGAGATCAGATTTTGTGTTGTTGCATAGAGAAGGATATTCTCGTTATTGTCCCAGTAAAAACGTGAATTTAAATTGTCATGGACAAAATCATAATCAATATAAATATGACCGTCAATGACTCTGGCTTTATTTAAAACAATGGCAACCTCATCGGAATTTGTCAGATGATAATAAGTGGTTAAATCTTCGTGTTCCTTACTCGGTGTGTATTTGCGGATCAGGGCGAAGACTACGATCGCTGCAGCAATGACAAGTGCCAGTGCAAGCACAGCGAAAATGGAATGAGATTTTTTCTTCATGAGCCGTCCTTCCTTTGTCTGTTGGCAAATTATATATTTATTCCGATTATAGCATTGTGCCTGTACAGATTCAAATGGAATCAGATAAAATTAAGAAATAGAAGTTGTTTGAATTTTTTCGGGAGGGCAGTTGTGTCTGTGGATCTGCCCTCCCATTTGTCTTTTTTCAGTTTATTTTGTGCGTGACGGAGTTGCATTGAGACTCATTTCACACCCATAATAATAGCCCATTTGTTATTTTATTTTTTTTAATGGATCGTTTTAAAAAGTAACGATCAGACTTTCATATACTTCTGGTCTGAATTCAATGACCAGCTGATTGTCAGTAGATAAATTTAATGTGATAACTGTTTTCCTTTCCATATTTGTTCAAAGAATCCAAAATCATGAGAGGACACTTGAAACGGGTTTTCGAGAAAGGGAACCGGAATCACACGGATTCCATAGGACGTTTCGACTCTTTTTCGGTCTTTTTTGAGGTTTCCCATACTCATAAAACGGACATTTGTTTTATAATCCTTTCCTAAATTTGTTTTTTTCAGTTCCTCAATAAATTGTAAGAGCTGCCGATCCTTCCAAATACTCACATTTGTCAGTACAATACAGTAATCACAGCGGACAAATTCCGGAAATGAGTATGGAGTCAGAACCCCGAAATCCAGAATTTTATACTTGTGTTGCAGATGTAACTGTTCCCGCAGCTGCCGGAGTGTAATCTCCGGATAGTAGCTGACACCATTGCAGCGAAAAGGAATGGTTGGGTCCTTTTTCGAAGAAAGCGCAGCGATTTCATGACTGGAATTAACTTCCAGGTATGCGGTGCGGGCCAGAAATCTGCTGTGTAAAAAGTTGCAAAGCGAAATACTAAAGTGTGTTACACCGGAATTTACTGTTGTACCGCAGACTCCTATGGTTGCAGGAGCCGGAATAAATGGTTTATGAAACGTAAAAATAGGCGATTCCGTCCTTTCTCAGGTTGTTGCAGCCAGTGAACAAAATCCAGCTTTTCTTTGTCTGCACGAAAGATGTCCGTATTAAACGGATAAGAATAGACCGGCTGTGAAAATGTTCTGGCAAAATAAATGGCAGAATTGTGGTCGCACAGATTCGCAACAACATGCAGGCGGTTACCAAAATTTTGTAAAAGAAAGTCTTTGGACTTTGCATCGTCCCGATGCCATAATGATCCTCCACACACATAGATAATATGATCCGCCGTTGCAAGGCAGGAGAAAGAAAAATCACATCCGTAATCATTTACCATGATTTGTGCGACAGGCTCCGGGATTTCGATGCCACTGTCATATTTTGGAAATCCTGTAAAATTGCGATAAAAGAAACAACCGTTTTTTTCCCACACATGTTTCAGCTGGGCAACCGTCTTGCGCAAGTCGTTTGACCAGTTTTTTTCCTGGTAAATCGCGGAAATGCCAAGGTAGTTAAGTGTTGTCACCAGTGCGATGGCTATGTGTGTTGCACCACAGCCGCTGTGACTTCCAACGACTGCAATTGTCTGCCTGAGATGCGTTCTTCCCGTAGTTTCAATTACTTCTTTTAATGCAGAGTACAGAGCCTGCGGTGATTCATATCGCAGGTCGGGATCTGCTGAAATTGCTTTCTGAATTTTGGGATAAATAGATCGGTTGGTGGCTGCATCCAGATATGGCATCATGTATTCCATGATTTTTCCGATACTGTAGATATCGGATCTCAGGGTTACCGGTTTTCCTGAGATAAGTTCCGGAGCAGAAAAATCCACGTTTCCGAAATGGTTGAAGTCTTTTCCAGAAATGGCAGCAAAAGATGCGACACTGAAGTCAATCAATTTAAGCTGTGTTCCACATACTATAATATGTTCCGGCTTAAGATCCTGATAAAGAATCGGAGAAGGCCGTAATGTATGCAGATATGCAAAAATGTCACAAAGCTGCTCACAAAAATATAAAAACTGGTTCTGGGATATTGACTGTTGATGAAGCAAAAATTCTTCTAAAGAGTCACCCTGAATATATTCTGCCACAAGATAGTAGAATGATTCATCTTCTTCAAAATCCTAAATTGTGGGAATTCCGGGATGCTGAACAGACTTTAGAATCTGTGCTTCGGATATTGCGAAGAGCGGTTGTGCCGAAGTATTTTTGGGGAATCGCTTCATTGCACGGTACTGCTCTAAAGATTGCTGTCTGACAAGAAAGACACTTCCGCATTCTCCCTGGCCAAGGGAACGAATCAGCTCGTATCGGTCAGACAATATTAAATTTTTGTTATTCATACGCTCCTTTGGGTCAGAGACGCATCTCATGCATAAACTTATAACACACTTTATTTTGCAATGCAAGTATTTTTTTTTATAATTTTTTAATCCGTGGTAACTTTACAACGGGAGGGCATTTGATTATAATAAGTGTACCATTTACGGAAAGCGATTTCCAGGGAAGGATGTGATAGAGATGAAAATTGAAAAAGTAAATGAAAATCAGATTCGATGCACATTAACAAAACAGGATCTTGCAGATCGCCAGATTAATCTGCGGGAACTGGCATATGGTTCTGAGAAAGCAAAAGGACTTTTCCATGATATGATACAGCAGGCAAATTATGAGTTTGGATTTGATGTGAGTGACAATCCACTTATGGTAGAGGCAATTCCATTGTCTTCCGAATCCCTGGTTTTGCTGATTACAAAGGTTGAATACCCGGAAGAACTCGACACCCGTTTTTCCAAGTTCTCACCGGCAGACGATGAGGATGAGAATGGATGGGGAAATCTCACTGCGGAGGTACTGGAAGGCGCTGACGGTCTGATCAATATCCTGACCCAGAGCGGGATCCTGAAACCGGAAGACGTGAACACTCCGGCACCATCCTCTGCATCTGCAACTGATCCGCAGAAAAAACCGGAACCGGCAAATCCGGCACAGTTTACGAGGATCTACCAGTTCTCCTCCCTTGACCTTGTCTGCGAGGCAGCAAGACAGACCGGCGCTGTTTTTAACGGAAGCAGTGTTCTTTACAAGAATCCGGAAAATGGCGTTTTTTATCTGATCCTCAGGAAAGAAGATGACGATGAGCTGTCCTTCAGCCGGGTCTGCAATACCCTCTCCGAATACGGAACAAGATTAAAAGGCGATGCGGCAGCATCCGGCGCCTACTATGCGGAGCATTACGATGTGATCGTAAAAAAAGATGCACTGAAGGTACTTCAGAACTTATGATCTCTGTGAAATATTTTCTATACATCTTCGCACGAGTAAACATCTTAGGCACTCAGTGCCTTTTTGATTAACAGGAAGTTCCATCGAAATTTCCTGTTGATCAAAAAAAGGCTGTGATCCGGGAAGATCTTCCCGGTGTCACAGCCTTTTTCATTTCTCTGATATTTTCCAAAGTCAGCAGACCGATCGTTTTCGATCAGTTACACATTACTGCTGCTT
>ENA-UEQP01002993-UEQP01002993.1-human-gut-metagenome-genome-assembly--contig:-NODE-2993-length-11680-cov-3.142808_pt1 | contig 11680 bp, 10 predicted proteins | sample MGYA00242951_ERZ507951 | MGnify/ENA primary metagenome ERZ507951 (study PRJEB26167, sample SAMN06115539) | human gut metagenome | host: Homo sapiens | place: China:Shanxi | collected 2015-11-18...
ATCCCTAAGAACAGGGGGGTTTCGATATTCTTATCACTGGAAATAAAGCCGCCAAAGCCGCCGCCCATAAACTTAATGCCGACAACGGAAATCACACCAATCAGCACCAATGCCGTAATTACAGCCGCAATCACAACCTTACGTTCTGCCTTTCTGTCATGCTCGTTATCAAAATCCCCTTCGGTTCTGGGGTTTCTGCGAATTTTTCCGGGTCGTCTGCTTGCCTTCACATGCTCCGATTTTACATATTCATTTTCATAATCATCCTCTTTGGAGATATGCTTCATTTTCAGCTTTTTACCGTATTTTTCAAGTCCTGCCAGAGGGGTATGTGCCTCCTCCTCCACAGGGTTCTCCTGTGCGAAATCATCAAGCGGCTCAGCTACGTTTTCCGCCGCATGGCGGTGGCTTGCATGGTGTCCCTCCGCATGTGCGTGTTCTGCATGGCTGTGTTCCGCATGCGCGCGTTCCGCATGTGGACGCTCCGCGTGGCTGCGGATATATTCCAACTCCTTCGGGTCAGCCGGCTTTGTTTCCTGCGGTGTTTCCACTGCGGCCTGTGCCGCCTTTTCCATTTCCGTTTTCTCCTGCGCTTCACGCAGTCTGGCTGCTGCCTCTGCCCTTCTGGACATCCGCACGCCTGCCGCACCGGCTGCCGCTGCACCAACCGCTGCCGCTTTCTTTTCCGCAGGCTTTTCTTCCTTTGCGGAACCGTTCAGCTCCGCTCTGGCACGAATCAGGTCTGCCAAGAGAAGGTCAATGCTTGCATAGCGTTCATCTGCCTTTTTCATCGTTGCCTTGCGGATGATCCCCTCTAGAGAGCGCGTACAGTTCGGGTTATACTGGCGGATATCCGGCAGCTCGTCATTGATATGCATCAATGCAATGCTGACGGAATTGTTGCCCTGAAACGGCAATACGCCTGTAATCATTTCAAACATCGTGATACCCAGAGAATAGATATCGCTTTTTTCATCCACATAGCCGCCTCTTGCCTGCTCAGGGGAGAAATAATGCACAGAGCCCGCCGCATTTGCCGTTGTTGTCATGGTGGACGCGGTTGCCGCTCTGGCAATGCCAAAATCCGTCACCTTTACCACACCGTCTGTCCCCACCAGAATATTCTGAGGCTTGATATCTCTATGTACGATGTGTGCCTTATGCGCCTGACTCAGCGCAGAGGCAATCTGAATGGCAACATTGATAGTAGAACGGGAATCAAAGGGTGCCTTTTCCTTGATTGCCTTTTTCAGTGTATCCCCGTGGATGTATTCATTAACAATATACTTAATATCTCCGTCCTCGCCCACATCATACGCTCTTACGATATTGGGATGGGATAATCTCGCAACGGAGCAGGCCTCGGAACGAAAGCGTTCAATAAATTCCTCGTCCCCGACAAATTCCTCTCGCAAAACCTTCACCGTAACATAACGATCCAGCTTTCTGTCTCTGCCTCTGTAAATAACTGCCATGCCGCCGGAACCGATTTTTTCTAATATTTCGTATCTGCCGCTTAGGACAGTACCCGGATTCAATAACATCAGTTTGTAACCTCCTACTTATATCTCAACCAGAATAAGGGAAATGTTGTCATGTCCCCCCTGCCGATTCGCTTCCTCCACCAGAATTGCCGCTTTTTTGTCCAGAGCAATCCGCTTACTCAGAATCTTCGCCATTTCCTCATCCTTCAGCATACCGGAAAGCCCATCTGTGCAAAGCAAAACGATGTCTCCCTTCTGCACGGGATGAATCACCGTATCCGTCTCCACGGTATCCCGAATCCCAATGGCGCGCGTAATCACGTTTCTTTTGGGGTGCATTGCCGCTTCCTCCTTCGTAATGCTCCCCATCTTCACCAGCTCCATCACATAGGAATGGTCTGTGGTGAGGGGTTGCATCTCCTTTTTGCGAAAAAGGTAAGCTCTGCTGTCCCCCACATAGGCAACATAAAGCTTCTCCTCACGCACCGCCGCTGCAACGATGGTTGTTCCCATTTCCGCAAACTCTCTGTCGGAATTGGATTTTTCATAAACCGTCCGATTTGCAGCTGCCACCGCACTTGTCATCAAATCCAGCATGTCGTCATTTTCTGCATGCTTCATTTCCTTCCAGAAATGCTCCAGAAAGCCTTCGATTGCACAGCTGCTCGCGATTTCTCCCGCGTTGCAGCCGCCCATCCCATCGGCAACCAGATATAAATTTTCCGCAGGGTCTTCCCCTGCCGAAATGTAATAGGCATCCTCATTATTTTTGCGGCATTTTCCAATGTCGCTCATTCCAACTGCTTTCAACGCTGCTCCACCTCCCTGCCGCTTATTTTTCCGCATCCTATTTCTCCATAGCCTTTTCCTTGATATGGCTTCTTCGCAGCTGACCGCAGGCAGCATCAATATCACTGCCCAGCTTTCGTCTGACTGTGGTTTCCACACCATTTTCACTCAGAATAGATGCAAACCGTTTTACCCGCTCCGCAGAGCTTTTGATATAATTGCGCTCCTTTACGTCATTGACAGGAATCAGGTTCACATGGCAGAGCATATCTCTCAGCCTTCCGGCCAGCTCCCGCGCATGCGCATCCCCGTCATTCACGCCATGAATCAGCGCATATTCAAAGGTAATGCGGCGTTTTGTTTTCTCCGCGTAATCCCTGCACGCCTGCAAAAGTCTGTCCATATCGTACAGCTTTGCCACAGGCATAGTCTGCATACGGATTTCGTCATTCGGCGCATGCAAGGAAACCGCCAGTGTAATCTGAAGATTTTCCTCCGCCAGCGCATAAATTTTTTCCACCAAGCCGCAGGTCGAAAGCGTAATATGTCTCTGTCCCATATTCTGCCCATTCGGGTCGTTAATCAGACGCAGAAATTTCAGAACATTGTCATAATTATCCAGAGGCTCGCCGCTGCCCATCAGTACCGTACCGTGTACCCGCTCGCCGCAGTCCTTCTGAATCGCATAAATCTGGGAAAGCATTTCCCCTGCCGTCAGTCCGCGTTCCACGCCGTCCAATGTGGATGCGCAGAACTTGCAGCCCATCCGACAGCCGACCTGCGTCGAAATGCAGACTGTATTGCCATGCTCATATTTCATCAATACACTTTCGATAATCGCGCCATCCGAAAGCGCAAAAAGATATTTTCTCGTGCCGTCAATCTGCGAAACCAGCCGCCGCACGATTTTCACACCGTTGATTGCTGCCGTTTCGCCAAGCTTTTCCCGCAGGCTTTTGGAAAGATTCGTCATTTCGGCAAAGCTGTCCACCTGCTTTGCGTGCAGCCAATCGAAAAGCTGCTTCGCACGAAATTTCGGCTCACCCAATTCCTGCAAAAGCTCCTGCAATTCGGTTATGTCCATGGATTTGATATCAACCTTTTCCATATCTCAATCCTTTCTTCTTAATTTTGAAATGAAAAATCCGTCTGTTCCTGTTTTATGGGGCAGCAGGGTCAGATATCCCTTTTTCGCCGTTTCCGTATCCCAGCCTTCGGGCAGAAATTCCGAAACATCCTCCGCCGCAAATGTGGGGTGACCTTTCAGAAACCATTCCAGATTCTTTTCATTTTCCTTTCGGCAAAGCGTACAGGTGCTGTAGACCAGAACGCCGCCCTTTTTCACATAGCCTGCCGCATTTTCCAGAATTTCCCTCTGAATTTTTGTCAGGCTGTCAATCTCATTGCCATCCTTTTTCAAGCGGATATCCGGCTTCTTTCGCATCAGCCCCAGACCGGAGCAGGGCACATCCGCCAGCACGCGGTCAAACTGCTTCGGGCTTTCCTCCTCAGCCGCCGCATCCTTCACCCTGCACTGCATGATAGAAATGCCAAGGCGTTCCGCGCCCTCCTCCATCAGGTCGATTTTATGCGCATAAATATCGCAGGAAAGCAGGCTGCCCTCGTTTTCCATCTGCTCCGCAATCGTAAAACTTTTCCCGCCCGGCGCGGCGCACAGATCCAGAATTTCCTCGCCCCTTTGGGGGTCTAGCACCCGTACCGCAAGCTGAGAGCTTTCATCCTGCACATGGAACAGCCCTTCTTTGAAGGCATCCAAGCGGCTCAAATCCGCCGTTTTCGTCAGATGCAGTGCATCCGCACAAATTCTGCCCTCTGCCACATGCACACCTGCCTGCTTCAGCTTCTTTTTCAAAGCCTGCGGATTCGTTTTCAGCGTATTCACCCGAATCGACACATCGGGGGGCTGATTATCATACGCACAGATTTGTTCTGTTTCTTCATAGCCGTAATAGGCAATCCACATCCGTGTCAGCCACAGCGGATGGGAATACACCACAGAAAGATATTCCGCCGTTCCCCTCTCAGGCAAGGGAATCTTCTGCTTTTTCTTTGCCGCCGTGCGCAATACGCCGTTCACAAAGCCCTTCAAAGAGCCGTATCCTCTGACCGATGCCAGCTTCACCGCCTCATTGCACGCCGCTGCATCCGGTACGTCCATGAAGTACATCTGATACACCGCCGTCCGCAGCACTGCCAGCAGCCACGGCTTCATTTTTTCCGTTTTTGTTTTGGAAAAGGTATTCAGCACATGGTCAATATAAATCAAATTGCGCAGTGTACCGTTTACCACCTCCGTCACGAAGGCTCTGTCCTGTCTGGACATCGCACCGTTCTGCCGCAGCAGGCGGCGCAGTGTCATTGTATTATAGGCATCCGCCGTCATGATTTCCATGAGTGCCTCTGCCGCAATCTCTCTTGGATTGATTTGGATCATTTTTTTCCATTCCTTCCGTTCAAGCCATTCTGTCTCAACATAATATTATACGACAAAACAGAGGATTCTTCAATCATTTCGCCCCTATTTCGACAAAAAAGAGGCATCCGCAAAAACACCAAAAGGCTAATCCGCAATCAGATTAGCCTTTCTTTTTTAATCGTTTCTTCTGCCAAAGATGGCAACCAGTCTCAGAAGCTGCGCGATTGCCGCAAACGCCGCCGCAACATAGGTCATTGCCGCCGCACTCAGCACCCTTTTCGCACCGCCGATTTCGTCGCTGTCCAGAAATCCGTCATCTGCCAGCAGGCGAATCGCCCTTCTGGATGCGTTGAATTCCACGGGCAGTGTAATAATCGTAAACACAACGGAAAGGGAGAAGAACAGAATCCCCAGTGTCACCAATGTGCTGCCGCCGCCGCTGAAAATAAACCCAATCAAAATCAGGGGGATTGCCAGTCTGGAGCCAAAGTTTGCCAGAGGCACGAAAAAGCTTCGCAGTGCCAGCGGTGCATAGCCCACGTCATGCTGAATGGCATGCCCTGTCTCGTGCGCCGCTACGCCGACCGCCGCTACCGATGTGCTGTCATACACGCTTTCGGACAGGCGCAGTGTCTTTGTTCTGGGGTCATAATGGTCTGTCAGGTTGCCTGCCACACGCTGCACGCTTACATCATAAATGCCTGCGTTGTGCATCATCTGCTCTGCCACCTGCGCCCCCGTCAAGCCTCGTCTGTTTCTGATTTTCGCATATTTCTTAAATGTACCGGATACCTTCATCTGCGCAACCATCGAAAAAATGAATGCCAGAAGCACCAAAAAGTACATACTGTCGTATCCATATCCATAACCATAATACATATCGGTTCCTCCTATCTGTTTGGAACTTTCCTATTCAAGCCTTAGCCAAGCAAAATGCCTGTCTGCATTTCATGCCCACGCAGATACGCATCCGCCGTCATCTTCTTGCCGCCGCGCGCCTGCACCTCTTTGATGCGCAAAATTCCATCGCCGCATTTTACCGCAAAGTCCTTTTTTGTCACCTCTACAATTTCACCAAATGCCGCATCGGGGTAGCTTTTGTTTTCCGCCTCCGCCCAGAACATCTTGAGCGGTTCCTCTCCCAGAACAGCGTATGCGCCATGTCCTGGATACATTCCGCGCATCAGATCAATAATCTGCTGTCCGCCTTTGCTCCAGTCAATATGACCTGTCTCCTTATGAATCATGGGCGCATGGGTTGCCAGTGCATCATCCTGCGGTGTCCGTGTAATTGTGCCCTTTTCCAGTCCGTCAATCGTTTCCAGAAGCAGTGCTGCGCCTGCCACCGCCATTTTATCATGCAGATCCTCAAAATTATCTGTCGGAAGAATCTCCACTTCCGTTTTCAAAAGCATATCCCCCGTATCCATGCCCTTTGCCATGAACATCGTGGTAATGCCTGTTACCTTCTTGCCGTCAATAATGGCGCGCTGCATCGGTGCCGCCCCTCTGTATTCCGGCAGAAGCGAGCCATGCACATTGATACAGCCATATTTCGGCATATTCAGAATTTCCTCCGGCAAAATCTGCCCAAATGCAGTAACGGCAATCAAATCCGCGCCATAGCCGCGCAGCTGTTCGATAACCTCCGGTTCGCGTACCTTCACAGGCTGCAAAACAGGAATCCCATGCTCCAGTGCCACTGCCTTTACGGGTGTGGGCTGCAGCTTTTTCCCTCTGCCCTTGGGCTTATCTGGCTGTGTCACCACTGCCACAACCTCATGCCTTGTCAGCAATGCCTGTAAGGAAGGTACCGCAAAATCGGGCGTTCCCATAAAAATCACTCTCATCGGTATTCCTCCTTACGCTTCCTCTCTCGGCAGTGCCTTATCAATATACAGAATCCCATCCAGATGGTCAATCTCGTGGCACAATGCGCGTGCCATCAGCTCTTCCCCCTCGATGATGAATTCATTGCCCTCTCTGTCCATCGCCTTTGCCTTCACATAATAGGGACGTTCCACAGGGGCAGATTGTCCGGGCAGGCTCAGGCAGCCTTCCTCGTCGGTCTGGGAACCGCTCGTTTCCAGAATGACAGGGTTCAAAAGCTCCACCAGGCCCTCGCCGATATCAATGACAACGGCTCTTTTCAGAATCCCTACCTGTGGTGCGGCTAAACCAACGCCGTTTGCCTCATACATGGTATCCGCCATATCATCCAGCAGTGTCAGCAGGTTAGGGGTAATTTCCTTAATCGGTTTGCAGGTTTTTCTCAGCACCTCATCTGTGCTGATACGAATATTACGAATTGCCATTTTTTCTTCCTCCTAATTCTATAATATCTCCAAAATTTGAACAAACAAAAAACTTTTTGTAAATTTATCTGAAACAGAAACGGAAAGCGAGCTTTTCGTTTTCCAATGAAATTTTTCCAATGAAATATTATAACATTTTTTTCTGCTTTATACAATATTGGTCGGGTTAAGCGCCAAACCTACGCGCACATTACGGCTTCGCTCCTTCTTCATCCGCTCCGCTGTCGGCAGAACCAGCTGCCGCAGGGGTTCCTCCTCCGCCGCCTTCACAATAATTTGGTAGCGGTATTCTCCGCGAAATTTCGGCAGTGCCGTCGGTCCGAGAATCGTTGCAATCTCCTCCTCATCCGCCTGTGCCAGTCGTTCTGCCAGCTCCTGCGCCGCCTGTGCCGCTTCCTTCTGCACCGCACCTGTCAGCAGAATACTGAAAAATGCGGAAAAAGGCGGATAGCCCATCATCTGCCGCATGAGCATTTCTTCCTCATAAAAGCCTTCATAATCCTGCTTCGCGGCATACTGCACCGCATAGTGCTGTGGCTGATAGGTCTGGAGAAACACGCGCCCTCTGTCATCCCTTCTGCCGGCACGTCCTGCCGCCTGCAGCATCAGCCGAAAGCCCGTTTCCGCCGCCGTAAAGCTGTCCGCATTCAGGGATAAATCCGCCGCCATAATGCCCACCAGTGTCACATTGGGGTAATCGTGCCCCTTGGCAATCATCTGCGTCCCTATCAGAATATCCGCTTCTCCTGCCGCAAATGCCGCAAGAATTTTTTCATGGCTGTGCTTTGGCAGCGTGGTGTCCAAATCCATCCGCAGAATCCTTGCTTCGGGAAACAGCTTTCCTGCTTCCTCCTCTATTTTCTGTGTCCCTGTGCCGAAATAACGAATATACTTCGAGCCACAGACAGGGCAGACCTTCGGCAGAGGTGCTCTCCTGCCGCAATAATGGCAAGCCAGCGCATGCTCCTTCGCATGATAGGTATATGTCAGGTCACATTCCGGGCATTTCATCACATGCCCACAGCTGCGGCAGGAAACAAAGGTTGCATACCCTCTGCGGTTCAAAAAGAGCATGGTCTGCTCGCCCTTCTCCAGATTCCTGCGGATTTCCGCCTGCAATGCTCTGCCGAACGCAGAACGGTTGCCCTCTGCCAGCTCCTTTCGCATATCCGTCACAAGCATCCGCGGCAGAACGCCGCCGCCCGTCCGCTCCTTTAATTCCAGCAGCAGAAATTCTCCCTGTTTTGCTTTGTAATAGCTGATGAAATCGGGCGTTGCCGTCCCCATCAGAAAGAGCGCGCCATAGCGTTTTGCCAGCGCCGCCGCAACGTCCTTCGTATCATATTTCGGGGTAATATCCGAAACATAGCTGTTCTCGTGTGCCTCATCCATGATAATTGCGCCAACCTTCGGAAACGGCAGAAACAACGCCGACCGTGCGCCTATCACAACCGAAATTTCGCCATCCCTCGCCTTTTTCCATTGGTCAACTCTCTCCCCCATGGAAAGGCGGCTGTGCGTCACGCTGACTGCATCCCCAAAGCGGGAAACGAACCGCTCCGCAAGCAAAGGGGTTAAGGCAATCTCCGGCACAAGCACAATCGCCTGCTCGCCCCTTGCCAGAACCTCCGCAATCATCTGCATATAAATTTCCGTTTTGCCGCTGCCCGTCACGCCATGCAGAAGTATAGGCTTTTTTTCTTCCTGCTCCAATTCCCGATGCAAAGCGGAAAGCGCCGCCGCCTGCTCTGCCGTCGGGGTAAAGGGCTGTGTCCGTTCCACCGTATCCGCATCAAAGACATTTCGCCGTTCCGTCTGCCTCCGTTCCCGCAGGATGCCCTTTTTCAGCAGGGTTTTGATGGGAGAATCCGTAATGCCGAGGGCTTCCTTCAGCTCTGCGGCAGTTGCTTCTCTGCCGTTTGCGAGGTACTCCAACAGCAGCCTTTGCCCCTCCAGACGCTTCTCCTTCTCCGCCTTTTTCCATGCCGCTTCCAGAAGGGGATGGTCTCTGTCCAGAGAATAGAGCCGTTTTTCGTTTTTGTATTCACTGCGGTGCAGCTCCTGCTTCAGCGCAAGCAGCCCCTTTCCCTCTGCCTTCCGCAGAAATGTCAGGCAATCTCCGCCGAATTCCGCCTGTACCTCCTCCAAGGGAATTTCCCTTCGTTCCCCGAATAATGCAAGCAGCGCCGTTTCCTTCGGGGTCAGCTTCGTTTCAGCATCAAGCGATTTTCGGCTGACTGTCCAGCTGCTTTTTGTGCGGATGCCGGGCGGCATAATTGCCTGCAGGCATTGGTTCAGCGTGCAGAAATAGCGTTCCTTCATCCATTCCGCCAAATCCAGAAGGGCAGGGGTAAAGGTTGGTCTGCCCTCATCCAGAACCTCAAGAAGCTCCTTGAGTTTATCCGCAGACACCTCTGTTTTTTCGGAAAGAGAAATGACATAGCCCTCCGCCTTTTTGTTGCGGCTGCCAAACGGCACAATCACCCTTACACCGATTTCCGCTGTCATCCCTTCTGGAATCCGATAATCAAACAGCTTATCCATTTCCGGCTGATTCAGCCCAACAATCACCTTCGCATACATCATTTCTCACCTCCCTACAAAAACAGCCCGTAAAAACGGGCTATTTTCCTTACATATTATTCTTCCTCGGTTTCCTCTGCCATGCTTGCAAAATCAACCTCTGCCAGTGCAACCTCTTTGTCCTCTTCCTCAGGCTTGCCCTCGCGGATTTTCAGCTTTCCTTCGTAAATTTCATTGACTGCGATGGAAACGGGCTTATCCACCTCAATATGGTCAATCATGGGCTGCTGATGATCTACCAGCTGTCTTGCTCTTTTTGCCGCCGCAATCACGATGGTATATCTGCTGGCAATGGTAATATCCTCGGAATCCTGTGTGATAACCTCCAGAATATCGGAATAAGAAGGTCTTAACATATTACATCTCTCCTTTGAAAATCTTTTTGATATTTTTATTTCTGCTGCATTTCATCTTTTCTGCCGCAACGATAGTCAGCATATCCTCAGTTGCCTGCTCTACGGTGTCATTGATGACCAGATAATCGTATTCCTCTACCAGCTCCATCTCCTCCAATGCGCGGCGCAGTCGTTTGTTGATGGTTTCCTTATCCTCGGTGCCGCGTTTGGTCAGGCGGTTGCCCAGCTCCTCCAGATTGGGCGGAACCATGAAAATCAGCACGCCTTCGGGGTAAATTTTCTTTACCTGCAGCGCACCCTGTACCTCAATCTCCAGAATGACATTATTGCCTGCCATCAGCTGTTCTGTTACATATTTTCTGGGTGTGCCGTAATAATTGCCGCAGAATTCCGCCCATTCCAGAAGCTCCTTGCGGTCGCGCATTTTCTCAAATTCCTCTCTGGTATGGAAGAAATAATGCACCCCGTCTTTCTCATATTCTCTGGGCTTTCTTGTTGTTGCGGAAATGGAAAGCGAAAAATTGTTCTTCTCACAAAGACGCTCTACAATCGTCCCTTTGCCGGAACCGGAAGGACCGGAGATAATCAATAAAATACCCTGTTTATTCATGTGTATTTCCCCTTTATCCTATAAATAGCCTTTCTTTTTTATTGCGAAAAAGGCTGTTATTCAAAATTTTGAATCTGTTCTCTGATTATTTCGATTTCACTTTTCAGTTCAATCGTGGCCTTTACAATCTGAATATCATTCGCCTTGGATGCGATGGTATTGGATTCTCTGTTCATTTCCTGAATCAGAAAGTCCAGCTTACGTCCTACCTGTCCGCCACCGTCCAGAATATCCTTCAGTTGAATCAGATGGCTTTCCAGTCTGGTCACTTCCTCATCCACGCAGCCGCGGTCTGCAAAAACCGCAACCTCTGTCGCAATGCGCTGTGGATCAACATCAACGCCGCCCAGCAAATCCTTCAGGCGGTTATTCAGCTTTTCCTGATATTCCACAACCACCAGAGGGGAGCGTTCCTTCACCTCTGCCACCGCCTGCTTCGAAATTGCTACCAAGCCATGGTTCATCTCCACCAAATTATCTTGCAGACCATACTCTTCTAACTTAATTCGATTTCCGGAAAAAGTGGGTGCATACACTGCATCAGACCCTGCCGCATAATACTCTATCTGTAATTCTTTCAGCACGTCAGGATTCTCTAATATCCACTCCTCAGGGCATACTCCCGCCGGAAGACCTCTCTCCTGCAAATTGGAACCGGTCGCACCGTCCAATATCATTTTCCCCTGTGCCAAACGTTCACGAAACTGCTCTTTTGTCATGTTGCTGTAAATCTCCATGCTGCTATATTGGTATATTTCCTGCCCCCGGCTCACGTGGCTTCATACCCCCGAACACATAGCTCTCCATGTGTGCCGATAGACAAAATCTTCTCTTTCGATTGTACCACATGGCATCACATACGTAAAGAAGTATTCCTTTACAACCCGTGCTTTTTTTGCTTTTTTGTGCAAAATCCGATATACTATAAGAATCACTGCAAACGGAGGATATCATTATGATTTTACAATGCAGTCATATAGACAAAGCATTTAGCACAGATGTCATTCTTTCTGACATCTCTTTTCATATCAATGAACATGAAAAAGCAGCCATCGTCGGTGCAAATGGTTCCGGCAAATCAACACTGCTTAAGATCATTACAGGAC
>ENA-UEQP01002994-UEQP01002994.1-human-gut-metagenome-genome-assembly--contig:-NODE-2994-length-11679-cov-5.042062_pt1 | contig 11679 bp, 12 predicted proteins | sample MGYA00242951_ERZ507951 | MGnify/ENA primary metagenome ERZ507951 (study PRJEB26167, sample SAMN06115539) | human gut metagenome | host: Homo sapiens | place: China:Shanxi | collected 2015-11-18...
GGGCACGGTGAAATATAGCGGAAATATCCTTCTCCAATATCGCTTGGCAAAGCAACCTGATTGTCTTTCATAATACCACAAAGCTGCTGCATTGCGGGGGAGAAAAAGTCGCTGCGATCCGTTTGCCCATGAAGAAAATCATATTGTGCTTCTTGCATACCAGGCTCCCTCCTCCGACACATGATTAGACACTTTTATGCAAATTGGCCTATTCCACCTTTCTAGTTCTGCACACTGGTTAGCCTACTCTAACCAGTGGATGAAAGAAAAGGCAGCCTGCCTGTACGCAGTTTGCCTCAAATCCGACGGCACAGTACCTATAAAAAATATTTTACCATAAGCGCGCAGGGATTTCAATGAAGAACACCAGGCATTCCTGCTTTTCCTGCGAATTCTCCGTTTGCCCAATGTCATCCGTGTGCCGAGAGGGAAGGCCTCAGTACTTTCAGCGAAATATTCAATCGATTCAAACACGTTTTCTTATTCGGTTTTACAGCTACTCAACATAGAGACTCTCTGTTCACCTGTCTTGGGTGCTTGAGCATATTCTTTTTCAAAGCATCGCTATACAGCGCAAGGCGGGAACACCGCAAGAGGTGTCCCTGCCTTTTCGGATAGGCTGTTTGGCAAACGCAAACCACGCAATCTGCCGCTAAAGTTACCGTCAGCGGCGGGCATCATTTTTCATTCCACCAACGCCTTACCCAAGGCGCGGCAGGCTTCAAGCGCCGCGTCGTCGGGCGTCTCCGTGCAGATCACGCTCTCGCAAACGAGGTTCACCCCTGCGCTGTCGCAGTCACTCTCCCAGGTGCGCATCCACTCGCCGTCGCCCCAGCCGTAGGAGCCGAACAGCGCCGCGCGCTTGCCGCCGAGGCTGTGCTTGCAGGCATCGAACATGGGCTGGAACTCCATTTCCTCCAGCACCTCGCTGCCCATGGCGGGGCAGCCGAAGGCGATGGCGTCGTAGGTGTTCAGATCGCCGGGCTGCACCTCGGCGGGCGTGAGAAGCACAGCCTCCATGCCCGCGGCGGTCATGCCCTCGGCAACGGCACGCGCCATCGCCTCCGTATTGCCCGTACCGCTCCAGTAAATAACAGCAGTTTTCATGTTTGTCAATTCCTTTCTTTTGATGAGTTTATATGATCAAACCGCGACGGCAAGCTGCTCCAGCTTCGAGCCGCTTTGCCAGAGTGCGCAGTAGATCTCCGTACATTTTTTGTATTTTGCGAACAGTGAGCGCGCCTTTCCCTCGTCGCCGTAGACCTTCCAGGGCCCCGTGCACTTGAAATTGTTCGCGCGGTGGTCGATGAAGCCCTTCACATCCTCCGGCGGGTAGCTGAGAAACAGCCCCACCTCGTGCGGAAACTCTCCGCTCTCGTCTCCTTTGAATGTTTGCCGGTTAGCATACTCTAACCATATAGCCCTTGAGAAGCCGCCCGTAGGCGGCTCTTCAAAGATCACCGCCTGCCGCCGCGCCCCAATGCCATGGTTCTCTACCAAGTAAGCCTCGGATGCAGACCAGAATTGCTGATGTCATCGCCGCCTTACTTTCTTCCCAGCAGCAATGTCGAGCCGCGAAGCATCAGGCGTTTGGCCTCCTTCGGTGTCATGAAGCTGCCGTCGGTCGTGTCGATCAGCTCCACGCGCTCATAGTCCATATCCCTAAGCTTTTGGACAAATGCCTGCATATCGCCGTATCTACCGGGCGACATCAGGTCGTGGATGGCATATGTTCCACCCTTTTTCAGAACCCGCAGTGTTTCCAGCAGAAGTGCCTGCTTGTCTGCCCCTGTAATATTGTGATAGACATAGTTGCTGGTCACTGCGTCGAAGCTCTCGTCGGGGAAATCCAGCTTCACGGCGTTTCCGCGCCGGAACGAAGCGTTTTTCACGCCCGCCGCAGCGGCGTTTTTTTCGCACAGCGGCAGACTGAAGGAGGCATATTCCTTGCCCCAGCGGTCAATGCCGACCATTTTCCCCTGCGGATTGCGCTTTGCGCAGGCAATGGTCAGCGCACCGCTGCCGCAGCCGATATCCAGTCCCACGCCGCCCTCCGGTAGTGTGATCTGCTCCGCCGTGCCGTCAATGAGCTGCTTTGAGAGCTTGCGTTCGCCGTCATAGGAAAAGCTCCGATAGGCATACACGCACCACACGGTGTACTTTGCACAGACGACAAAGGCGATGCCGAATACCACGCTTAGCACGATGCGCAGCTTTCCGCTCACACCGATGCCGAATACGCCGAAAACGAGCAGCAGCGCAAGCGACAGCATCGTTCCCGCGATGAGCGAAAACAGCATTCCCTTGGGGATCCAGTTTTTGTAGTCAGGCTTCATTCTTGGGACTCCTTTCTTTTCTAACGGTCTTCATGCGAAAATCTCAGCGGTCGTCACCACGTCCCGGCGTTTTCATTCGATGCCAAATGAGCTTCGGATGCAGACCGGCGTAGCTGATGTCGTCGCTGTCGCAAAAGCAACGGCACCTCCGCGCCTATCCCAGCGCCACATCCAGCGTCATCATGACGCTGAAGCCCACGGCAAAGAAAATCGTGCCGAGGTTGGAGTGCTTCCCCTGTGACATTTCGGGAATCAGCTCCTCCACCACCACATAGAGCATGGCGCCCGCCGCGAAGCTCAGAAAATACGGCAGCGCCGGGATCACCAGCTGCGCCGCAAGAATCGTCAGCACCGCGCCGATAGGCTCCACCACGCCGGAGAGCACGCCGCCGAGAAATGCCTTACCCTTGCTCTCGCCCTCCGCCCGGAGCGGCATGGAGATGATCGCTCCCTCGGGAAAATTCTGAATGGCGATGCCAAGGGACAGGACAAGTGCGCTTGCCGCCGTGATCTGCGCGTTCCCCGCGAGAAAGCCCGCGTACATCACGCCCACCGCCATTCCCTCCGGAATGTTATGCAGGGTCACTGCCAGCACCATCATGGTGGTGCGGCCCAGCCTGCTTTTCGGCCCCTCTGCCTGGTCGCTGCCCACATGGAGATGGGGAATCAGCCGGTCAAGCAGGAGCAAAAACAGCACGCCGACCCAGAAGCCGATAAAGGCCGGGAGGAAGGACAGCTTGCCCATGCCCTCCGACTGCTCGATGGCCGGAATCAGCAGACTCCAAATGGACGCCGCCACCATCACCCCGGCAGCGAAGCCTGCGAGCGAGCGCTGCATCAGATCGCCAAGGGATTTTTTCATAAAGAACACGCAGGCCGCGCCCAGTGTTGTGCCCAAGAAAGGGATCATGATTCCGATAAAGGTTTCCATTTGTCTCACCGCCTTTGCATTGCAGTATTATTTGTTTCTTCTGAATCCCGCCTCGTCCCGGTATTCGGGATGTTCCTTTAAGTATGGGTCTTTGTCGCCGCAGATGGTGTAGTCACATCGGCAGCCGTCCACGCAGGTAGTCGTCCGCACCAGCCTTGCGTGGAGCAGCTCCATGGAAGCATAGTCCACATTGCACAGGGCGGGCATGATGTCCGTAAGACCGTGTTGGATAGCAAACTCCGCCGCCGGACACGATGTAAATTCATAATAAATAGGGTCATCTTTATCATAAGGCGCAACCGTCATCTCGTAATCGTGCCATTTGTCGCAGCCGCCTTTCGCCCGCACAAATGCTCTGTACATCAGCTTCCTCCAGAGCGGCTTGTTGCAGTCCACAAACCGCAGCCTGCGGAAGACCGGCAGGATCAGGTTTTCCTCCATCTCCTCGATCTCGCGGAAGGATGTGACGGCTTTGCAGACCGTGTAATAGCTCATGATGGCGATGCAATCGTAGGTGCCGCCTACGCCGTTGTGGAAGTTCCGTTTGCCACCCAAATTCGTGCGCCAGTCGGAGAGAAACTCCGCATACTGCCGCTGCACCTTTTCCCAAACCGTCTCCCGCTCTGTCGCAGGATAGTGCAGGGCGATTTTTGCCCGTATCTCCTTCTTGCAGGGCCTGGAATACAGCACGTGGCAGCTGCGGTCGAATAGGAGCTTCTTGTCCTTCATCTGGCTGCTTCTCCCTTATTTCCGCGCCGTGACGCAGAGCCAGCCCTTCTTTTTGTGGATCTGCACCTCGTGAAAGCCCACCTGCTCCAGATATGCTTTCAGCTGGGTGTCCTTGTAAATGGTCATGCCGTTGATGATCTTCGTCCACTTCTCGTCCTTGTCTGTGTTGCCATTGCTCTCGTTGCAGATGAGAAATGTCCCTCCGGGCTTCAGCACCCGGGAAACCTCCCGGAAGCACCGGGGCAGATCAGGCCAGAAATAGACGGTTTCAAAGGCTGTGACCGCATCGAACCAGTCATTGGCAAACACCATATCCGCCACGCTGCCTTGCAGGACGGCGCAGCGGCTCTCCGCGATGGCGGCCTGATTGACCTTTTTCGATTTCTCCACGCTGACGGGCGAATAGTCGATGCCCTTGACGATGCCCCGCGGGCATTTTTTCAGAAGTCTCTTGATGTTCGCCCCGCCGCCACAACCGCAGTCCAGCACCCTGGCGTCCGGCGCAAGCTTTAAAAAACGAAGTCCCCATCGAGCCACAGGGCTGTGACCCAGATTCATCATGGCGACCATAATTTTCCCGCCAAAGCCTACGGGCTTGCGGGTATTTTCAAAGAATGACATATCACACCTCCATTTTTACACACTCGGCATAGGTCAGCGGGAACGAGGCTTTCAGGACAGCGCTTTTCCGCACCGTCCAGCCGTTTTGCCGCAGGAAACGCAGGTATTCCTCGCTCGTCCATCTGCTGTGGAGAGGGAAGCCCGCCAGCTTCATGAAAAATGCCTTGACCTTGCCGGAAAACGAGTTCCCCGCGTGGGTGAAGGTCGGCGCGATGAGCACGCCGTCCTCTTTCAGCACCCGCTTGATTTCTTGCAGGGCTTTTTCCGGCTGCGGCACGATGTGCAGCGCATTGGACACGATCACCACATCAAAGGACTTATCCGCATAGGGCAGGCGGAACATATCCTGCACGGAAAAGTGCAACTTCGCCGAGTGATTGTCCCGTTTCGCTTCTGCGATCATTTCCGGGGAAGCGTCCGTCGCCTCAACAAGAGCCGCCGCGTTCACGATGTGCTTGGCGATCAGCCCCGTGCCGGTTGCCAGCTCCAGCACTGTTTTATGCCGCACGACCGGCTGGATCATCTCATACATCATTTCGTATGCCGCTCCGTCTTTTCGCATGAAGCAGTCGTAACGACCAGCATTTTTGTCCCAGAAGGCCTTTCGTTCTTTCATAGCCGTTGCCCTTATCTCTTCTTTATTTTTTGCCTTTGTTTCTTTGCCGCCTTGTGTCTCTCGGCAAGACTTCACATCGCCGCCAAATCTCCCCACGCGGCCTCGATCAGCTCCGGGCCGCCGGTTTTCTCGATGCGCCCATCCTTGAGCCATGCGGCCCTGTCGCACAGGGCGCCCGCACATCGGCGGTCGTGGGTGACGGTGACGATGGTGCTGCCCGTGCGCGTATGCAGATGGTTCAGCGCCTGGAGCAGCGTCCGAAGCCCCTCTCCGTCCTGCCCCACGGTAGGCTCGTCTAACAGCAGCAGCTCCGGCCGAGACGCTGCCACGGCTGCAATGGACACCCGGCGCTTCTGTCCCTCGGAAAGGGAGTGGGGATATCTCTCCGATAGATGCGCAATGCCAAACAGCTCCATGATCTCCCGCGCAAAGTCCTCGCTTTTGGCGGCGAAGGCCACCTCCTGGGCAACCGTCGGCATAAAGAGCTGGCAGTTTGGATTCTGATACACCACGCCCACCCGCCGAAACCACGCCCGGCTGCCGCGCCGCTGCCCCAGGGCGGGGTCGATGAACTGCCGGATCTCTCCCGCCGTGGGACGCGCCAAGCGGGCCATCAGCCGCAGCAGGGAGGTCTTTCCGCAGCCGTTGTCGCCAAGGAGCAAAAGTCGCTCGCCGCGGAATATGTTTAGATCGACGCCCTCTAAAATGCTGCGTCCGCCCGCGCGCCAGCCCACGCCGCAAAGCGTCATGACCGGCTCCTCCCTCCTTGCATTTGTGGGTATGTCGTTTACCGTCTCCGGCTGTGCGGCGCGGAGCGATTCCCGGCCGGTCTGCCGCTCAAGGCTTCCGTTTTTAAGCCGCCATACCTCATGGGCAAACGGCAGGACCTGCTCCAGCCGGTGCTCGACGGTCAGCACCGCATAGCCGGACTCGGTCAGCGTCCGCAGCGACGCCATGAGAAACGCCGCGCCCTTGCGGTCAAGGTTTGCCAGCGGCTCGTCTAAAAGGAGTATCTTCTGCTCGGTGGTCAGGGCGGAGGCGGTGATCAGCCGCTGCTTTTGCCCACCGGAGAGGGTGCGGGTGCCCCATTGGGGACACAGCGCCATACGGTCGCAGGCCTTTTCGATGCAGCCGCTGATCTTCTCCGGCGAAAAGGCGAAGTTTTCACAGCCGAACGCCAACTCGTCCTCCACCCGCTGGTGGATGATCTGCGCGTCGGCGTTTTGCAGCACCACGCCCGCCCTGCGGCAAATGTCGCTTATTCTCTGGCCGGAGACGTCCTCGCCGCCGACGCGCACCTCGCCGGAAAGAGTCCCCTTTGTTACGTTGGGGATAACGCCCGACAGGATGGACAGCACCGTGCTTTTCCCCTGTCCCGAGTCGCCGTACAGCAGGGCAAGTTGTTCGTATTCCAGCGAAAAAGAGGCGTTTTGCAGCACCGGCTCCGGCATATCCTCATAGCAAAAGGACACATTTTTGAACTCGATGGCTTTCACAGCAGCACCGCCCCCATGGCGCACAGCGCGCTCAGCACCGCGAACGCCCCGTCCTTGGCCTGCAAATACACAGGCCGGTACACGGTGTACGGCGCGGGATAGGTGGTAAAGCCCCGGGTCTCCACGCTCAGGGCCAGCGTATCCGACAGGTTGACCAGCCGCACCATCAGCGGGATCAGAAAGGCCCGGTAGAGGATGGCGGGATTCAAAAGCCCTCCCGCACCCCGCGTACGCATGGCCTCCCGGGTCTGCCGCACCTCCGCCCGCAGCAGCGGAAAAAACGTGAAGGTGATGAGCATGGCAAGCGTCAGCACCCGGGGCAGGTGCATACAGGAAAAGCCCCGGACAAGGCAGACGGGCGCAAGTCCCAGACCCGGTATGGCCGCAACGCACAGCGCCAGCATCCGTACGGCGGCGGCAGAGGTCTGGGAGGCGTCCCGGGAGATGGCGTAGGTCAGGGCGCAGAAAATGCCGCACAGAAGCGCCGCGGCAGGCAGCACCGCAAGGCAGGGGCGGAGATACCCGAACAGCGCCAGCAGCAGCCATATCCCGCCCAGAAAGAAAAACACGCTGGGGCTTTTTGCCATGGCAAGCCCAAAGGCAAAGGTGAATACGGACACGGCAATGCCTGCCATGGGGAAAAGAGGGTGCTTTACATACAGTTTTTCGCTCATTTCTTCAGCACTCCCGATTTTTTCAGCTCCCCTGCGATCTTGATGCCGATCAGCGCTCCCAGCGCGGACACGGCGACGACGGCCAGCGTCATCCCCACGGCGGCAAGCGGCGCTCTGTCCGCCACCGCCGCAAGCGGGCTGTCCGCGCCCTTCACGAGCCGGTTATAGAGGTAGTTGAAGGGCAGCGACAGGGGCGTGTGCAGCATGGCGGCCACAAATACGGCGGTGTCGCGTTCATAGCCCCTGAACAGCAGCAGTACGATAAGCTCGATCAAAACGCCGTTCAAGACGCTGGAGAGGAACATGGGCGGCGACATCATCAGCTGGATCAGCCCCATCATCAGCGCCATGATCAGCAGTGAGCCGGGCTTTCGCACCTTATACAGACCGATGGCGAAGAACACGCCGATCTGAAGCGCCGTGACCAGCTGGGAAATGCCGAAGATCAGCGGCTGCAGGCTGATCACCAGCGGCATCACCGCGCAGGTGGCCAGCGCCACCGCCGACATGATGGCAAGGAATACCACGTCCTTGATCTGAAATTTCTGCAGGTATCTGCGATTCATATTGCTTGCTCCTCCACTTGTCCGTTTTCCATTTTATATACCTGGTCCGCCACCGCCATGGTGGATGCGCGGTGGGATACAAGGATGATCGTCCTGCCCTGCTTGTGCTTCAAAAGCGCCCGCAGGATCACGCCCTCGTTGATGCTGTCCACGTTGCTGGTAGGCTCGTCCAGCAGGATAAGCGGGCAGCCGGAGAGAAAGGCCCGCGCCAGACCGATGCGCTGCCGCTCGCCCATGGACAGCCGCCCGCCCAGCAGTCCGGCCGGGGTACTCAGCCCCTCGGGCAGCGCCTGCACCAGTTCCTCCGCGGAGGCCATCCGCAGCGCCGCCATCAGCTCGTCGTCCGTAGCGTCTGGCTTTGCGATGCGCAGGTTCTCGGCAATGGTGGCATCAAACAGATAGGTGCTTTGGCTGACCATGGTGACATTTTGGTACAGGCTCTCGGTGTTGATTTCGTCAATATCCGTGCCGTTGTAGCGTATCTGGCCGCCGGAGCGCTCCCAGAACCGCAGCAATAGCTTCAGCAGCGTGGACTTTCCGCAGCCGCTTTCCCCCACGATGCCGACGATCTCGTTTTTGCGGGCGGTCATGGAAACACCCCTGAGCACCGTCTCCCCGCCGTAGGCGAAGGATAGATCGTGTACCTCCAAGCCCTCGTAGGCAAGTTCCGTGCCGTTCTCCACGGCCTCCACCTCCGGCTGCTCCTCCAGCAGTCGAAGGATGCGCTCTCCGCTTGCAAAGGTCTGGTTGAGGTTTGCGGGCAGGGCTGACACGGCGATGACCGGGCCGAAGCTGCCGAACACGGCGGTCACGCCCAGCACCATGCACCCCGCGCTGAGGCTGCCGCTGCGAACGAGGAATATCCCCATGGCCAGCACAGCCAGTACCGATAGCGACACGGCGGCCTCCGTAACGGCGGCGGAAAGGGCCGTCTCCCGCTTGAGGGTCTTCGTCCTGTCCAGCATGGCGTCGGAGCGGCGGTCTACCTCGGCGGCCCGGGTCTCTCCGGCGTTATAGAGGACCAGCTCCCGTATGCCCTTGATGCTGTCGAGAAAATACGCGCCGAAGTCTCCAAGCTCCCGTCTGTACCGCATACCGGTCTCGGCCATGCGGCGGGAGAAGAACCGAGGCAGCAGAACGCCGATGCACAGATAGGCCGCCGCCGCGATCAATGACAGATACCAGCTTGCAACGAGCCCGGTGACCACCATCACCGCCAATGATACAAGCACGGCGATGCAGACGGGGGAAACGGTGTGGGCGTAGAACACCTCCAGCGTTTCGATGTCCGCCGTGATCATGGTGAGTAGGCTGCCCTTTTGCCGGCTTTCCAGCTTGACGGGGCAAAGCGCCCGGAGCTTGGTAAAGATTTTGTCCCGAAGCACCGCCAGCAGCCGGAAGGCGATATAGTGGTTGCCGTACTGCTCCAGATACCGCAGTCCCCCGCGCAGGACGCCGCAGCCCACGCAGAGGCCCGCAATGGCGCCGTAGGACAGGGGGATGCTCTCGCCCAGCGCCTTTGCGATACCAACAGCACCGAAAAAGGGTACGCCCATGGCGCACAGGAAGCCGAGGCTTCCGTTCAATACCGCCAACAGCATAACGGCGGAAAGCCTGCCGCCCAGGAGCTTCATCAGCTCCGCCGCAATTCGTGCGCCGCTTCTGCGGGAAAGCTCTTTTTTCATGCCTGCGCCTCCTTTATCAGCTCCAGATAGCCCTGCTCAAGCTCCCGCTGCGCGCAGAACAGCGCAGCATAGCGTCCGCCCTGGGCCATCAGCGAGACGTGGTCGCCCCGCTCACAGATACGGCCGTCCTCCATGTACAAAATACTATTCGCCGCCGCCACATTGGCAAGGCGGTGGGTGATGACCGTCACACCTGCAAAGGTGCTGAGGGAGCGGATAACCTCCATGATGATGCCCTCGCTCTCGGCGTCGATGTTGCCGGTGGCCTCGTCGAAAATATAGATCCGCTTGGGGGCGGTGAGGTTGACGGCCAGCGCCAGCCGCTGCTTCTGTCCGCCGGAGATGTCCGCCGCGTCCTCGTTCAGCACCAAATCAAGGCCGTCACGTTCCCGCACAAGGCCGTCCAGCCGTACAAGGGCAAGCGCCCGCCACATCTCCTCCTCCGTCGCGTGTGGGTTTGCCAGAAGGAAGTTGGCGCGTATGGTGTCGTGAAAGAGAAAGGTCTCACAGCTCACATGGGCGAGGGAAGCATAGTACGCTTGCCTGTCGAGGCTTTCGACCGGCTTGCCGTCTAAAAGCACCCGGCCGGAGCCGGGGCGCAGCGCCCCGGTCAGAAGCTTTGCAGCGGTGGTCTTGCCGCAGCCGCTTTCCCCCACGATGGCGGTCATGCCCCGCTCAGGGAATACGGCGGATACGCCGTGCAGCGTCTCGCGCCCCGGCGCATAGGAAAAATGCACGTCCTCCAACTCCAGCCTCCCGCCGCAGGGCTGCTCCTCGCCCCATGTCGGCTCCGTCTCCTCCAGCAGCGCCAGCATCAGCTTTCCCGCGCTGACCCCGTTCATAGCCACATGGAAGGCGCTTCCAAAGGCCCGGAGCGGCAGAAAGAACTCCGCCGCCACCAGCACCAGAAACAGCGCGGCGGCAATGCCTCCGCCGTTCTGCGTTCCCGATACCGCCAGCGCCGCGCCGATCCCCGCGCCGCCAAAGGCCACAAGGTCCATGATGGTCACGCTGGCAAGCTGCATGACAAGGACTTTCATGGTGATTTTCCGAAATTCCTCGGCGTTCTCGTTCATATACGCCTGCCGCCTTGCGTCCGCGCGAAAGAGCTTCAGCTCCTTCAGCCCCTGCACGCTGTCTAAAAACACGTCGCCCATGGCGGTGTATTTGCCCCAGTATTTGGCGAATATGCGCTTGGCAAAGCGGGACACCGCCACGATGGATACGGGGATCAGCGGCACGCAGGCCAGCAGCACCGCCGCCACGCGCCAGTTGATGAATACGCAGATGCCGAATAGCAGCAGCGGCGAGAGCATGGCGTAGAAAAACTGCGGCAGGTAGGCGGAATAGTACAGATCCAGCTGCTCGATGCCCTCCGTTGCCAGCTGGGTCAGCCCCGCCATCTTCACGGTTTTCGTCTCCCGCGCGCCGAGACGCAGGAGCTTTGCGTACAGCTGTGCCCGCAGACTTTTCTTCACGCTGCGCCCCAGCCTGTCCCGCACCGCTGCGGCGCGAATCGTGGCAAGGAAGCGTACCGCCCCGCATACCACTCCCAAAGCGAAAGGAAGCGGATAGAAGGACGCCCTTGCATCGGTAAGGAGCCGCTGAAGCCCATAGCACAGACAGGCCGTAAAGCCAATGCTGCCGAGAGAGCCTGTGAGCATCCACGCCACAGCGCGGTAGATATATCGTTTATCCTCGCCCAACAGGCGCAAAAGCTGTTTATCCGGCATGGGTGTTTCTCCTTTTCCTTCGCATGGTTTCCGCCATATGGCGCAGCACCAGCATGGGGTGGGTCAGCAGCATCCGCGGCCCTGCATACCGCATCACGGCGCGCATCTGTTGGCGCATTTCCGGCTTGTAGCAGTGGATGGGGCAGTTCGAGCAGAAGGGCTTGTTGTCCCCGTGCGGGCATCTGTCCCGCCGCTGCCGGGCGTATTCCAGCAGCGCATTGCACGCCGGACAAAGCGCCTCGCCCCTTGTCCCATGCACGCCCCAACAATACCGGCGCACCATGAGGGTAAC
>ENA-UEQP01002995-UEQP01002995.1-human-gut-metagenome-genome-assembly--contig:-NODE-2995-length-11665-cov-4.256645_pt1 | contig 11665 bp, 8 predicted proteins | sample MGYA00242951_ERZ507951 | MGnify/ENA primary metagenome ERZ507951 (study PRJEB26167, sample SAMN06115539) | human gut metagenome | host: Homo sapiens | place: China:Shanxi | collected 2015-11-18...
TATTCTCTACGGTTGTGATCACTTTTGAAACACGTGAGTTGGACAGACCTATATATTCGCAGATCATACCTGCGGATTTCGTTTCTCCGTCTTTCAGGCAGCAGAGTAACATGGCCTCATTGATCGTAATATCGTGTACCTCCGCAAAGGTTTTCTCGAACTGGTATAAAGCTTTGTATATATCTTTTATTGCACAAATTGATTCCATATTCTTATATGTTGTTGATGGGGACAAAGATATATAATATTTTCAATATAAATAATGTTTAGTGGAAAATATTTTGTCTGGTGATAAAAAGAGTGTGTGTTTTGTGGAATAAAAGGATGCATGCTATTGTCTGAAAGCATGCATCCTTTTGAAATAATTTTTTGCCGGATGAGACAGAGTCTTGTTTGTTTAATCTCTGTTGGAGAAATATTTCATGAACTGCGAGCGTTCATACATCGCAGGATTGGAGATGTTGGCATAGTTTAGTTTGCCTTTGAACTGGTCAAGCGACTGATAATGCGCTTGGTGCATCCATTCTTCAATACAGGTAAGCACCTGTGAGATAATTTCTGCCCCATGTGTATAGACGGCGCTACACATCTGTATGGCGTCGGCTCCTGCAAGCAAGCATTTGATGACATCTTCCCAATCGTGCACTCCAGTAGAGGAAGCGATGCTGATTCCGGGTATCTTACCTGAAACGATTGCTGTCCAGCGAAGCGTGTCACTCAGGTCGGAATGGTTACTGAAAACGTTACCTGAGACAATTTGCATATTGTTGATGTCGATATCCGGTTGGTAAAAACGGTTGAAGAGGACGATTCCGTCCGCCCCGTTAACTGTCAGCGTATGGGCTACAGCTGGAATATTACCGACCATTTTGCTCATCTTGATCATGACAGGGATTGAAACAGTTTCTTTCACTTTACGGATAATGCTGACATACAAGTCACGCATGTTTTCACTGTTGTATGTGAGGTCTGTTTCCAAGAAGAACACGTTTAGTTCCAAGGCATCAGCACCTGCTAATTCGATCTGGCGGGCAAATTCGATCCATGCATCCGATTTATAGCAGTTGATACTTGCGATAACCGGAATGGTGCATAATTCTTTCGTCTTCTGGATCAGTTCCAGATAATCGTTTATCTGATTCGCCTTTACATAACCGCGTATGTAATCGGCTGCTTCGGGATAGTCCGAATCCTGCATCAGTATATCGCTTTGCATTTCAATCTGCTCTTCGAAGAGTGATTTCAGTACGATCGCACCTGCACCGGCTTTTTCAAATTCCTTGTTTCGTTCCGCGTTGTTTGTCAAACCGGAACTTCCGACGATAAGCGGGTTACGGAGTGTCAGTCCCGCATATTGTGTTTTAATGTCAATCATGTCAGATTCAATTATGTTCAACGATTACAAAAATAGAGAATTATTTTCTACCTTATCTGTTCTTGCTCTTTAAAATGGTTAAAACTCAATATTCCCGTTCTCCGAAAATGCTGGTTCCTATGCGTATCATCGTACTACCTTCGCGGATGGCGATCGGATAGTCGTGGCTCATTCCCATTGATAATTCGCAAAAATATTCGTCACCCTTGAATACCGAGTTTTTCAGTTCAGTGAAAAGTTCATGGATATTATGAAACTCATTTTTGATCAGAGATGTGTCGTCGGTGTTGGTCGCCATCCCCATCAGTCCGCATATCCGGATGTAGGGAAGGGCTTCGGGCAACAGATTGTATAGCAGTTCACGGCATTCGTCAGGACTGAAGCCGTGCTTGGCTTCTTCTTGCGCGATATGTATCTCCAACAGGACACGGATGATACGATCATGTTTAGCCGCTTGCTTGTTGACTTCCTGCAAAAGTTTTAACGAGTCGATACTGTGTATCGTGTGGATGAACGGGGCAATGTCTTTTACCTTGTTGCTTTGCAATGGGCCGATAAAATGCCATTCGATGTCACTGGGCAATACTTTTTGTTTAGCTGTCAATTCTTGGGCCCTGCTTTCACCAAATACACGTTGTCCCGCATTGTAGGCTTCCTGCAATGCCTCGACGGGATGGAACTTGGAGACCGCTACCAACGTGACATCTGCCGGCAGCGATGCTTTCAGTCTTGTTATATTTTCAGTGATGTTCATGCTTCTCTTGTTTCCGCCTGTTTTTTCTGTTCGGCAATCAGTTCTTCCTCTGATTTCTTTTCCGCAGGGACACTGTTGGCGTCAAAAGGAAAGACATCCATCAGTTGGGTTTCTGTAACGGAGGCGATGGTATAGTCGGCAAGCGTTCCCTTCATTCCGTCTTCCAATACGGCGATGGCATCTTTCAGGTTAGACGCCTGTGCCAGCATCTGTGCAGCTGTTTTCTTTTCGGCTCCGCTTTTTTCATCGAGGGTGATGAAGTAAACCTTGATCTTATAGAAACGGTCGCCATTTTCGTTGAAGAACAATTCTGACAAACGGGCGCGTTTGATGTCTGTTACAGTAAATTCCCCGGATACGAAGGGGCGGATTTCTTCGATGATGCGGGCTTCCGCTTCCGTGAACGACAGGGCGTCGACCAAATAGGGTTCCGTCACTTTCTTTTGTGCTCCATTCTCCATGATCTTCTCGAAGGAGACTTTGCATTCAAACCAGTTATGCATATATTTATATGTTTTATAATGTCTGTATTTTTATTTCAAACCAAGGTACAAATATAACGGCTATTCGGGAATTAAACAACCGGAACGGATTTCTTTGTCAATTATTGGAATCGCCGTGAACCTTTTGGCGGGCGCTCCGGTTATATAAGCGTAGTGTGTTTTTTCATGGTATTAGATTTTTAGATTAGTAATAGGTTGTTTTGTCTGGTTCGAGAGGAATAGGACAAAAGTTCTAAAATATCAGAGCCGGAAGTGTAGGAATTCCCCATACATTCCGGCTCTTTTACGTTTCAAAACCCATCGTTTCTTCAATTTCAAGGCAACATGTGTTTTCCCCCTACTGCTTGTTTATAAGATTCGACGTATCTGTCAAAGGTAAAACAATTATTTTTCTGGAGCTAATTTGTAGTATAATATTCAATAAAGATTTTGAAATAAAGGGAGCTAGAAAGGAAATGTGCAACTCGTAATTGGGTGAAAAGGGAAATATTCACTTTATCGGAGGAAAGAATAAAGCATACAAAACCTGCCGCACGCTGGTGGTACAGCGTGCAGAGGTATTGGATTATTTAGTATGCAGATCATCTTGCCCCGTCGGGCATGCCGTATTGACTGATAATAAATTACCTCAAAAACAATTTATTAAGGTTACATAGATTAACATTCAGACAATTAAGGCCATGAAGGTCCGATTACTTAATATATCTATATTTCCTCCAGTCCGGGAATGTGTTCCGCAGGAAATCACGCAGAGTCTGGCGGTTTACTCCGAATTTTTCGGCGATTTCGTTCATCGAGCATTTCTCATTGATCATTTTCTTGATGACATTTTCTTTTCCGGACAACCTGACTTGCATGGTCTTTTTGCCTTTCGGACGACCGAGTTTCGTGCCTTCCGCTTTTTTACGCGCAAGTGCTTCGCGGGTACGTTGTGAAATCAGATTGCGTTCGATTTCTGCACTTAGGCTAAAGGCGAAGGCCAGAATTTTACTATTGATATTATTCCCTAATTCATAGCGTTCTTAGACTGTAAGGACGATAATATCCCGTTCCATACATTGGTGAAGGAAGCTCATGACTTGCATCAAATTACGTCCAAGCCTTGATAGTTCTGTTGTTACAAGCGTGTCTCCTTTACGAATTTGTTTTAATAATCTGCCAAGTTGGCGATCCGATACACTTGTTGTTCCGCTGATTGTTTCGTCTACCCAACGTTCGATACGGAAACCTTTCGCTTTTGAATAGTTTTCAATCTCGAAGCGTTGATTTTCAGTACTTTGTTTATCCGTACTGACTCTTACATAACCGTATATCATACTATCTGAATATTAAATGAATAACTAAAGATACTTCAGAAATAGAAATGAAGGAGGGGATTAGTATTTACCAACTTTTTTTATTGTCGTGTGATTATAAGAGTGCATTCCCTCTACAAAGGTGGATATAATAATTTAAACGAAACAGCCTCTGAAAGTAAAAATTAAATTAAATTTTACGCAGTGAAAGGGGAAAGGAGTACATTTGCCGGAAAGAATAGTAGGATATGAAGAAATTATTGTCGCTGCCGCCTAACTTGGTTGGCAGTTTTCACGAGATAGCTAATGCCGATCCGGCAGACTGGTTTTGTACGTCTGATCCTATAGGTGCCCGTCTGGGATCGGGTGGAGGAACAACTTGGTTACTTGAGGCTTGCCGCCGGGATGACGATACTGCTGGAACGTTGTCGACAGGAGAATGGCTGGCGCGTGAAAAGCGGATTTTATTGCATGCCGGAGGGCAGAGCCGACGTTTACCGGGATATGCACCTTCGGGCAAGATATTGACACCGATTCCGGTGTTCCGGTGGGCGAGGGGACAGAAATTATCTCAGAACCTCCTTTCGCTTCAACTTCCGTTGTATGAGGAGATCATGCGCAAGGCGCCGGATTCGCTGCATACGCTGATTGCCAGTGGCGATGTTTATCTGCGTAACAGCGAGCCGTTGCAAGAGATTCCTGAGGCTGATGTTGTCTGTTATGGTTTGTGGGTGGATCCTGCACTCGCCACTCGCCACGGGGTCTTCGTGTCGGACCGCAAATCTCCTGACCAGCTCGATTTCATGCTTCAAAAGCCCACTCTCGATGAGTTGGGACGGCTGGCGGGGACGCATCTCTTCCTGATGGATATAGGTGTCTGGCTGCTCAGTGACCGGGCGGTGGAACTCCTGATGAAGCATTCCTACGAATCGGATGGGAAACAGATGAAGGAATATGACCTGTATTCTGAGTTTGGTCTTGCTCTTGGGGGGCATCCACGTATAACTGACGAAGAACTGAATGCGTTGACTGTCGCTATCTTGCCTTTGCCGGGTGGTGAGTTCTATCATTATGGTACAAGCCGGGAGCTGATTTCTTCGACGTTGTCGGTGCAGAATCTTGTGCGTGACCAGCGGGCGATCATGCAGCGTAAGGTGAAACCACATCCTGCCATGTTTGTTCAGAATGCCGAAGTTTTTTGTTCGCTGACCTCTGATAATTCAGAACTGTGGGTCGAAAACAGTTTTGTCGGGAAACGATGGACGCTTGCCGATCGGCATGTGATTACGGGTGTTCCGGTGAACGATTGGGAGTTACACGTTCCTTCCGGTGTGTGCATTGATGTCGTGCCTGTCGGTGATGAAGGATGGGTGGCACGCCCGTATGGTTTCAATGATACTTTCAAAGGAAATACGGCGAATGAATCTACTCTTTTTATGGGGCGTCCCATAGTGGAATGGTCTGCGGAGCGGGGTATCAATTTGCCGGCCTGTGCCGACATACAGAATGCGGCCTTATTCCCTGTCTGCCGGAGTATGGACGAGTTGGGGGCTGTGTTACGTTGGATGGTATCTGAACCTTATCTGGATGAAGGACGCAAGGTGTGGGAAGTAGCTGAAAAGATGTCTGCAAACAGGCTTTCTGATTGTGCAAATCTCCGCCGCCTGTTTGCCCAGCGCGAAGCGTTCAGGAAGAAAAACTGGTCGATGCTTGCTGCCAATCATGACAAAAGTATTTTCTATCAGTTGGATCTGGCGGATGCTGCCTCCGAATTTGTTGCCGGAGGAATTATGTTGCCTAAGGGTTTACCAGCGGATGCTCCGCTGATGAAGCGTGTGCATGACCATATGTTTCGTGCCTGTGTGCTGCAACTTTCAGGAGATGAACGGGGCATGGTGGAACAGCAGCAGGCATTCTCGTTGTTGCGTGAAGGTTTGATCAATACGATTGCTGATGAGAAACAGATGCCTCGTCTTAATGTCTATCGCGATCAGATTGTTTGGGGGCGCAGTCCCGTGCGTATCGACTTGGCTGGAGGATGGACGGATACCCCCCCTTACTGCATGTATGCCGGTGGTAATGTCGTGAACGTGGCGATCGAGTTGAACGGTCAACCACCTTTGCAGGTTTATGTGAAACCGACTCGTGAGTTTCGTATCATTCTTCGTTCCATCGATATCGGGGCGATGGAGTGCATTTCGACTTGGGACGAACTGCGTGATTTCAACAAGGTCGGCTCTCCTTTCTCCATCCCGAAAGCGGCGTTGGCTTTGGCCGGGTTTATACCCGAATTCTCAGCAGGCTGCTATGTTTCGTTGGAAGAGCAACTGAAAGCATTCGGATGCGGGTTGGAAGTGACGTTGTTGGCTGCGATTCCTGCCGGTTCTGGCCTGGGAACCAGTTCGATTCTTGCGGCTACGGTATTGGGTGCATTGTCGGATTTTTGTGGCTTGGCGTGGGATAAGAACGAGATTGGTAACCGGACGCTGATCCTTGAGCAGTTGCTCACGACCGGAGGAGGCTGGCAAGATCAGTATGGAGGGGTGTTACATGGATTGAAACTATTGCAGACGGGTGAGGGTTTCCACCAGAATCCGTCGGTGCGCTGGCTTCCGGAATATCTTTTTACCGAACCGGAGTATCGTGTCTGCCACTTGCTTTACTACACGGGAATTACCCGTACGGCGAAGGATATCCTTGCTGAAATCGTACGTGGAATGTTCTTGAACAGTGGTTCCCATCTTCGTCTGCTTTCTGAAATGAAAGTGCATGCATTGGATATGTACGAGGCAATCCTTAGGGGTGATTTCGCTTCATACGGGCGATTGGTCGGTAAAAGTTGGGAACAAAACAAGGCACTTGATGCCGGGACAAATCCGCTTGCTGTGGAACGGCTCATTTCTCGCATCAAGGATTATGCATTAGGCTATAAACTTCCTGGTGCTGGCGGAGGTGGCTATCTTTATATCGTAGCCAAAGACCCGGAAGCCTCTTTGCAGATTCGCCGCCTTCTCACGGCAGATCCGCAGAATGACAATGCCCGTTTTGTCGAAATGAGTTTGTCGGATAAGGGATTGCAGGTGAGTAGATCGTAATCCGAAAATCGCAATCCGGATTCTGGATTGCGATTTTCGGATTACGTTTCAGATCTCGGCGACGGGGAGCTTGCATATTCCTTGATGATCAGATATCCGCATCCCCCGATGAAAGCGAGGAAGATGAATGCTACCAAAATCAGCAATTTCTTGGGAGAGGAAGCTTTGAGAGGAACAGTTGCCGGTTCGATAATGGTGTAGACCGGTGTCTGTTCCTGTACTCGGAGTTTATCCTGTTCGAGCTTTTGCGCTAACGTGTTATATACATTGAACGTAAGAGTCATTTCGTTGCGTAAACGCTCTTGCTCGGTGCGGTAACTGGCGGAGATAATGTTCTTGTTACCGTCTTCAAAAGTTGCATAAGCCTGCTGTGCTTTGTAATAGGCACTGCGGGATTCTTTTAGCTCTTTTTCTGTAAATTCCAGCTCTTTCTTTGCTTTCTGCGTCCGGTAATGTGTGATATAGGTCTGTAACTTTATCACGATACTGTGCGCCACGTCTGCTGAGATCAGCGGGTCTTGCATGCTGACACCGAGAGTAACGACTTGTGTTTTTTTATCGACATAGACGGTGATGCGCTGGCGTAGGTTTTTCAGTACATCCTCTTGCTTGTGGGTGAGTTGGAAGGGATTGAGATCTCCATCGTTCTCTTCGTTACCGGAGAAGAACGAACGGAGGGCTGCTATTCCTTTTAGGGGCGCTTTCATAAGGATGCTCCACCAAGCGAAGCGCTGATGGCCGGCTATGTAATCATATAGAGTAGTCGTGTACTTTTTCTCCTTGTCGGTTACCTTTTCGGGAAAGAGCTCCAACAGAAAAGGTGTGCTGTGCACAATATCAGGATAGAGGTTGGGTGACAAAGCATCCTGGCCGGAGGCTGAACCGAGGTCTATTCCTGCCATGGCTGCCAGTCCGCCGAGGTTGCTCATCTTGCTTGTGGCATCGGTGGTTTCGGGAGCCAGTTTCACCGTTGTGGTGAATTCTTTGGGTATGCTGAAAGCAATGATGAGTCCCGCCACTGTTGCAATTCCGCAGCATTTTATGAAGAAACGTCGTTTTTTCCACAGGTAGCCGGAGAGGGCGATCAAATCGATCTCCGATTGTGGAGACGATGGGGTATGATTGTTCTTGTCCATTTATTTACTTTAAAAGATTGATCATTGATGTTATCATGGCAGCCATTGAGGTGACGGAACTGCCGACACTCATGATTTCTGCCAGGCTTGCTCGGCGGTCGCGTTGTGTCTTGGCGGGGACTACGATTTCGCAGCCAGGCTCGACTTTGGGGTAACGTTTGAAGAAAATCATTTTACGTTGTGTGGTCGCCACTTTTCCGTTCATGTAGATAACGATGGGATATTTGCGGGCAATGTCGTTGTAGCCGCCAGCCTGTGAGAGACAGTCACGGACGTCCATTCCTTTTGTATAGGTCACACTGTTAGGATAGGTAACGGAACCGCTCACCTTCACCGTACTTTGCTGTTGGGGGATGTAAAGCACATCTCCGTCGCGTAACACAAGGTCGTCGGCACTTCCCGGATGGGCGAGCGCTTTTTGTAGGTCGATGCCTACGGGATACTCCTTCAGGTTGGCAAGCGAAACGGAGATCGAGTCACGGCTTTGCTTGCTATTGTTACTCAATTGTAAGAGAGTTTCGATTTGGCGCAACTCATCTGTCGTCAGTTTACGTTTTAGACTGGCTCCCCGCACATAGGCGTCTGGAGTGATGCCGCCCGATTGTGCAATCAGTTCGCTTAAACGCGTATTCTTTTTCTTTAAAGTATAGTTGCCGGCAAAAGTAATCTCGCCTCCGACTTTCACTACTTGTTGCTTTTGGTAACCGGGTGAGAAACGGACGAATACTTCGTCGAATGGTTCGAGGGTGAAAAGCGTATCGCCGGAGGTTACTGCCAGTCCTTCGTCGAGGGTGAAGTTAAATGTCTCGGCTGTCTGGTTACTGCTCCGGGTGGCGGACGGATCTTTGAGCCGTCGTGCCACTTCTACGTTGATGATTGAGGCTGCTTCGCGCAGGCCGCCGGCGAGGACGATAACATCCTCTACTGTCAGATTCTTGCGGAAGGGCAATACGGTATCGGGAGCGTTGACTGCTCCGCTCACTTTGACGGTATAAGGTTCATGGAGGTCAAATAGGGAAGGGATATATAGTTGGTCCTCCTTCTGTAGTTCGATGTCAGGAACCTTCCCGTTCAAAATATCTACAATATTGATGGCGATAACCGAACTGGTGAAGTCTGGGTTGAGCCTTGTGATCTGTGCGCGTCCTACAAATTCGTCTCCTTTAAGTCCCGAAGCCTGTTCTATCAATTGTTTGACAGTATGTACGTCCGGACTCAACTCATATTCGCCAGGGCGCCAGACTGCACCGGAAATGATGATTCGGTTATCGTAGTAGGGAATGACTGAATCCACCATCAGCGAATCGCCGTCTTGCAGCACAAATGTTTGGAATTGTTCTTCGTTAACTGTGGCAATCTTGTAGCGGTCGCCGGCTTTGCGTTTCACTCGTATACTGCCAGTGTAGGCATCTCCTGTAAAACCACCTGCCATGTCGAGCAGGTCGTCAAGTGTCTCTCCTCGTCGAAGTTCGTATGTACGGTCTCTTTTCACTTTACCACCGGCGGTGACAAGCTGTTCGTAGGGACCGATAATGATCATGTCGTTGTCTTCCAGACGTATATTCGTTTCATATTTACCATTCAGCAGATAGTCGTATACATCGAGACTGGCGATCTCTTTGCTGTTCCGGTATACTTTTATGTTTCTCAGTGATCCGATATCGTTTACTCCTCCTGCTGCATAAAGGGCGTTGAAAAGCGTGGCGAGAGATGAGAGTGTATAGGTCCCGGGTGCGACGGCTTCGCCGACAATATTGACTTTAATGCTGCGAATTTGCCCCAGTCCGACAGAAACGAATGTATTAGGTTGACTGCCGTCAAGCGTTGCCATGATTTTACCCAATTCCTGCCGGATGCGATTCTCTGCCGCCTCGATAGTCAGTCCGCTTAGGGATACGGGACCGACATTGGGGATCAAGATCGTTCCGTCGGGAGAAATACTGAGTTTCAAGTTCAGTTCCGAATCTCCCCATACATTGATCAGCAACTCATCTCCTGCTGATAGAACATAATTTTTAGGCGTCGGCATATTCAGATCCGGTTCGAATGTCAAATTCTTATCGGAAAAGATCTCACGCCCAAAAACAATATTTTCCAAAGGCTGCTTCGGTTTATGTTCGTCGCGTTGCTCTGTCAGTGGGAGAAGTGCTTGCTGAGTAGGATGGGAACGGTCGGATACGGTATTTTCTGTAGCAGGCTTAATGATTTGGTTGATACCGGTTTGTTCTGTCCTGTGTTTGGCTATTTCTCTTTGTATTTGTTCCTCTGTCATCCCGGCAGCACGGGCTTTATCAATTAATTCCTGTGGGATTTGTGCCTGTATGGCAATTGATATTAGCAGGAGCAGGAATCCAATGATACATTGTGGCAGATACCGTTGTCTTGTCCGTTGACGACCTAACGGCTTTCGATGGCATAATACAGCTTGTTTTTTGTCAAGATTTTTCATATTACTTTTTCTATTGTTTGAACGATTCGTTGGCTTGCAGTTCCGTCTCCATAGGGGTTTACTGCTTGGCTCATACGGTTATAATAGGTATTGTCATCCAGTAAGTGGGACACTTCAGTTACAATCCGGGCGTAATCTGTTCCTACTAACTTCATTGTCCCTGCGTCAAGTGCTTCCGGCCGTTCTGTTGTGTCACGCATGACAAGCACCGGCTTTCCCAAACCCGGAGCCTCTTCTTGTATGCCTCCGCTATCGGTTAGGACAAGTGTCGACTTCTCCATTAGATAGACGAAAGGAAGATACTCCAAAGGCTCTATAAAGAACAGGTTAGGGAGATAAGCATTTCCGAATATTTCGTGAATGGGCTTCCTTACATTTGGGTTCAAGTGCATAGGGTAGACAAAGTCTACCTCCGCATACTGCTCTGCCAGAGTCTTTATTGCCCGGCATATTTGGATAAATCCATCGCCGAAGTTTTCCCGGCGATGACCTGTTATTAAAACCAGTTTGCGGCTGTTTTGTTCGGCAAGTGGAGTTGTTTCATAACCTGCAGACATCAGTTCGGTGTCAAGTTGCTTAAGTAGGGTATTCATTTCTTCCGGCCAAGGACTGTAGATGTTGTGCGTGCGTAACCCTGCTTCTACATGACCGACCGGTATTTGTTGGTAGAAGGCAGCGAGTGCTGAAGCTGTCGAAGTTGTGGTATCTCCATGGACCAGAACGATATCTGGCTTCGCTTCCTGCAGAACTCCTCTCATTCCTGTCAGTACCCGGGCTGTTATATCGTATAGGTCCTGTCCTTGCCTCATTATGTTGAGATCGTAATCGGGCCGGATATTGAAAAGCTTTAGGACTTGGTCCAGCATTTTCCTGTGTTGTCCGGTAACACAGACGATGGTTTTAAATTTATTTTTTTTCTGTTGGAAAGCTTTTACTAATGGTGCCATTTTAATTGCTTCAGGACGGGTACCGAAGACGAGCATTATTTTCTTCATGTTGTTTCTGTTTAGATTTTTCCAGTCTTGACCAGTATCAAGAATTTGATTAAATGTATTTGT
>ENA-UEQP01003002-UEQP01003002.1-human-gut-metagenome-genome-assembly--contig:-NODE-3002-length-11633-cov-3.145725_pt1 | contig 11633 bp, 12 predicted proteins | sample MGYA00242951_ERZ507951 | MGnify/ENA primary metagenome ERZ507951 (study PRJEB26167, sample SAMN06115539) | human gut metagenome | host: Homo sapiens | place: China:Shanxi | collected 2015-11-18...
CTCCGTAAAATTCCCGTACATCCATCGGCTGCGGATCCCGGTACCAGTCATCTACATGATGAACCTGCTCTCCAATATAAAAGTACTCTCCCGTCTGTACATCATTATCCGGGTCGCCGTTACAGAAGCGGTCTGTATAAATCTGATACATGACCGCTCCTTTTGCCCAATCCGGTGCCGTAAAGCCTGGCACGATGTTAAAATCATAGTAATCCACAAGTTTGCTCTCTGCTCCCCATTTGTTATAGTAGCAGATCTCATTTCCTGATCTGATCTTAAAATGATACCGGAATGGTTTATCTTCTAATTTGTATTTCACTTCATAAAAGTCAAATGCCTTATTTGAGATTACTTTGTTCATTGGAATGCATAGTTCGCGGTTTTCCAGATAGACTTCGTCTACGTCGTGAGCTGCTGTACGGAACCACAACTGAAGTTCATCTCCTGCCTCCGGTTCCGGCGGACTCACATACGCCTCTGTTCCATCACAAAACAATGCTTCTTTTTTCATAATCTAGCCTCTATTCTTCAAATAATGCTTCAAATTCTTCTCTTGTAATCTTCTCTTTTTCAAGAAGCAGATCTGCACATTTATAAAGAACAGCTTCATGCTCTTTAATAATGGTCTTTGCACGGTCATAACATTCGTCAATGATCCGCCTCACTTCACTGTCGATCGTTGTGGCAACCTGTTCACCATAACCTCTGGAGGTATGACCAAAATCTCTTCCGATAAATACTTCATCATTATCATCTCCATAGCTTACAAGACCAAGTGCTTCCGACATACCGAACTTCGTTACCATGGATTTGGCGTATGCTGTTGCCTGCTTGATATCCTGGGATGCCCCGGTTGTAATATCATCAAAGATCAGCTCTTCTGCCACACGTCCACCTAGTGATACGGTAATATCCTGCAACATCTTTCCTTTGGTATTGAACATCTCATCCTTTTCAGGAAGCGGCATCGTATATCCGGCTGCCCCTACACCGGTAGGAATGATCGACACGCTGTACACCGGTCCTACATCCGGAAGTACATGGAATAAAATGGCATGTCCTGCTTCATGGAATGCAGTGATCTTCTTCTCTTTATCCGAAATCACACGGCTCTTCTTCTCTGCACCGATTCCGACTTTTACAAATGCTCTGCGGATATCCTCCTGTTGCAGATACACTCTTCCATCCTTTGCTGCAAGGATCGCAGCCTCATTCAGAAGATTTTCCAGATCAGCTCCGGTAAATCCTGCCGTTGTTCTCGCAACCTGTTCCAGATCCACATCATCCCCGAGCGGTTTGCCCTTGGCATGAACCTGAAGGATTTCCAGACGTCCCTTTACATCCGGTCTGCCGACCATGACTTTACGGTCAAAACGTCCCGGTCTTAAGATCGCTGGATCAAGAATATCGACACGGTTGGTTGCTGCAAGTACGATGATTCCTTCATTCGCGCCAAAACCATCCATCTCTACGAGGAGTTGGTTCAGCGTCTGCTCTCTCTCATCATGTCCGCCGCCCATACCGGTTCCACGACGTCTTGCCACGGCATCGATCTCATCGATAAAAATAATACAAGGTGCATTTTTCTTGGCATCCTCGAAAAGATCTCTTACACGGGATGCTCCGACACCGACAAACATCTCCACAAAATCAGAGCCTGAAATGGTAAAGAACGGGACACCTGCTTCTCCCGCAATTGCTCTTGCAAGAAGTGTCTTACCTGTTCCCGGAGGTCCTTCAAGAAGAACACCTTTCGGGATTCTGGCTCCTACCTGCGTATATTTTCCAGGACTCTTGAGGAAATCCACGATCTCTGCAAGCTCTTCCTTTTCTTCCTGCAGTCCGGCAACCTGTGCAAACGTCACATGGTTTTCTTCCTGCGTGCTCATCTTTGCCCTGCTCTTTCCGAAATTCATCGCTTTTGCATTCGATCCGCCCTGACGATTCATCATCATCACAACAAATACCATGATGCCTGCCATCAATATGATCGGAACCAGTGTTGTTGACATCCAGCTATCCTGCGGGACGTTGTCCACACTGTAGGAAATGTCATAAGATTCAAGCAGATCCTCTGCACTGTTGACATCGGATACATGAAGCTGTTCGATGTCATCATTCTTCAGCCGGATCTTCAGTGTCCCAGTCGGTGCGACTTTGTTCTGCTTGACCTCTACACTTTCTACCTTCTCTTTTTTCAGATCTTTCTGAAAATCCTGATACGTGTATGCTGTCTGCTGCACACCCGACTGGCTCATAAACCAGTACACACCTGCCAGCACCAGAACACAGAGCAGAATCGAAAGACCACTGATTCCTCTTGTCTTATTATTATTCAAAACCTGCTCCTTCCACCTGTTACATCTCTACAATTCCGATGTACGGTAAGTTTCTATATTTTTGTGCATAGTCCAGACCGAATCCTACCACAAATTCATCCGGAATATTAAATCCGACATAATCTACATGTACGTCGCGCACACGACGATCCGGTTTGTCAAGAAGTGTACAAAGCTTCATGCTCTTCGGTCCTCTCTTCCGAAGGATGTCAAGCAGATAATAAAGAGTACGTCCTGAATCTACGATATCCTCAACAACAATTACATCTTTCCCCTCCAGAGACTCATCCAGATCTTTTGCAATCTTAACGATTCCACTGGACTGAGTTCCGTCACCATAGCTGCTGACGCTCATAAAGTCCATTGTTACCGGCACTGTAATCCTTTTTGCCAGCTCACACATAAAGAACACTCCACCCTTTAAAACACAGATCAGATGAACCTGCTTTCCCGCATATTCTTCACTGATCTTTTTTCCAAGTTCTTCAATTCTGGCATTTACTTCTTCTTCCGGAATTAACATTTTCACTTTCTCGGCCATTTAAAGTTCCTCCATTTATCGTAATTTCTAATATTTTCGTTGTCTGCTCTGTCACCTGGTATGCCTTGCTCTGCCGGCAGCCCACAATCCATAAAATCTCGCTTCCCTCTGCGATCAGAGGAATTCCGGCGCGTTCTGCCACTGGTATTTTTTTATTGATAAAATAGGATTTCAGCTTCTGCCTTCCTCCGCTTTCATCAATTACAATAAAATCGCCAGCCCTTCTGGTGCGTACAGCGACACTCTGTTTTATTATATCATAATCAAACCATTTCGTGTACGTTTTTTTCGGGATCTGGCATCTGCATTCTTCTTTTTCAAAAATACGGTAGGAAATTTCCCATTTCCCGTAAAATATCTTTCCCGAAACCTGCTTCAGATCCAACTTTTTCTCTTCTTCTGCCAATTCCGTGTCCTTCTTTTTCCGCTTCAGTTCAATCCCTTCATAGGTTCTGCATGCACAGACCCCATAAGGAAGATCCAGTCTTTTTCCAACCTGCTTTTCAAACAGTCCCTCCAGCTTCTCTACATGAACCTGCTCCAGATCTTTTTCATGTTCTGCCACCAATGCCAATGCTTTCCGGAGAATCATTTTCCGGATCAGCCGTTCCTGTCGGTGATATGCATCTGCATGGATGCAGATTTTTTCTCCATTTTGGTCAGTACAGATCTGATATGCACTTTCTGTCTGTCGTTCCATATAATCCCAGATCTCCCTAAGCTGATCCATAGACCGGTTCATATGCTCCACGGTTTTTTCATTGATATTTTCTTTAAAATACGGAATCACATGGTTACGGATGCGGTTTCGCATATATGCATCTTCCATATTTGTCGCATCAATGCAGTAAGACATCTCCCGTCCTTTCAGATAATCCTCGATCTCTTTTCTCCCCACGCAAAGAAGCGGCCGTATATACATCCCGTTTACCGGATATATACCGCCGAGCCCCCGAAGTCCGCTGCCGCGGGCAAGATGCAGGAAAAATGTCTCTGCATTGTCATCCTGATGATGTGCCAGTGCGATCCTGGTTCCTCCCCATTCTTCCGCTGCCTGCTCAAATATTTCCCTTCGTGCAGTCCTTCCCGCCTCTTCTTCTGACATCCTGTATTCCACTGCCATTTTCGGAATATCCACCGAAACACTCCTGCATGGGATTTCTTTTTTCTCACACAGTGTCTTTACAAATTCTTCATCAGCTTTTGCCTCTTCCCCACGGATCCCGTGATTCACATGTACCGCAAGCATCTCAAATCCGATCTTTTTTCGCAGCTCTTCCAGTATCAGAAAAAGGCATACAGAATCTGCCCCTCCGGAAAGGCCAACGACAACTTTATCTCCTTTTTCAAGCATCTTCCACTGCCTGATATAGTTCTCTACTTTTTCTAACATGGTAAATTCCTCTCGTCTTTTATCTACTGTAACACATCTTCCAGATTCCCGCCACAAGGACTGTCATATCATCTCCTGCTTTTCCGGCCGCCAGCTCCAGCACCTTATCCAGAATATAATTCGCCAGTTCCTCCGGATTCTCCAGCGGACTTCCCCCAATCATCAGATCCAGTAAATGCTCCTGCTCTCCTGCCGGAAGCGCATCCAGGATCCCGTCCGATACCATGACCACCACATCTCCGGATTCCAACTGTCTGGTTTCCTTTTCACTTTGCTGTCTCTGGATTACCCCCAGCGGAAGACTTTCCGAACGGATATGCTCCACCCCGTCTTTAGTCCGCAGAAATGTCACTGCCGCTCCTGCTTTTACAAACTCACATTTTCCATTATAGAGATCAAAAATGCTCATATCAACCGTAGAAAAGCGAACCTCTTCCCGTCCCATAACAAGAGCCGTATTGATCATGGAAAGTGCAGTTTCCACAGGAAATCCTGCTCCAAGAAGCTCTTCCAGCATTTCTACCAGCATCCCGCTTTCCTGTAGCGCCCTCTCACCAGATCCCATTCCGTCTGACAAGATTGCCGCCTCTTTTCCACCCGGAAGTGTCTTCATAAGAAAGCTGTCGCCAGATATCTTTTGTCCGTTCTTTCCCATTTTTGCCACACCCTGCAGCACATAATATCCCGGTCCTTCCACACATACAATAGTTTCATACTCCTGTCCCAGAACCTGCCTCTCGTTCTGAGCCGGGCACATCCTTCTCTTAGTACAGACTGATAAAAGCTCTGCCGCTTTTCTGGTTGGGATACAGTTTCCCTTCTCACTTTTTACCGTTACATGAATTTCATATCTGCCATGCTCATCCACAAAAAAAACGGAACTCAGCATCCGGATCCCTGCCTTTTTGAAATGCTGCGCAACCTTTTTTGCAAGCGGCGGATCCGTAAAAATACTCGCATCCAGATCTCTCGTCACATAGCAGAGCATGTCCGCAAAAGAATCCAGCTGTGCCGCACATCCCTCACGGCTCTGTACCATCTTATTATTCCACACCAGAATCCTTTTTGCCTCCTGGAAAGTTTCCAGTGATTCTCGTAAAAACCGTGGTGCCTGAATACACTCCCTCTGAAGATGCTGTTTCATCTCTTTATTCAGTTCTGCACCATATCCTTCAATCGTACACAAAAGATCATAAAAAAGCTGCCAGTGTTCTGCCTTCTTTCTCTCCAGACACTCCGATTTCCTGCTGCATCCTCTGCACACCTTTTCCGTAATCCGATCATACATTTCTGTCATTTCTTCGGGTGTAAAACACTGCTTTTTCGGCTCCATTTTCAGAAACCTGTCTGCCAGATGCCGAAGCGACACTGCCATTTTATCTGCCTGCGTTACATATGGACTTGTGATCACTTGCTCCTCTCTGTATTTAACCTCCATTTGCCACCACCCTCTAAATTTCTATGACCGAAAAAAGCTTCGGGACATCTTCTTCCCAAAGCTTTTCTTACGTTACTGCTGTGCACGGAACAGAATCTCATTCTCCTTTACAAGTCCCAGCTTCTCTCTGGCGACTTCCTCGATGTATTCATCTGTTCCTACATATTTTTTCAGTTTATTAATTTCTTCTGAGCGTTCTTTTTCCGCATCGATCTGTGTCTGCAGTTCTTCTTCCTGCACCTTATATGCATCATTGCTCTTTTTGAGCGCCATCCCATGTACAATAACCATGCCGCATAATAATATAATAACTGCGGTAATCGCAACAATACTTCTTTTGTGCTTCTGAAGCCCGCTCCCCGGACGCTTTTTCCGGTTCTTCTTTAAGCTTCCCATCTAATCTATTCACCTTTCGCTATCAGTTGATCTTGTATAGCTTCTTACTACTAAACCCATTTAGTCTTCTACAGTGTACCGTTTTTAACCAGATTTATCAACTCTTTTTACTCTTTTTTCACAAATTCGTGTAGAAATCTTTTTGTAAGCTCTTACAAAGACAGCTGAAAGCAGCGCCATCCAGATTGCTCCGAGCGCAATCCCCAGTCCGATATACCACCGCAGAACACCATCACTCGTATGATAGATCTGCACAAAGGTATAAACGGAAAGCCCTGCCCAGTAACAGGCATCCTCCAGATTGATCAGCCACAATCTGTGAGCAACCAGTCTGCGCAAAACCCTGATCCACAGATAGACTGCCACGATCAGGACACCGGTCAGGATTGCATAACAGAAAACCCTGATCTCTGTTCCGATACCAGACATTTTTTCTCCTCCTACCGAAACAGTTTTGACAACAGATTTTCTCCGGCTTTTACTCCAGAATGGATATCCGAATAAGAAATATTGTCAATATTGCCTGCCAGGTCGACCTCCCCTTTTTCAAGATTCAGCCGGTTTACATGCATGTCCGTACCTTTTACCATCAGCATTCCCTGCTCTGTCTCAAGCAGGATTTCATTTAAATCAAAAGAAAGAACGTCCAGCACTCCCGTTACTGTACCTGTCTTCCGGTTATTGATAACCAGCCTGTGATTCTGAGGTTTTACCAGCTGTCTCTCTTCCATACAAATCCCAACCTTTCCTATACTGTCTTTCTAGTTATTGTATGAATAACATCTGGTAAATATGCCTCGGATCCGCTGCCGGAATGATCTCAAACCACATCTTTTCTGATGTTCCGGAGTTTTAAAGATAACGGAATAAATCTGCCGCCTCTTCTTTTTTAGTCGTATCTCGCAGATCCAGAACCTCTGCCTTTACAGTCTTGGTCCCAAACTGGATCTCAATGATATCACCTTTTTTTACTTTCGTGGAAGCCTTCGCCACCGCCCCGTTGATCAGGACTCTTCCTGCATCACAGGCTTCATTTGCAACGGTGCGCCGTTTGATCAGGCGGGACACCTTTAAAAATTTATCAAGTCTCATTTTGATTTTTCCTTCCCGTAATACGAATAAAGCGCAGCCCTTTTCAGACTGCGCCATTTTTCAAAAATGTTTTACAAATTATGCATTAACAGCATCTTTTAAAGCTTTTCCTGCTTTGAATTTCGGAGCCTTGCAAGCTTCGATCTTCATAGTTTTTCCAGTCTGTGGATTTTTTCCTTCTCTTGCAGCTCTTTCGCTTACTTCGAAAGTTCCGAATCCTACTAACTGAACTTTTTCACCTTTTTTCATTTCTTCTGTAACAACATCAACAAATGCTTTTAATGCTTTTTCTGCATCTTTCTTTGAAATATCTGCCTGTTCTGCAACTGCAGCTACTAATTCTGTCTTGTTCATGACTTACGTCCTCCTGTAAAATATACTCCCGGAACACCCCGGCATTTTGTCTTTTTGCTAGGTTTATTCTGCGTATCCATGCGGTCTGACACGCCCCTTACCCTACATATGTTATATAAGTTTTTACCTTCTTTGTCAAGTCTAAACCCTTAAAATCTAAGAAAACTGAACACTATATCTGAAACGCAAACAGATTCCGCAAAAACCGCTTTTTTTCTTCTGTCTGTGCGACAGAAAGTGAAAGTTTTTCGACATTTTTTGCAGGAATCCATGCCTTTCCCGAGTGGTAATAAGAATTGGTGATCTTCCAGAATTTTTCCGGATAAGCAAGACGGATCGCAAGGTAATCCCGTTCTTTTTTCCCAAGATTATTCACCGAATCATACGCTCTCATCATCCGATATCCAAGCCGTTCATCATAATGATGCTTTTCCATACATTTGCGCAGGAAATAATACAGATCTTCCATCTGAACATCCCGGTGTGCATGTTCAAATCCAGTCACCGCCATGCCTTCCTGACAGACCAGAAGATTATGATAATTATAGTCTCCGTGGACCATATGATTTTCTGCCTCCGCTTCTTTAAAAACACTGTCCAGATCCATATTTTCCAGTATTTTCAGCACTCTGTCTGCCCAAAAATACATCTGGTCATATCCCTTTAAAAATGCGATCTCAAACGGGCTTTTCACACTTCTTCTGCAGACAAATTCCCGAACCTTTCTGAGTTCTCTGTTATGCCTTGCGTACTCCTTGATCACCGGATTTTCTTCTCTTCCTGCAAATCCGTTTTCTTCCCCAGCCAGACGCATGCATAGATGGATCCGGGCAAGATTTTCCGCACCGGCGATCAGTTCATTTTCACGTCTGACATCACACTCACGTCCCTGAAACCATTAAGCAGAGGCGTATCTACCCATTCAAATCCATTCGCATTTAACTGCTCATATATTTTTGCAAGCGCGCAGATCCGGCTCTCCTCCATGCGCGTCTCCTTCAAGAGGAGCAGCCCCTTATCTGTATCGCATAAAATAGCACCCCTTACTTTGTGGGTGCCGAATACTTCCATCTGATATTGTGTCAATACACTGATTCCATAATCTTTCATGGCTTCCCCCTGCCGCTTTGTTTTACCGGTCTTTCTAATGTATGCAGGGGGAGACTTAAGTCATGCATGATTTTTGATTATTCCAATTCTTTTATTCTGGCAAGTAAATATTCCCGTGTATTTTTCTCCGGTTCCTCGATCACTTCCTGTAAAAGTGTCTGGAGTGTCTGACCAATTTTCGGTCCTTTTTCAATACCTGCCGCGATCAGATCCTGACCGTTTACTTTTAGTTCTTTTAAAGAAACACATTGCTTTTTCTCCAGAATCTCCTGGTAGCACTTCTCGATACCAGCCAGATTTTCCAGCTTCTTATCACGCTGATAATCACTCTGTGCCAACGTATCAGCCATCCGTACCTTCATATAATACGGGAACAGTTCCGCACTGATCCGGTTCATTGCGCGGCGTACATGCTTCATCGTTGCAGGCATCCGGTCATCATGATACAGCACCAGCTTTGACACCTTACGCAGTGTATCATTATCGAATTTCAAGCGATGCATGATCGACTTTGTGAGTTCTTCGCTGACGTATGCATGCCCTTTAAAATGTGCCGTCCCATCCGGATCGACCGTCTTTCGTGCCGGTTTCCCCGTATCGTGAAACAGCATTGTAAGACGCAGCACTTTATCTGCCGGAATGTTCATCAGCGCATGGATCGTATGCTCACCTACATTATAACAGTGATGCAAAGTTTCCTGTGTTGTTTCCATCATTGCATCGAATTCCGGGAGGATCACCTTTGTGATCCCAAGCTCATATGCATCCAGGATCTTTTCCGGATGATCGGAGACCAGAAGCTTTACAAGCTCTGTCTGAATACGTTCTGCACTGATATAGGAAAGATTTGGTGCAAGTTTTCGGATTGCCTGTCTGGTCTCTTTCTCAATCTCAAATCCAAGCTGCGCCGAAAAACGGATCGCCCTCAAAATCCGCAGGGCATCCTCCGAAAAACGTGCCTCAGCATTTCCCACACAACGGATCACACCTTTTTTCAGATCCTCCATCCCATGAAACAGATCCACCAGTCCATCCTGTTCATTGTACGCCATCGCATTGATCGTAAAATCTCTGCGCAGCAGATCCTCTGACAGACTTCTGGTAAACTGCACTTTACTCGGATGCCGGTTGTCTTCGTATTTCCCGTCAATCCGGTATGTCGTCACTTCAAATCCTTCTCCATTTAAAAGCACCGTAATCGTTCCATGCTCGATTCCGGTGTCAAAAGTTCTGGCAAATAATGACTTCGTCTCTTCCGGCGCTGCCGATGTTGTGATATCCCAGTCACCCGGCACACGTCCGAGAAAAGAATCCCGGACGCAGCCGCCGACTGCATATGCCTCAAAGCCATGTTTTTGTAATGTAGTTATAATTCGATTCACCTTTTCAGGTAACTGAATTTTCATATACATTCGCTCCTAGTATGCTTTTCCAAAATAAACAACATGTTTAGCCTGTTTGCCACAGAAAATACAGGTATCTCCGTCTTTTACCTGATCCTCTTTGCAGATACAGCGGGTGGTTGCTCCACCTGTTGCTGCCTTGATCTCATCTTCACATTCTGCGCTTCCACACCATTTTGCTTTGATAAATCCACGTTTGGTGTTGAATTTTTCATTCATTTCATCCATGGTTTCAGCAAAATCAATGTGGCTGTCAAGGAATGCTTTTGCACGGTCATACATATCCTTCTGGATTGTTTCAAGGATCTCGCCAAGTTTTGTCTCGATCTCATCTAAAGAAACAACGATCTTTTCTCTTGTATCACGACGTACAACAACAACCTGGTTCTGTTCGATATCCTTTGGTCCGATCTCGATACGTGTCGGGATACCAAGCATTTCCTGCTCACTGAATTTCCATCCAGGGCTCTTCTCAGAATCGTCGATCTTCACGCTGTAGCCAGCTTTTTTCAGTCTCTCTGTCAGTTCATTTGCTTTTTCAAGAACGCCTTCTTTGTGCTGTGCGATCGGAATGACTCTTGTTTGAACCGGTGCGATTCTCGGTGGAAGAACAAGTCCGCTGTCATCACCATGAACCATGATCAGGGCTCCGATGATACGTGTAGACAGTCCCCATGAAGTCTCATATACGCTGTGAAGTTCATTGTTCTTATCCAGATATTTGATGTCAAATGCATCCGGGAACGCATTTCCGAAGAAATGGCTGGTTGCAGACTGAAGTGCTTTTCCGTCATGCATCAGAGCTTCTACGGTGTAAGTGTCCTGTGCACCTGCGAACTTCTCGCTCTCTGTCTTCGGACCTGATACGAACGGGATTGCAAGGGAATCACGGATCAGTTCCTGATATACACGAAGCATGGTCAGTGTTCTCTGTTCTGCTTCTTCATAAGTTGCATGAATGGTGTGTCCTTCCTGCCATAAGAATTCTCTGGAACGAAGGAACGGTCTGGTTGTCTTCTCCCAGCGAAGTACCGAACACCACTGATTCCATACTTTCGGAAGGTCACGGTAAGACTGTACGGTTCTTGCCCACAGGTCGCAGAACAGAGTCTCCGATGTCGGACGGATGCACATTGGCTCCTGAAGAGTCTCAAGACCACCTTTTGTCACCCATGCAACTTCCGGTGCAAATCCTTCGATATGATCGCTTTCCTTCTGAAGAAGATTCTCCGGGATCAGCATTGGCAGGTATACGTTTTCAACACCTGTCTCTTTAAATCTCTTGTCAAGGTCTGCCTGGATCTTCTCCCAGATTGCATATCCATTTGGAAGATAATTAAGACATCCTTTTACACTTGAATAATCACAAAGCTTTGCTTCTCTTACAACGTCGGTATACCACTGTGCGAAATCTTCATCACGAGAGGTAATCGCCTGTACAAATTTCTTTTCCTTAGCCATTGATAAAGTTCTCCTTCTCTTCATTTTTGATTTGTAACTGTTCAGAGCCAAGCAAAATTTCATAAAACAGGTGTAAAATGCTTGCATTTTTAAGACTGTTTTTGAA
>ENA-UEQP01003003-UEQP01003003.1-human-gut-metagenome-genome-assembly--contig:-NODE-3003-length-11621-cov-2.728344_pt1 | contig 11621 bp, 11 predicted proteins | sample MGYA00242951_ERZ507951 | MGnify/ENA primary metagenome ERZ507951 (study PRJEB26167, sample SAMN06115539) | human gut metagenome | host: Homo sapiens | place: China:Shanxi | collected 2015-11-18...
TTCCTGCTTTTCTTACGGGAAAAACCATTCTATAATAGATCGGTTGAAAAAATAAATCCAAACTGTGCAGCTGCTGCACAGGGATCTTGGGAGGCAATGAATATGGCGAACTGTGCAATCGTTGGTATTAACTGGGGCGATGAGGGAAAAGGCCGCATGGTGGACTACCTCACCAGCCATTATGACGTGGTGGTGCGGTATCAGGGCGGCGGCAACGCCGGCCATACCGTGGTGAATGACAAGGGTACCTTTGCCCTGCATCTGCTGCCCTCCGGCATTTTCCGGGAGGGTGTGGTGAACATTCTGGGAAACGGCGTGGCGCTGGACTGCGAGAACCTGCTGAATGAGATGAACACCATCCGGAATGCGGGCGTCCCCATCACCCCGGAGAATCTGAAGATCAGCGACCGGGCGTCCCTGCTGCTGCCCTGGCACCGGGAATTGGACGGTCTGGAAGAGGCCCGTCTGGCGGACAAGAAGTACGGTTCCACCAAGCAGGGAATCGCGCCGTTCTACTCTGACAAGTACCAGAAAAAGACGGTGATGGCCGGGGAGCTGCTGCATCCGCAGCACCTGAAGGAGCATCTGGCGGATCTGCTGGAGTGGAAGAACCTGACCCTCCAGAAAGTATACGGCGCCAAGGGCTATACCATGGAGGAACTGCTGAACTGGGTGGATACCTACTGCGAGGCGGTCAAGCCCTATATCACGGATACCACCCGCTTCCTGCGGGATGCCCAGAAAGCGGGCAAGTCCATCCTCTTTGAAGCTCAGCTGGGCGCACTGCGGGATCTGGATTACGGCATCTATCCCTATACCACCTCCTCCAACGCTGTGGCGGCCTATGCGCCGGTGGGTTCCGGTCTGCCTACGGCCAAGCTGGACGAGGTTGTGGGCGTGGTCAAGGCCTACTCCTCCTGCGTGGGCGAAGGCCCCTTTGTGTGCGAGTGGTTTGGCGACGAGGCTCAGAAGCTCCGGGATGCCGGTGGGGAGTACGGCGCAAAGACCGGCCGTCCCCGCCGGGTCGGTCCCATCGATCTGGTGGCCACCCGCTACGGCGTGCAGGTTCAGGGTGCGACCAACATTGCCCTGACCAAGCTGGATATTCTCAGCTATATGGACAAGATCCCCGTCTGCGCCCACTATGAGCTGGACGGCCAGCAGACCGATGAGTTCCCGTTCCCTGTCTGTCTGCAGGATGCCAAGCCGGTGGTTGAATATGTGGACGGCTGGCAGTGCGACATTTCCAAGGCCCGCAGCTGGGAAGATCTGCCGGAGAATGCCCGGAAGTACGTGGAGTATGTGGAGAAGGCCATTGGCTGCCACATCGGCTATGTATCTGTGGGCGCAGAGCGGGACAGCCTGATTATCCGGTAACAATACTGTTGGTTTCCCAACGCAGACAGGGAACTGCTGCGCCGGTTTCCGGCGGACTCTATGTAATATTCTGAGTGGAGAGGAACATTTATGAGCAAGGATACGTATGAATCCCCATTGGCTTCCCGCTATGCGTCCCGGTATATGCTGCACCTGTTTTCCCCGGATATGCGGTTCCAGACCTGGCGGCGGCTGTGGGTGGAACTGGCACGGGCGGAGCATGATCTGGGCCTGCCCATTACGGCGGAGCAGGTGGCAGAGCTGGAAGCCCATGTGACCGATATCGACTATGCGGCTGCAGAACAGCGGGAAAAGGAAGTCCGCCACGACGTCATGGCCCATGTGTATGCTTACGGGCTGGCAGCCCCTTCTGCGGCCGGCATCATCCATCTGGGGGCCACCAGCTGCTATGTCACCGACAATGCAGACCTGATCCTGTACCGGGACGGCCTGAAGTATCTCCGGGGGCAGATCCTGTCCGTGATGCTGAATCTCTCTGCCTTTATCCGGCAGTATGCCGCCACGCCGACGCTGGGCTATACCCATTACCAGCCTGCCCAGCCGGTGACGGTGGGCAAGCGGGCCGCGCTGTGGATGCAGGATTTCCGTTCCGATCTGGAGGAGCTGGATCATGTGCTGGCTGCCATGCGTTTTCTGGGCTGCCGGGGTACCACCGGCACGGAAGCCAGCTTCATGGATCTCTTTGAGGGGGACGGAGCGAAAATCGACGAAATGAACCGCCGGATTGCCGCAGCCTTTGGCTTTGACAAGTGCTTCTCCGTCTGCGGCCAGACCTATCCCCGGAAAGCCGACAGCCGCATCCTGAACGTGCTTTCCTCCATTGCCCAGAGCGCTTACCGCATGGCCAACGACATTCGTCTTTTGCAGCATGACCGGCAGGTGGAGGAACCCTTTGAGAAGAACCAGATCGGCTCCAGCGCCATGGCCTACAAGCGCAATCCCATGCGTTCCGAGCGGATCTGCTCTCTGAGCCGCTACCTGATGGCGGACGCCACTAACGCGCCCATGACGGCCTCCGTCCAGTGGATGGAGCGGACGCTGGACGATTCTGCCAACCGCCGGATCTCTCTGCCGGAGGGCTTCCTCTGCGCCGATGCGGTGCTGCGGCTGTGCCAGAATGTGACCAACGGCCTCCACGTCAACGAGAAGATCGTGGACCGTACCATCCGGGAGTATCTGCCGTTTCTGGCCACGGAAAACATCATGATGGAGGCTGTGAAGCGGGGCGGCAACCGGCAGGAGCTGCACGAGAAGATTCGCCAGCACTCCATGGCGGCGACGGCCCGGATGAAAGAGGGCGAACCCTGCGACCTGCTGGATCGTCTGGCAGCAGACCCGGCTTTCGGCATGACCCGCGCAGAGCTGGACGCCGTGATGGAGCCGTCCCTGTACATCGGCCGCTGCAAGGAGCAGGCGGAACAGCTGCTGGCGGAGTATGCGCCGCTGCTGGCGGACGCTAAGACTGCCGACGGCACCATCAACCTGTAATTGAAATTGGAATAAAAAAGCGTGGACTTTTCCAAAAGTCCACGCTTTTTTTGCGGAAAAACCCCACCGGCGCAGCCGGTGGGGCAGATAGCTCAGTCTCTGAAACCGATTACCGGGGCAAGCGAAGAAAGCAGAGGTTACTTTTCCTCGCGGACATACTCCACAAACTGATAGGTCAGGCCGTTTTCCGCGACAGGGGCCTCTGTGCACGCTTCCGCCCATTCCGGCAGACTGTCCAGATCGGGAAAGAAAGTGTCGGCATCCGTCACAGCAGCGTTCATGTATGCCCGGCTGCACCGATCCAGCAGGGCGGCATAAATACTGCCGCCGCCGATCAGCCAGACGTCGCTGCCGCCGCCTGCCAGTGCCAGCGCCTCTGCCGGACTGTGAACCACCTCGCAGCCCTCCCGCTGAAAAGCGGGATCTCTGGTAATGACGATGTTCCGCCGTTTGGGCAGGGGCCTGCCGCCGGGGAAGGAGTCCAGCGTTTTCCGGCCCATAATCAGGGTGCCGCCGGCGGTGAGGGTGCGGAAGCGCTTCATGTCCCCCGGCAGGGAGAACAGCAGACCGTTATTCCGGCCAATGGCCCAGTTCCGATCCACAGCAACAATCGCGTTCATGACTCCTCCTTAAATGGCAATGGGGATTTTGTCCTCAAAGGGGGCGGGGGTGTAGTTCTCCATGGTGAAGCTGTCGCGGGTAAACGCATAGAAATCCGTGACAGAGGGATCAACGGTGAACTGCGGTGCCGGGGCGGGTGTCTGGGTCAGCATCTTCTCCACAATGGGAACATGGCGGTCGTAAATGTGGGCGTCGGCGATGACGTGAACCAGTTCACCGGGAATCAGGCCGCTGACCTGAGCAAACATATGCACCAGCACGGCATACTGCACCACATTCCAGTTGTTGGCGGCCAGCATATCCTGACTCCGCTGGTTTAGAATGGCGTTGAGTACGTTCCCGGAGACGTTGAAGGTCATGGAGTACGCGCAGGGATAGAGGTGCATTTCGGAGAGATCTGCAAAATTATAGATGTTGGTGAGGATCCGGCGGCTGGCTGGGTTGTGCTTCAGGTCATAAAGCACCCGATCCACTTGATCCATGTCCCCTTCGGGATAGTGGTGCTTCACGCCCAGCTGATAGCCGTAGGCCTTACCGATGGAGCCGGTTCCGTCCGCCCACTGATCCCAGATTTTGGCATTGAGGTCATGTACATTGTTTGACTTCTTCTGCCAGATCCACAGCAGCTCATCCACCGCCGTTTTCCAGTAGGTGCGGCGGATGGTGAGGATGGGGAACTCTTTCTGGAGATCATAACGGTTGACGATGCCGAATTTTTTGATGGTATGGGCAGGGGAACCGTCCTCCCAGCGGGGGCGAACGCTCTGATCGGTGTCCCAGACGCCGTGATCCAGAATCTCCCGGATATTCTGCATAAAGATCTGGTCAGCGTAACTCATGATGCGTCCTCCCCAAAGCTTGATTCATTGCAAAAATTATAAATAGTATAACAGAGCGGGGCTGGATATGCAAGACATTTCCATGGCCGCGCGGCTCTGTAAACGCGCAGGCTGCTTATTTGCTCAGATGGCCTTTCAGGAACTTCACGGCTTCCACATAGCCCTGGAAGCCCAGCCCCTTGTAGGTCTTGACGCAGGCCATGCCTGCGTAGGAGATCTGCCGGAAAGGCTCCCGGCTGTCCACATCAGAGATGTGGACTTCCACGGCGGGAATGGCCACCGCCTTCAGCGCGTCCAGAATGGCCACGCTGGTGTGGGTATAGGCGGCGGGGTTGATAACGATGCCGTCGTACACGCCGTAGGCTGCCTGAATGGCGTCTACAATAGCGCCCTCGTGGTTGGACTGGAAAAAGTCCACGCCGATTCCCTCGGCGTCGCAGGCGGTGCGGACGAGAGAGAGCAGGGCCTCGTAATTCTGACTGCCGTAAATGGCAGGCTCCCGCAGCCCCAGAAGGTTCAGGTTCGGGCCGTTGATGACCAGAAATTTCATGACAGTGCCTCCTTGATGGTATTCAGGGTGTCCTCCAGCGCACCGTCGTTGGATACGGTGACGTCGGCAAACTGCGCGTACAGCGGCTTTCGCCGGGCATAGAGCTGGGAGAGATCCGTGGACTGGGAGATGGGCCGCCCGTCTGTGGGCAGCTTGGAAAGATCCCGCGTCAGGCAGAAAATGGTGCCATTCTGGTGCAGCAGCGGGTAGTTTTCCCGCCGGGTGACGCAGCCGCCGCCGGTGGAGAGAATGATGCCGGAGCGTTTTCCCTGCTCCGCCAGAACTTCCGTTTCCAGCGCCCGGAAGCCCTCCTCGTCGGCAATCAGGGCGTCAGCCTCCACCGCCTCGCGGTTCAGCGCCGCGCCCAGAGCGGAGGCCACGGTGGACTTGCCGCAGCCGGGCATCCCGATGAGGATGATGTTCCGCAGGCGGCTGTGGATGATGCGCTCCACCCGCTCCAAAGCACTGTCGTCAATGGGCGTGCCGGAGAACTGCTCGCTGGAGCGTTTGGCCTGCGCCACCAGCATGGAAAGCCCGCTGGCATGGGGGATCCCCAGCTCCTCCGCCTGTAGGATCAGCGCTGTCCGGGCGGGGTTGTATACAATGTCCAGCACGCCCTGACAGCAGGGGAACTGCTTCAGATCCACCGCCGCGGAGCCGTTGTGGGGATACATCCCCACCGGCGTGGTGTTGGCGATGATCTCCGCGTCGGCGTGGCGGTCCAGATTGGTATAGTTGTCCGGGCCGCTGCGGGAGATGACGGTGACATGAGCGCCCAGCTGTTCCAGCGCGGCCTTCACCGTAACGGATGCACCGCCGCTGCCCAGCACCAGCGCCTTCTTTCCGGCGGGAGAGATCCCACTGCGGCGCACCATATAGAGAAAGCCGTAAAGATCGGTGTTGTCGCCGTACAGCGTGCCGTCCGGCCGGCGGACGATGGTGTTGACGCTTTGCAGCTTCGCTGCCGCGTCTGACAGCCCTGTGCAATAGGGAACCACCGCTTTTTTGTAGGGGATGGTGACATTCAGGCCGTCCCAGCTGCCGGAGGTCAGAAAGCTGCCCAGACGCTCTCTGGGGACTTCAAAGAGCCGGTAGTCGTAATCGCCCAACTCATGGTGAATCATGGGGGAGTAGCTGTGGCCCAGCGTCTCGCCCAGCAAACCGCAATGCAGCATCAGACCACCTCACTGTAGCTGCCGAGGTAGGAGAACTCCTCGCAAAGACCGGGAAGCCCACTCATCAGCTGCAAAAACTCCGGGGAGTACACGGAGGTTTCCAGATCGAAATAGAACATGAACTCGAAGTTCCGATCCGGGATGGGGCGGCTTTCCAGCTTGTTCAGGTTCAGCCCCAGCGCGTAAAACCGGTTCAGCAGACGGCACAGGGAACCCGGCTCATGGGGCAGCACCGCCATCAGGCTGGTGCGGTCGGCACCGGGATAGATCTCCAGCTTTTTGGAGATGCAGATAAAGCGGGTGAAGTTGCTGCCGGTGTCCTGCACGGAGGCTTCCAGACACTCCAGACCGTACAGCTTCATGCAGGAGCGGGAGGAGAGGGCGGCGCAGTGACCGCCGCTCTCAGCCACCTTTTTGGCGGCCATGGCGGTATTTTCGCAGGGAGTGACCTTTACGCCGGGGAAGCCCAGCAGGTACTGCTCGCATTGGGAGAGGGCCTGCTGGTGGGAGAAGATCTCCCGGATGTCCTCCCGTCTGGTGCCGGGCTTGACCAGCAGGTTGTGATCCACCTTCAGCCGCACACTGCGGACGATGCGGAAATCGTGCTTCATCATCAGGTCGTAGATGGCGTTGACGCTGCCGGCGGTGCTGTTTTCCAGCGGCAGCACGCCATAGCGGCAAAGCCCGCTCTCAATGGCGGAGAAAACGGCCTCAAAAGAGGTGAAATACATGATGTTGGCCAGCTTGAAGAGCTTGTCGCAGGCCAGTTGGGAGTAAGCTCCCGCCACGCCCTGACAGGCTACGGGGACGTTGGAGGGGAACAGCTTGGGAGTATTGTCAATGGCGGACTGGATCTCCGCCGTCAGGGCGGTGGAGGCGCCGAGCAGCCGGTTCTGATAGCCGCGGCTCAGTTCAAAAAGCAGGGTATACAGGGACGCGGTATAGTCCTTCATGTTTTCCGGGGCCAGCTCCACCACATTCTGAAGCTTCTGCCGCTCCCGGATGGGATCCAGTACCGGCAGGCCATGCTCTTTTTTGCAGGCGGCAATGCCGGCGGCAGTCTCCATCCGCTGGGCGAACAGATCTACCAGCTGGCGGTCGATCCGGTCGATTTGCACGCGATAATCGCTGAGTTCCATAGGAAGGTGTACCTCCGAAATTTAGATTCCGCCCAGCAGGGCGTCGTATACGGCGATGGCTGCCGCGGCTTCCACACAGGGAACGGCTCTGGGGACGATGCAGGGATCGTGCCGCCCCACCACCCGCAGCGCTTCCGGCATCAGGGTGTGCAGGTTCACGCTCCGCTGTTCTCTGGCGATGGAGGGCGTGGGCTTGAACGCCGCCCGGAAGGTGAGGGGCATCCCGTCGGTAATGCCGCCCAGAATACCGCCGCAGTGGTTGGTGACGGTGCGGATCTGCCCGTTTTCCACGGTGAAGGGGTCGTTATTCTCGCTGCCCCGCAGCCGTGCAGCTTCAAAGCCGATGCCGAATTCAATGCCCTTGACGGCGGGGATCCCGAATACAATGGAGGCAATGCGGCCCTCCATACCGTCAAACAGCGGGCCGCCCAGACCTGCGGGCAGACCCAGCACGGCACATTCCACCACGCCGCCTACGGAGTCACCCTCCGCCTTGGCGGCGGCAATAGCCGCCTGCATGGCCGCCCCTGCGGCGTCGTCTGCCGCAGGGAAGGGCTTGCCCGCCGTGGAGACGGTCAGGGGGGTGGGATCCTCCACCGTTTCGATGGAGGCGATGCGGCTGATAACGGTAATTCCCCGCTTTTCCAGCAGCTGAAAGCAGATGCCCCCGGCAATGCACAGGGGGGCTGTCAGCCGCCCGGAAAAAGCGCCGCCGCCGGCGTAATCCTGATGTCCGCCGTATTTCACCTGAGCGGTGTAGTCGGCGTGGCCGGGGCGGGGGACCACCGCCAGATTGGCGTAGTCCCCGGAGCGGGTGTTGGTGTTGCGGATGATGGCGGTGAGGGGCGCGCCGCAGGTGACATTTTCCACCAGCCCGGAGAGAAATTCCGGCGCGTCGGCCTCCTTGCGGGGGGTGGACCAGGCGTTCTGCCCCGGTGCGCGGCGTTTCAGGAAGGCTTGCAGGGCCTCCATGTCGATGGCTTCTCCGGCCGGCAGCCCTTCCAGCGTCATGCCGATGGCCGGCGCGTGGGACTGACCGAAGATGGTCAGGCGCAGGTGTTCTCCGTACTGGCTCATAAGGCTCCTCCTTTCAAAGCGTCCAGATCCTCCCAGAACCGGGGATAGGATTTGGAAACGCACTCGCTGCCGCTGACGGAAACGGCGCTTTCGCAGATGCACGCGGCCACAGCGGCGGACATGGCGATGCGGTGGTCGCCGCAGGCGTCGGCGGCGCCGCCGGTGAGGCGGCCGGTTCCGTGAACGATCAGCCCGCTGGGCTGCTCCTCCACGCTGCCGCCCAGAGCGCTCAGCAGATGCGCTGTGGTGCGGAGCCGGTCAGATTCCTTCAGCCGGAGCCGCCCGGCGTTGAAAATATGGGTATCGCCCACCGCTCCGGCGGCGGCGACAGACAGCACCGGGATCAGATCGGGGATCGGCCCGGCGTCGATGGCAACGCCGTTCAGCTCCCCCCGGCGGACGGTCACGGCATCATTTTCCACGGAGATTCTGGCGCCCATGGCGGCCAGAATATTCAGCACGGCCCGGTCGCCCTGAGAGGAGGCCGGGTCCAGACCGTGTACCGTGACGCCCTCCGGAGACAACGCGCCCATGCACAGGAAAAAGGCGGCGTTGGACCAGTCCCCCTCGGCGGAAAGCTGGGCGGGGAACCGGCAGCGCTGTCTGCCGGAAATGCGCCAGGTGCTTCCGGCTTTCCGCAGGGAAACGCCGCCCCGCCGGAGGGCGTCCTCCGTCATGGTGACGTAGGCGGCGGATTCCAGCTCGCCGGTTACGGTGAGGGCGCTGCCGCTGTCCAGCAGGGGCAGCGCCATGAGCAGGCCGGAAATATACTGGGAGGAAACGTTGCCGGGAAGGGAAAATTCACCGGGACACAGCTGGCCGCTGCTGTAGAGCAGGTCGTTTTCCTGACGGATGGTCATGCCGTGGGCGGTCAGCACCGCATCCAGCGGATGCAGCGGACGCTGGGGCAGGCGCCCCTCCATGTGAAAGACCACGCTGGCACCCAGCGCACCCGCCACCGGCAGAAGAAAGCGCAGGGTGGAGCCGCTTTCCCCGCAGGGGAGATGGCACAGTCCTTCCGGCACGGCTTCAATGGGCTTTACGGTGATGAGGCCGCCGCTGACGGCGATCTCCGCACCCAGCGCGTTGAGGCAGCCGATGGTGGCGGCGATATCCTTGGAAATTCCCAGACAGCGGATGGTGACCGGCGTCTGTCCCAGCGCGGCGCAGATCAGCAGCCGGTGGGCCTGAGATTTGGAAGCGGGGATGGAAACGGTTCCCGTCCGGGAACCGGGCTGAACGGTCTGATTCATTGAATCCCTCCCGCTTTCAGCCATCCGGCGACCTCAGCCGCCGGGACGGGTTCCGTCCGGCACCGGCCCATGGCCTCCGGCACTACGAATTTGGTTACGCTGCCGCTGCGCTTTTTGTCGGCTTCGGCGGCTTTCTGAATGTCTGCCAGCGGATAGGGAACCTCCGTGGGCAGGCCGTATTGTTTCAGAATGTCCAGCACCTGCGGCAGCAGGGCGGGATCGCAGATGCCCTTTTCCACGGCAGCGCGGGTGATGGCGGCCAACCCGATGGCCACACCCTCGCCGTGCAGGATGGTGAAATTGCTGCACGCCTCTACCGCGTGGCCGATGGTGTGGCCCAGATTCAGCAGGGCGCGCTGACCGCGGTCGAATTCATCGTTTTGCACCACGTCCCGCTTCATGCCCACGCAGGCGGCAATGACCGGCTCGAACTGCGCCCGGATGGGGGTGGTTTTCAACTGCTGAAACAGCTCCGGGCTGAAGAGAACCGCCGTTTTGATGATCTCGGCGCAGCCTGCCCGGTACTCGGCTTCCGGCAGGGTTTCCAGCAGCGCCGGGTCGCACAGCACCAGAGCGGGCTGGTAAAAGCAGCCTGCCTGATTCTTACCGCTGTCCAGATCCACGGCGGTTTTGCCGCCTACGGAGGAGTCCACCATGGACAGCAGGGTGGTGGGGACCTGAATGTAAGCGATGCCCCGCTGATAGGTGGCGGCGGTGAAACCGGCCAGATCCCCTACAACACCGCCGCCCAGAGCGATGATGAGATCGCTCCGGGTGAAACGGCGGTCGCAGAGAAAATTCAGCGCCTGACCGTAGGTGTTCAGATTTTTATGCTGCTCGCCGTGGGGGAATACGAAATGCTCCACCTGAAATCCGGCGTCTGTCAGGGATCGCTCCGCCAGACCGCCGTACAGAGGGTATACCGTGTCGTCAGAGATCACGGCGGCTCGGCGGCCGGGAAGAAGCCCTGCCGCCAGAGAACCGAGCCGGGAGAGCAGGCCGTGCTCAATGGCCACGTCGTAGGCGCGGGAAGCCGCTACATGGATGGTAGTCACCGGCCGTCCACCTCCTCTTTCCGCTTCCGGCCGTCATCCAGCAGCTGGATCAGGCCGGGCAGGTCGTCATGCTCCATGGCGTCCTGATACTGGCGGAGATTGTCGATCAGGGTATTCAGCTCCGTCATAAGGAAATCCTTGTTTTCCAGAAACAGCTCTGCCCACATTTTGGGCGCCAGCCATGCCACTCTGGTCATATCCTTGTAGCTGCCGGCGGAAAAGCCCTTGTGAAGCCCTGCCGTGGGGCTTTTGATATAGGCGTTGGACACCACGTGGGCCAACTGGGAGGTGAAAGCGATCATCTCGTCGTGCTGTTCCGCCGTGGTGACGGAGAACCGGCTGAACCCGGCGGGAGCCAGCAGCTCCTTGACGCGGCTCAGCAGTTCGATGTCGTTGTGATTGGCGGGCACCAGCACCATGGGCGCGTTGTGGAACATGGTGGCGGCGGCGTATTTGAAGCCGGAGTTGTGGGTGCCGGCCATGGGGTGGCCGCCCAGATAGGTAAAGCCGAACTGCTTTGCCAGCGGGAAGCAGGCGGCGCAGACCACCCGCTTGGTGCCGCAGCAGTCGATGACAATGGGCTTTTTGCCGATGTGTGCGCCGTGCTGCTTCAGATATTCCACCGCAGCGCCGGGATAGACGGCGATGAGGATCAGGTCGCACTCCGGGAGGGTCTCGTCTGTCAGCGGGCCATTCACCGCGCCGGAGAGCACGGCAAAGTCGTACACGGATTGATCGGTGTCAAAGGCCAGCACCTGGTGGCCGGCTGCGTGATAGGCTTTGGCAAAGGATCCGCCGATGAGTCCCAGACCTACAATTCCAACGGTCATTTCGTCACAACCTCCCGCAGCGCCCGGATCTTGCCCATCAGCGCGTCAAACTGCTCAGGCCGCAGGGACTGTGCGCCGTCGCACAGGGCGTGGATGGGATCGTTGTGTACCTCGATGATGAGACCGTCCGCATTGCAGGCGGTGGCGGCCATGGCCATGGGGGAGACCAGCCGGTTGATGCCGGTGGCGTGGCTGG
>ENA-UEQP01003011-UEQP01003011.1-human-gut-metagenome-genome-assembly--contig:-NODE-3011-length-11597-cov-5.023351_pt1 | contig 11597 bp, 13 predicted proteins | sample MGYA00242951_ERZ507951 | MGnify/ENA primary metagenome ERZ507951 (study PRJEB26167, sample SAMN06115539) | human gut metagenome | host: Homo sapiens | place: China:Shanxi | collected 2015-11-18...
GGAATATAATACTCCGCTCTTCGGTTACAATTATTTTCTGAGACCTAAACGCTCGATTAAAGAACGATATCTCTCAATATCGATTTCCTTTAAGTAAGATAATAATCCACGTCTCTGACCGATCATCTTAAGCATACCTCTTCTTGAGTGGTGATCCTTAGGATTCTCTTTCAGATGCTCAGTGAGCTCCTGGATTCTTGCTGTTAAGATAGCAACCTGAACCTCTGGTGAACCAGTATCATTAGGTGTTCTTCCGTACTCAGCGATAATTGCCTGTTTCTTGTCTTTTGCGATCATTTCTTGATCCTCCTTAAATTATTTTTATACCCGATAATCAGCGGAAGGTCGGAGTGTCCATCTACCGAATATGGGCTAAACCATACTAAAACAATATAACATATGTCCTAGTAGTTTGTAAACATCTTTTTAATTTAAATATCTCACTACGCATACCGGTGTACGGTAAAAGGCGTTTGAAATCTTAATTCCGGTTCTAGGATTGCTGGCATGTACCACCTGTCCGTTACCAATATAGATTGCGACGTGGTTAATTCCACCACCATTACTATAGAAGAACAGATCACCAGGTTTTGCTTCCGATGAGCTGACTCTTGTTCCATAACCAGGCTGCGAAGCCGCATGATGCGGAAGCGAAATTCCGTAATGTGCATATACCTGCATCGTAAATCCGGAACAGTCTACACCATTTGTCAGGCTTGTGCCACCCCACACATAACGGTTTCCAACAAACTGCAATGCATACTGTACAAGTGACGAACCAGTACTCGAAGCTCCTTCTGAAGACGATTCATTCAGTTCCTTAATGCTTGAAGCAGTCGGAAGTTTCTGTGAGATATCAACAAAATCACCGGAAATATATCCCTTCTCGTCATCCACCTCAACCTTGTACCATCCGTCAACAATCTTCTCAACGGTCAGATCCTCGCCCTCTCCCACAAGAGAGACAACGGATGAATCTACCGATGCTTTCTTTCTTACACGAAGGGTTGTTGTATTAACAGTTGCAACCGTAATAACCGCTTTCTCAGCCGCAGCGATTGCATCATCTCCTGTATAGAGATACTCGCTTTTAACATAGCCGGTTACGCTTCCGGACTTGATCTTCGTCCAGTCATCCTTGGTTCCAAGAATCTCACAGGCATTGTTCTTCGTCATTTTACCGACAATCTTACTTTCTGTTGTGGCTTTCTTACGAACATTTAAGTTGCCCTCTTTAATATTGGACATTCCGAGATTCTTGTACCCACATTCTTCAGCAACGGTTTTCTCTGTATCAGCAGATACATTCTCATCGGTCAGAACCTCTTCATCTGCTACTGCAGCTTCTGTCCCGTCCTCTGCAAGTGCCTGCGCAACTCTGCCGACATTCGTATCGGTAACACCGACATTTGATGTATCAAGTAAAGCGTCCGTCACACCGGCGGTCACATCGATCGAATCGATCTCATTTGCATTCAGGGCAAGTGAAACACCAGCATTTAAACTAGCGGTACTATTGTCTTTATCGGAACTGCCATCCACTCCGGCATATACGGCAACTCCGCCGACAACCAAAGCACAGGCAACTGCCATACAAATTCTTTTTTTGTTAAGCTGATTGAATTTCATAAGTTCCTCCAAACGAAAAATTCTCACTACAACAGTAACGAGTATAGCAAGAATATTTCAGTTTGTCAATATATGTGTAATATTTCTGTAATATTTATCTATCAAATTGACGACTCGTCATCACGTCACGCTCCATCTGCGCCTGTAATTCTTCTATGGAAGCAAATTTCTGTTCCGGACGGATATAATGAAGAAAGCAGACTTCCGCTTCTTTTCCATACACGTTTCCTGAAAAATCCAGAATATGTGTCTCCACACCGATCAGGTGACTATCACTGACTGTCGGTTTACATCCGACATTGGTGACTCCCTTGTGCCACACGCCGTCCATGAGAACACGTGTCACATACACTCCATTCGGTGGCAATAATTTTTCCGGTGGAAACTCCATGTTGATCGTTGGAATCCCGATTTTACGTCCAAGCTGCTTTCCATGAATGATCCTGCTTTTTGCAAAGAACTCATATCCCAGCAGATGGTTTGCTTTCTCGATATGTCCCTGCCCAATCTCCTCTCGGATATAGGTACTGCTGATATCTCTTCCATCCTCCTGGATCTTATCAAGCACAACGACTTCATACCCGAATTCGGCAGCATACTGCCGTAGCACTTCGTAATCTCCGGCTCTGTTATGTCCAAAGCGAAAATCGTTGCCGATCACAAAGCATCTGGCACGCAGTGCAGTGACCATCCATTCGATGAACGCTTTCGGTTCCATGCACATCACTTCCGGTGTAAACGGGCATTCAATCAGATAATCCACTCCGCTACGCTCGAAGATTGCCCGCTTTTCTTCATTCGTCGTCAGTACCCTGGTATCCACACCGTTCACCTGCTGTCTCGGCGGAATGTCAAATGTAAAAACAACCGCTTTATAATGGTACTTTTCTCTCCAATTCAGCAGATTTTCCATTAGCAGTTCATGTCCACGGTGCAGCCCATCGAATTTTCCAAGCGTAATAACGGTATCTTCTTCTATTTTAAAATCAAATGTATTGTGAATATATTGCATCATAATTCTGTCTGAAATAATTTAATCGGTTTAAAATCTTTTGTCTCTGGCATGTAGGCATACAGTCCGATAAAGGTTTGCTCCCAGCCGTACAGACGGATGCATTCCTGCTTATACGCATCCTGCATATGATCTATGAATTCCTCCGGAATCCGGTTACCGTTCCTCACAAGCTTGTCCGCCGTCTCCAGAACAGAAGCCTTCTCATACTGTCCAAAAACAGAGTCTACAGAATGAATAAAACTCTCATCCCCGGACTTTAATTTACTTTCCAGTTCATCCAGCTTCAAAGCATCCTTTAGCGCAAAAGCCGCCACCCTCGTGCGCAGAAGCGACTTCATGCAGCCGCCGCATCCCAGTTTTTCCCCTATATCCTGGCAAAGCGTCCGGATATAGGTTCCTTTGGAACAATGCACGCGCATACGAACTTCCGGCAGATCAACCGAAAGAATCTCTATCCCATGAATGGTTACCGGACGTGCCTTCCGCTCAACAGTAACGCCTTTTCTTGCAAGATCACAAAGCTTCTGTCCGTTCACCTTGAGCGCGGAATACATCGGTGGAACCTGCATATACTCCCCAACAAAAGAAAGGATTGCAGATTTCACCTCATTCTCCGACGCATTCACTTCTTTTCTCGCAAGAACCTCTCCCGTAAGATCCTGTGTATCTGTCACAACGCCAAGAAGGAGCACGGTCTCGTACTCCTTGTCTTTGTCGGTCAACAGATCACAGACCTTCGTTGCCCGGCCAAGGCATACCGGAAGAACGCCTTCCGCATCCGGATCAAGCGTTCCGGTATGTCCTATTTTTTTCTGTTTGAAAATGCCACGCATCTTTGCCACAACGTCAAAGCTTGTATATCCTTTTTCTTTATATACGTTTACGATTCCGTTTATCATGTTCAAACCTGTCAAATCTATAATCTTGCCGCAATCTCATCGACAAGTGTTGCCTCAATTTCATCAAGCGCTCCCTGCATCGTACAGCCAGCAGCCTTCACATGACCGCCGCCCCCGAACTTCATGGCAAGGGAAGCGGCATCGAAATCACCGTTCACACGAAAACTTGCCTTGTACGTGCCATCCTCATTCTCATAGAGAAATACTGCAACCTTGACATCTTTCGTCACACGAAGCTGGCTGACAATTCCGTCAAGATGCTTTGGAAGCACATCATACTCACGCATCTCATCCTGTGTGATTGCACTGACAATGCACTGACCGTCAAGATAAAGCCTGCTTTTGATCAGTGCAAGACCCATGATACGATTCTGATTGAAAGTCTTCGTATAGAAGGTATCATCAATGATCCTGGAATAGTCAATGCCTTTATCCATCAGACGTCCCGCGATATCCATTGTCTTTGCGGATGTGCAGGAATACTGAAAAACGCCTGTGTCATGCACCATGCCGGTATACAGACACTCAGCAATCTCCTTAGTGATCTTCTGCTCATCCATCAGTTCAAAAACAAGTTCGCAGGTGGAACTTGCTTCCGGGAAAATATAATTATCATCCGCAAACGCCTGATTGCTCACATGGTGATCAATACAGAACGTATGCTTTGCATTCTCGAAATACTTTGCAGCACCGCCAAGTCTTCCGGTATCGCCGCAGTCCTCTGCGATAAACAGATCAAACACCATATCATCGGTATATTCGTTTCGAATCGCATCGGCATTTGCCATAAATTTAAAAATGTTTGGAATCGGTTCCAGATAAAGGCGTACATCAACTTCCGGATAATACAGACGAATGTAATTGTAGACCGCAAGTGTCGATCCCACACAGTCTCCGTCCGGGCGCACATGTCCTGCAATACCTACCGATGTCTTTCCTGTAAGAACAGCATCCAGTTTACTCATCCATAGACTCCTTTTGATCTTTGGTCACGTCATCAATCATCTTCGACATGCGAATTCCATACTCAATGGACTGATCCAGCACGAACCTGATCTCCGGTGTGTTGCGCAGATTGATCGACTTTGCAAGCTTCACGCGGATGAATCCTTCCGCACTCTTAAGTCCTGCAAGCGTATCCTTTTGGGACTGTTCATCGCCGAGCACACTGATGTATGCTTTGGCAGTCTTTAAGTCCGGTGCAACCTCTACTGCTACGACACTGGTCATCGGGTTGATCCGCGGGTCTTTGATCTCCCCGCGGATAATGTTGGACAGTTCACGCATGACTTCTTCGTTAATACGAATATTTTTAATACTGTTTTTTCTCATTCTATTTCCTATCTGCTTATATCTATCTCGGTACTTCTACCATCTTATAAGCTTCTACCTGATCAAATTCCTGAATGTCGTTAAAGCCTTCAAATACAAGACCACACTCGTATCCGGTCTTAACTTCCTTGACATCATCCTTGAAACGCTTCAGAGATGCAAGATCTCCCTCGAAGATCTGCTCGCCCTCACGGGAAATACGAACCTTACAACCACGTTCCATGACACCGTCAAGCACATAAGAACCTGCGATATTGCCGACTCCGGATGCCTTGAAGATCTGACGGATCTCTGCATGACCGATTACCTTCTCCTCGAATACAGGATCCAGCATACCCTTCATAGCAGCTTCCACATCCTCGATTGCATTGTAGATAACCTTGTAGAGACGGATATCTACACCCTCATTATCTGCAGTAACCTTGGCAACAGGATCCGGACGAACGTTAAATCCAATGATGATCGCATTGGAAGCGGATGCAAGGATAACATCGGACTCGTTGATTGCACCAACACCACCGTGGATTACCTTAACAACAACTTCTTCGTTAGACAGTTTTACAAGCGACTGCTTGACTGCCTCAACAGAACCCTGAACGTCAGCCTTAACGATGAGGTCAAGTTCCTTCATATTACCGGACTGGATCTGTGAGAACAGATCGTCAAGTGACATCTTCGCCTTTGTATCCTCGATCAGACGGTTCTTCTCCTCAGAAATATAAGTGTCAGCAAACGCCTTTGCTTCCTTATCAGAATCGCAGACAACGAACGTCTCACCGGCTGCCGGAACACTGTTAAGGCCGAGGATCTCGACAGGTGTGGAAGGGATTGCCTTCTTTACACGCGCGCCCTTATCATCGATCATCGCACGGACTTTACCGTAGCTGCTTCCGCAGGCGATGGAATCACCAACATGGAGCGTACCTTTCTGTACAAGAACCGTTGCAACCGCACCACGTCCCTTATCCAGCTGTGCCTCAATGACAAGACCTCGTGCATTACGGTTCGGGTTTGCCTTAAGCTCTAATACTTCGGCGGTCAGAAGGATCATCTCAAGAAGGTTATCGATACCTTCCTTCGTATGTGCAGAAACCGGACAGAAAATCGTGCTTCCGCCCCAGTCTTCCGGAATCAGTTCGTACTCAGACAGCTCCTGCTTAACTTTCTCAATATTGGCACTTGGTTTATCAATCTTGTTGACTGCAACAATGATCTCTACACCGGCTGCTTTGGCATGGTTGATTGCCTCAACAGTCTGTGGCATAACACCATCATCAGCAGCAACAACAAGGATTGCAATATCGGTAGAATTAGCACCACGCATACGCATTGCGGTGAATGCCTCATGTCCCGGAGTATCCAAAAATGTGATATTCTGTCCGTTAATTGATACTACAGATGCACCGATATGCTGCGTAATACCACCGGCCTCACGGTCCGTCACACGTGTAGAACGGATTGCATCAAGTAAGGATGTCTTACCATGATCAACGTGTCCCATAACGCAGACAACAGGTGGGCGTGCAACCATATCTTCCGGATTTTCCTCATCTTCCTTGAGAAGTTCGGCGATTACATCAACCTTCTCCTCCGGCTCACAGATATAATTGAATTCCAAAGCGATCTCTTCTGCCGCATCGAAATCAACTTCCTGGTTCACGGTCACCATCTGTCCCTTCATGAACAGCTTCTTAACGATCACGGACGGCTGCACCTTCATGCGGTCAGCAAGTTCACGGATGGTCATCTTCTCCGGAAGTGTGATGGTCTTGATTACATCTTCATCTTCCTTCGGCTTCTGTGGCTGCTGCTGAGGCTTCTTCTTGCCACCGTGCTTCTCTAAGTTTACATAATTCTCCTGACGCTTTCCGCCAAGCTTATCATGCTCCTGTCTTCTGTTGTTATTGTTATTTCTACGATCGTTGGAGCGGCTCTCCTTACCTCTTACATCATCCGGAGCGGCAGCTGCACTCTCTTTATTAAAGCGGTTGATCTCTTTATCCAGACGACCTCTGTTGTTGCGATCGTTTCTGTCTCCTCCGCGGTTATTACGGTCATTTCTGTCTCCGGTTGGACGATTACCGCCAAATCCGTTACGATTACCGCGATCATTTCGTTCTCCGTTTGGACGGTTGCCACGGTCATTTCTGTCCCCGCTTGGACGATTGCCACGATCGTTACGTTCTCCGTTTGGACGGTTATTACGGTCGTTTCTGTCGTTTGGACGGTTGTTGTTCTGCTGACGTGGCTTATCGGATCCCTGTGCCTTTGCCGGACGTGTCTGCTCAAACTCATCCACATTATTTGCTGTACGCTCGCTGATTGGACGCATCGCACGCTCGCCTACAGGGCGCGGACGGATGATACTGTGCTGCTCCGGTCTGGATCCGTTATTATCTCTGTCTCTTCTCGGTCCACGGTTGTTGCCACGGTTATTTCCGTTGCCACCCTGTCCCGGTCTTCTGGACTGCTTGCTATACTGCGCATTAAAGACAGCAGAGATGCTTGACTTCTTCTTCGGACGTTCCTTACCATCTTCTGCTTTCTTCTCCTCCGTCTTAGGAGTTGACTTCTTCTCCTCCGCCTTCGGTGCAGGAGCAGCCTTTTCTTCTGCCTTCGGAGCTGCCTTTGGTGCAGCGTCCTTCTTTGTAAATTTACTTCGTACAACCTTCTGTGCATCGTCCTCAAGACCGCTTGACGCACTCTTGACTGCATATTCGGTTGTGCTTAAAGCATCAATAATTTCCTGTGATTTTATATTCAACTCTTTTGCGAGTTCATGAACTCTCATTTTTGCCATAAATGAATTACCTCCGTTATTCAGTTTTTATCATCTCAAGCTTACCCTCTACCGCTTTGGCCAGATTCTCATCGATAACTGCAAGGGATGCACGGAATTCTTTTCCGATACATCTTCCGAGTTCTTCCTTGCCTCCATAGACGTAACATGGCACATGATAAAAATCCGTCATATTGAAGAAACTCTTCTTCGTATTCTCGGATGCCTCACTAGAGACAATGACCAGATAGGCCTGACCGGATTTTACCGCTTTCTCGGTAGAAAATTCGCCGCTCACTACATTACCTGACTTCGCTGCAATTCCCAGCATAGATAATACCTTATCGTTCTGCAAGTGTACTCATCTCCTTTTCCAGATTCTCGTACACCTCATCCGGAATCGAGGCTTTCAGGGAACGCTCCAGTCCTTTGGACTTTCTGGCTTTCTTCAGACACTACGGATTGGCAAAGATATACGCGCCTCTTCCCTTCTTACGTCCTGTCGTGTCAAGGAGAACTTCCTCCTCCGTCTTAATGACACGGATCAGTTCTTTCTTTGCCTTCATCTCGCCGCAGCCCACACACTGTCGCATCGGAATCTTCTTATTTGCCATAATTATTCCTCTAAGCCGGACTCATCGGATACATTCTCCTCAGACTCATAATCGTCATAGTATCCGTCCTCATCCTCATAATCGTCTTCGTAATCATTCTCGTAATCAATGAAGTCACCAGACTCACGTGCCTGTGTCTCACTCTTGATATCAATCTTGAATCCGGTAAGTCTTGCTGCAAGTCTGGCATTCTGACCTTCCTTACCGATTGCAAGTGACAACTGGTAATCCGGAACAACGACTTTGGCAGCCTTCTCATCCGCATCTGCGATAACTGAGATAACCTTTGCAGGGCTTAATGCGTTCTGGATTAAGATTGCAGGGTTCTCATCCCATGTGATGATATCAATCTTCTCTCCACGCAGCTCATTGACAATTGCATTGACACGCGCACCATTCATTCCGACACATGCACCTACCGGATCGACATCCTGATCATTGGACCATACTGCGATCTTGGTTCTGCTTCCTGCCTCACGGGAAATTGCTTTAATCTCAACGATTCCTTCACGAACCTCAGCAACCTCAGACTCAAATAATCGCTTAACCAGTTCCGGATGCGTTCTTGAAACAAGAATCTTTGGTCCCTTCGGAGTTGCCTTAACCTCAAGAATGTATACCTTAATACGCTCGGTCGGCTGGAATACCTCGCCTTTGATCTGCTCGCTCTCAGTCAGAAGTGCATCCGCTTTTCCAAGATTGATGCTGACATTGCGTCCGACATAACGCTGAACGATACCAGTTACAACTTCCTTCTCAAGTCCGTTGTACTCATCATAGATTACCTTGCGCTCTTCCTCGCGGATTTTCTGTAAGATGACGTTCTTCGCATTCTGTGTTGCGATACGGCCAAACTCCTTGGACTTTACCTCAACCTGTACCACATCGCCAAGCTCATACTTGCGGTTGATCATCTGTGCGTTAACAAGCGAGATCTGCTCGATTGGATCTTCCACTTCCTCAACAACAGTCTTTTCCTGAAAACAATGATATTCACATGTATCCGGATCAATGACAACTTTTACATTGTCTGCCTTGCCAAAATGATTCTTGCAGGCGGTAAGCAGAGAGTTCTCAATCGCCTCAAGCAAGGTTTCCTTACTGATATTCTTCTCCTGCTCTAATATGTTTAACGCTTCTAATAACTCATTATTCATGATTCTTTCCTCCTATTTGTTGTGTTATCTTACGCTAAATTCTCGAAAAATAATACAATCCATCCGTCTACCAGATGACCGCCTGACGAATCAGTGCGATATCGGTTCTTAGGAATGTACGGTCGCTTCCGTTCTCATCCGTGATCGTCACGCTGTCCTTGTCGTAAGCCTTAAGCGTACCGACAAATTCTTTGGAACGGTCAATCGAACGATAGGTGCGGATTTCAACATCCTTTCCCATATTGCGAACGAAATCCTTTTCCTTCTTAAGAGGTCTTCCAAGTCCCGGAGAACTTACCTCAAAGGTGTACGAATCAGGAATAAAGTCTTCCCTGTCAAGTATCTCGTTCATCTCTCTTGCAACAGCCTCACAGTCATTCACTGTGATACCACCTTCCTTGTCAATGTACGCGCGAAGATACCAGACACTACCTTCCTTCACATATTCTACATCCACCAGTTCAAAGTTCATTCTTTCCAGGATTGGCAGAATGAGGCTTTCTGTCTTTGCTTCGTAAATATCCGCCTTAGACATATGCTTCCACCTCTTTTCTATCAGGTCTAAAACGTGAATTGAGAGAGGACCAATGCCCTCTCTCAACCTAGTTGACTATGTTACTAAAAAGGATAATAACACTCTTTTCTTCTTATTTCAAGGGAAAAAGCGTAATTTCTCGCATTTTCTTCCTATGATTCAAAAAAACAGATGTGAAATTCACATCTGTCTTAAGCAGTCCGTACGGGAATCGAACCCGTGTTTCCGCCGTGAGAGGGCGGCGTCTTAACCGCTTGACCAACGAACCGTCTATTATACTATCATAGAGGTTCTGGTTCGTCAAGCATATTTTTTAAATTTTTTATACATATTCGGGTGTTGAAAAAATATACAAGTATGGTATAATGCAAATTAGATAAAGTTAAACTAATAATAGGAGAAGTTAAATGAAAAAAGTAATGGTGTATTTAATAGTTATTATTGTCGTGATTTTAGTATGTGTATTTGGAATAAATGCTTATGTGAAAATTTCTACAAAAAATCAAATAATTCAAAAAAATGAATATGATAAATTATCAGATATAGATTGTATTATTGTACTAGGTGCTGGCGTATGGGGAGACAAGCCTAGCCATATGTTGGAAGATAGGCTATTAGAAGGTATCAAATTGTATGAAAATAATGTATCTAGTAAAATAATAATGAGCGGAGACCATGGCAAGGAAGATTATGATGAAGTAAACATAATGAAAAACTATGCTATTGAAAAAGGAGTGCCTTCGGAGAATATTTTTATGGATCACGCAGGCTTTTCAACATATGAGAGCATATATAGAGCAAAGGAAATATTTAAAGCTAAAAGAATTATAATAGTCACACAAGAGTATCATTTATACAGAGCACTATACATTGCTAATAAATTAGGCTTAGAAGCTTATGGAGTCGGAGCAGATCCAAGACAATATGTAGGAGCAACATATAGAGAATTAAGAGAAATATTAGCAAGAGATAAAGATTTTATAAAATGTATATTCAAACCAAAGCCAACTTATTTAGGAGAAACAATACCAGTAAGTGGTAATGGCGATATTACAAATGATAAGAAAAAAGATGTGTAACATAAATTTAATTAGGAGGTATAATTATGACTGAGGAAGAAAAAATGTTGGCAGGAGAGATTTATGATGCTAATTATGATGAAGGACTATATGAAAAGAGAATGCGCGCAAAAGAGCTATGCAAGCAATTTAATGAATGCGATGTTAGAGATGTAGAAAAAAAAGGCCATATTAGAAAAATTATTTCAAAAAAGAATAGATATAATGGCAATCGAACCTAATTTTTATTGTGATTATGGGTATAATATCTATTTAAGCAAAAACTTCTATTCGAATCATAATCTGGTAATATTGGACGCAAATAAGGTGGAATTTGGAGAAAATGTTTTTATTGGACCTAATTGTGGATTTTATACATCAGGACATCCATTAGATTACGCAACAAGAAATAAAGGACTTGAGTACGCAAAGCCAATTAAAGTTGGAAACAATGTTTGGATAGGTGGAAATGTTTGTGTAATGCCTGGAGTTACAATAGGAGATAACGTTGTTATTGGTGCTGGTAGTGTAGTAAATAAAGATATTCCATCTAATGTTGTAGCAGTAGGAAATCCTTGC